>Ga0123340_1003107_pt1 | contig 15395 bp, 6 predicted proteins | sample SirMexnodulemix_FD_89961 | JGI IMG/M metagenome (GOLD analysis project Ga0123340, IMG submission 89961) | Root nodule microbial communities of legume samples collected from Mexico - Siratro Mexico nodule mix | ecosystem: Host-associated > Plants > Roots > Nodule | place: Mexico: Nepantla... | reverse complement strand
TATTTTGTTGTGTTCCTCTGTTTTTTTTTTTTTTTTTTTTTTTTGCAGGCTCAGGTGGGTCTAGGAGCCCGTTTTTTTTCCTTTTCTGTTTTTTTTTGTTTTTTTTTTTTTTTTTTTTTTCTTTTCTTTTTTTTTTTTTTTTTTTTTTTTTTTCTGTTCTGAATTCATGGTTTTTTTCAAGTATTAGGGGTGTGTCAAAATTAGTTTTTTCTTTGAAATTTTTGTTTTTTCGCACTTGATCGGGTTTACTGGCAAGTGGGTCTTCCCTTTTTTGGTGCATAAGCTTGAGCTGTTGATGATTGATGAATAGCAGTGTTCTTTGGTGGGGGGTCTCGGTGGTGATGCTGTGTAATCTGAGTGTAACTGTGTGCTTAAAACTTTTCTTTGTGGCTTCTGGTGAAGTTGATTAATTTTGTTGGTTATGTTTAGTTTAGTATTATTTTTGGTTGAGTTGACCATGTGTTCTTTCTTACCCTGTTGTGAAATGCGTCATCTATTGAGTGTTCTTTTGTTTGGTTTTGTTTAGTCTCTCCAGTTTAAGTTTGTGCTGTTATGGTTACCGTCTATGAGCGAGTTTACTGTGGTTGCTTGTTTGTGGTTATTGTGCCGTTGGGAAGTACTTTGGCTGCTGGGTGTTCTATGTTTTGTTTTATTTAATCCATGAAAACTTTCCTTCCCATGATAGAATAGGATTGTGCTTTTATGCATACAGAACATAAGCAATCTGTTTGGATTCTAATCATCATTCCTTCTATGTAATTATGGTAATGATTAATCATATTACAAAAGCAGTGTAACGGTTGTAAACCGGGCAACTAGCCGGCTTGTTGAGACATATAATCACTTAAGTCTTTGTAGGTAAACTTATCTAGAAGCATTTAGAGAAAAAATAAAAAATAAAAAGATTTTCTTTTGTAAATTGAAACTAACTTAAGCATAAATTGAAAATCAAGCTCTAAAGAAGTTAATAAGAGAAAATTGCTGAGAAATAGCTTATATATAAGTTGATTTTAGTTTATGGAGTTTTTTCTTTTCTTAATTTTTCTCTCAAGATTGTTTCTGGAAAATTTATCCAAATGCACCCTTGTTCAACCAAAACCAGTGATAATCACCTGGCCATATCAATATTATCTTGAGTTACATAATAAAATGTCTGAACACCTCTCCTCCACCTCATAAAGGATGTCTTGGTTCAAAATTTAACTAGCATCACGGAGGTATTGCATGTTAGCATTTTATTCAGTGACCCAATTTTTGTTTTTGTGCATAATCTTCCACGCTCACTTTGTGTGTTTACTATTTCTGCCTTTTAAGCTGGATGAAGATTACCAGGATACATTATTGTCAGAAACATTTTCACCGGATAATTTTTTTTTGTTTGGCCACAAACAACATTTGATTTTTAATTAGAATCATTTTGTTTTGTTTTGTTTTGCATCATTCCAAGGAGCCTGTTAACAGAGATGTTGCTAGATATATGTTATTTACTAAGTCAGTTAGTTTGTTACTGAGATTAGTTTCAAAGTGTTTGTGCACCATTTCAATATGGTTCCTTTGAGTTTTACTGTAATTGTGTAACCTCACTAATTGGGGAGTTATCTTTGTTAAAATCATGCTCGTTATTCTAAATGGGTGATTGAACAATTTGAGCAGCTCCCCTTGGAATTTTTACTACCAAGTTGAATTCTGTTACATAATGAAATGGTTCAGAATGTATATATTATATCTGTTGAGTGTTAATATCATGTTCTTTACTTTCTGTCTTTTCTAAATTGGTGATTCGGGCTCATAGGGCAGTTCAACTGGTACTGTGCTTTTGTATCATAGTTGAATTCAGCATGTATATTGAAGCAGTGGGTTCGAAATGTCACCAAAAAAGAAAATAATTGGGTAGCTGGTGACGCCAGTCATGACTTCTCTAGTGATGTGTGAGATCTCATAGATTGTCCCATTCTCCTAACCCCACACCCTTACTGGGCTGCTTATTTCTACTGTATTGGTTTCATTCTGTGAACTTCATCCATCCAAATTAGATATAAAAGTTGTACTGATCAACATAATGTGATGTGTATAGTTGTTGGTTAATTCAACTTACTAGATATTGGTAGTGGTTGTAATCTTTGCTCTGAATATTATACAAATGATTGCATCTTACTCCCGTCTTTTTAGTCACTGAGACAAAGTGAAGAAAGGTATAAAACTACAAGGAAATCTTTGTTTGTCATTAGTGAGACTAAATTGTGATCCATTCTTACTTGATTGTGGCAGTTTTTCCATTTATGGAACACTTTTTTCACAATGTTTATGATGTCTTCAAGTAATTGATTTGAGATATCTGACTTTCTGAATTCTCTTTCTTTCTGTCACATTTTACATTATTCTCAGAAAGTGACTGAAAATGGACAAAAATTATGGGGATTCTTCACCAGCTCATGCTGCCGCAGGTTCTCATCTTTGTCAGTAATACATAAAATTCTTCTATAGTAGTTATTTTCTTTCTGAGATTAGTTTGTGTTTTGTTTCTGTAGGTTCATCTGAGACTTCTGTGCTTAATGCTCGGAAAAAAGTGGCAAGCAGTGCATGGGGAATACCAAGAGCATCTGATGTGTTCCATGATTCAAGTGATATTAGCTTGTTTTCTAGTTCACTGCCTGTTCTTCCACATGAAAAGCGTAAGCATGAGATGATTTTCTGGTGTACAGATTGAATCATTCTAAATATTTATTTATAGTCTCCCCTTATTTTTCTCTTTTTTAATGTTGATATGCAGTAGATTTGACTGATTCCGAAAATTATGGCCAACCAGTTGATGATAACTTGCTAACATTAGAAAAAGTTCATAAAGAAGAAGAGGGACATGATCCTTTTGATGATTTTGAAACCACTGCAATAGGGAACATGCTTCCTGATGATGAAGAGGAGCTTTTAGCTGGGATTATGGATGATTTTGACCTCAGTAAATTGCCCAACCAACTGGAGGATTTAGATGAAAATGATCTGTTTGTCAATGGAGGAGAATTTGAGATGGATTTTGAACCGCAAGAGAGCCTTAGCATTGGCATGACCAAGATAGCCATATCAGATGGAGTTGCTTCAAATGGTATTGGTCACTATGCTATCCCAAATGGTGTTGGAACTGTAGCTGGGGAGCATCCCTATGGAGAGCATCCATCAAGGACACTATTTGTTCGAAACATCAACAGTAACGTTGAGGACTCTGAATTAAGAACACTATTTGAGGTATTGGACATTTGCCTAATGCTTCAATAGTGTTATACTTGCTTTTAAACGTAGTGCTTAATGTGTGTGGTAATCATGCTTTTGTTTCTTTAATTGCAAAATGCAAACCTAAGTATGTGAATTAAGATAAATAATTGAGGCATTTACATTGAGTTGATCCTTCGATAGTGTTGTGTCTATATATAAGGACAACTGTGTTTGGCAATCTTGCTTTTGCATGTTGAATTATTCTTAGTTTGTTTATTTGCTCATAGGGAGATTTCTTGCTTAACCTTTTTAAAAATAATTTTCTAAGTAAACTACTTATATGGTTGCTTCAGCAATAATTTTTTCGTTATGAAGTTAAAAAATTTCCTATTATTCAACCTTTTAATCTGGTAGCTTCTTTAAATTTGGCACGAGTAATGTTTTCCAATTATTTTGTTAAGCTTGAAATTTAGTAAATATGAAGGTATCTATTTTATAGTGACTAGACTTCTTTTTTTAATAGAACCAATGATGTTATCTGTGACCTAAAACATGGGCTGGGAAAAATATGTAATTCTTCAGACATGTTCATAGAGGAGAAAGTATTTTATTCACTGAACTGATGATTACAGAAAGTGTCTCTTTGTAGAACAGAGAAAACAAAGTAACAGAGTAACTGAAACTAACAAACTACACACCTGTCAGGTAGTGGCTGGTGTAGCTAATTTCAATTATAACAGAAGCCTATTATACTATACTCTAACACCACTTAATGAAATACTTACTATTCTGTTCTTACATTCACTTTCCTTTTCTTTGGCTTCTGTGATATCTATTAGTATATTGAAGTCCATTGATGCTTGCATTTTGGACGAAGTCATGGATTATTATTGCAAATTTTTGCTACAAAATTGGTTTGTAAACTTTTTTTCCTGACTGATTATTTGTGTGTAAATTATTGTGTAAGAGGCAATTAATTGTTAGGAGATGGGGGCACTATTCTTTACATGTTTAGCCTGAATTCTAAAAGAATAGTATCTTTTTAAGATAATCTGTTGTCACATTTACTTTTACTAATAAAGAGGAAACTTATAATCACTTGATTATTGTATAATGAAACTGGAACAGAAAGAAAGAGAATGGTGAGAATGTAAAAATCATAAAAGAACCGTGGCTTTGGTCTGTAAGTGACTGGAAACCTCACATATGTGCTTGGGTTGTGTTCCCATTGTGCTCCTATTATTGACCCCTTCATCTCCCATCTCCAAAAGTTATACAAAAATGATAAACGTCAAATGGATAGAGGTTATGGATTTCTACTCAAAAGATTAAGGGAGGTACAGATGTATTTGAAAAGCCTTGATTTACCTTTTTGTACGTTATTGACTTTCTGATTGTTTACCTAGTAGAATGGGTTTGACAAAATTCTAGTTGGAGCTTAAATAGAGTATGTTTTAGCTGTACAACTTGAAAAGTAATTTTCAGCCTTTTCTTATCTATTTTTATTTTTGTTTTTTTTTTTTTTTTCCTTTTCATTTGATAGCAATATGGGGATATCAGAACTTTGTACACAGCATGCAAGCATAGAGGCTTTGTGATGATATCATACTACGACATTCGAGCTGCTCGCACTGCCATGCGTACTTTACAAAACAAACCCTTGAGACGTAGAAAACTTGATATTCATTTTTCAATTCCGAAGGTTTGATTTTTGTGGCATTACTTAATAACATGTTATTTTTAATGTTGCCTTTTGAGTTATTTCATCTTTCTTCTGCTTGTTTCAGGATAACCCTTCAGAAAAAGATATAAATCAAGGAACCCTTGTAGTGTTCAATTTAGACCCATCAGTCTCAAATGATGACCTTCGGCAGATATTTGGGGCTTATGGTGAGGTCAAAGAGGTAAGATTTGTTTATTTTGTTCATCTCAAATGTATTTTCTTTTGTTACCACTTAATTTTTATCTAGAGCTTGGAGTAGTTGAAATTTTTTGTTCAAAATTTCAGATCAGGGAAACCCCGCATAAGAGGCACCATAAATTTATTGAATTTTATGACGTTAGAGCAGCAGAGGCAGCTCTTAAAGCATTAAATCGAAGTGACATTGCTGGGAAACGCATAAAACTTGAACCCAGTCGCCCTGGTGGAGCACGTAGAAAGTAAGTTCGATTTTATCCTTGTTTGGCATAACATATTTGCTGCATAAATAATTTTTCCCCGTTGACCTGATTTATGACAAAGTTTTGACAATAAAGGTAATACCCAAGAAGATCTATTATATACATCCTTTAAAATTTTGTTATCCTAAAGTGATCTTATAAATATCCCTTTATATAAGTGAATTTCAGTTTCAATACATGGACTTAATTCAGCTATTCTATTTTCTCTGACTTCCACACCTTTCATGTTGTCATGCCAATTTTCATTTTATCTGCACACTGAATGCAGTAATGTATTGGGCTCTATATGCTAGTTACTCTGTAGGGAATCTTTAGGCTTCGAAGTCCTTGCAAATGTATAATTTGAATCTGAAAGAAATAGAGGTTAAGAAATAAAGTTATTACTTCTGCATTCAAAATTTTGTACCGATCTGTTTTGAAATATAAGACACTTTTGGTGGATGTATGAGGTCTGTGCAATATGATTGCTTCTGTTGATCTTTATTGTCACCTTTGTGTGAAACTCTGACTAAATGTCTTGAACCCCCTTTTGTGACTGTACAGTGTGCTTGTAATTCTTGATATACACATCGTTCTTGCTGACACTCTGGGCTTTGGCCTTTTCAATCTTTCATCTATTGTGCCTTTTTCTTTTTTTTCCTGCCTGTATTTTTGTTTGATATGGTTTTAGCTATGCTATATGTCCTTGTGCTACTGACAATGTTACCTATGTAATTAAACTTATAAGTAAAGTAGTGACGCTTTTTCTTGTGTTAGCTTGATGCAACAACTGAGTCAAGAACTGGAACAAGATGAAGCCCGAACTTTTAGACATCAAGTAGGTTCACCCTTGGCCAATTCTCCTCCGGGTAAAGATATCTTAAATCCAATCATTTTTCTCATTCACATTCTACTTTATCATTTTAGAAAGGTATTCTCAGTTATTTGATAAAATTGTTGTCAATTATTTCTCAGGTAGCTGGGCACAATTTGGTAGTCCGGTTGAACATAATCCATTAGGTTCGTTTAGCAAGTCCCCTGGTTTGGGTCATGCGAGTCCAATTAATACCAGCCATTTGTCTGGATTGGCTGCAATTCTTTCACCACATGCAACGACCTCTCCGAAGATTGCACCAATTGGCAAGGACCCTGGAAGGACTGCAAATCAGCTGTTTGCTAACTCCGGATCAACACAAGGAGCAGCTTTTCAGCATTCTATGTCCTTTCCTGAGAAAAATGTAAATGCAAGTCCTAGGCCTATATCTAATTTTGGTGAATCAAATTCAGGTGCATCAAGTATTGGAACACTGTCTGGTCCTCAATTTCTTTGGGGAAGTCCAACTCCTTACTCTGAGCATTCAAACACTTCATGGTCTTCATCTTCTGTGGGGCTTCCATTTACGTCTGGAGTTCAAAGGCAGGGTTTTCCTTATACTAGTCATCGAAGTCCTTTTCTTGGCTCCCATTCCCATCATCATGTTGGATCTGCTCCATCTGGCCTTCCACTTGATAGGCATTTTAGCTACTTCCCTGAATCACCTGAAGCTTCTCTCATGAGCCCTGTTGCATTCGGGAATTTAAATAAAAATGAAGGGAATTTTATGAAGAACATGGGTGGTCATGCATCCATAGGAGCTGGTCTGTCAGGAAATACTTCTGAACTTAGTTCTCCTAATTTCAGAATGATGTCGCTGCCTAGGCCTGGTTCCTTGTTCCCTGGAAATAGTTCATACACTGGACAAGGAGCAACTAACATTGATGGATTAGCTGGACGTGGACAAAGTAGACGACCTGATAATGGTGGGAACCAAATGGACAGTAAGAAATTGTACCAACTTGATCTAGACAAAATCGTCAGTGGTGAAGATGCAAGAACTACTTTGATGATTAAAAACATTCCTAACAAGTAAGAACAACTAAACAAGTATCCTAGTGATGTTATTAATATTACCAACAATTTAACAAGGATGGTAATTGGTGAATTTCTTGATGACTTTGGGCTGTTCTGGTTGGTTTTAAGGTATACCTCAAAGATGCTGCTTGCTGCAATTGATGAGAATCACCGGGGTACTTATGACTTTCTGTACTTGCCAATTGACTTTAAGGTATACACATCCTAAATATATTTTTTATTAGGATTGGGGGATTTTTACTTCCAGGATGACTTAATTCTTCTTAATGCCCATTTTTGCTTGCAGAATAAGTGTAATGTGGGTTATGCTTTTATCAACATGGTGTCTCCTTCACACATCATCCCCTTCTATAAGGTTTGATTTGAACTATACATTTTTACGTCTGAGGTATTCTGTTATTATTTTTAAATTCTTATGTGGTTTCCAATTTCCTTAACTTAAAAGGTAAATTTGAATATAAGATTAAAAGTATTTTATTGATAGTTTCTGGTAATTTGCGAGTGTTGAAACATGTCCTGGTCTGGAGAAGTATACTGTTATGAAGTCTATCATGGAAATTTATGCAGGCCTTCAATGGGAAAAAGTGGGAGAAGTTCAACAGTGAAAAGGTTGCTTCACTGGCATATGCTCGGATACAAGGAAAGGCTGCACTTGTGATGCATTTCCAGAATTCAAGCTTAATGAATGAGGACAAACGATGCCGGCCAATTCTTTTTCACTCAGAGGGCCAGGACACTAGTGACCAGGTAATGTGATTACTATCAATTGCAATTGCAAGATTACTGCGTGAACACATTGGTTCTGATCTTAGAAGTCATGCAAATCTTAAAAATTATAAGTGGATTTTGAATTCATGATTTATACATTTTCACCCTCAATTTTTAGTTACTGCAATTGGGATGAATCATTAGGCTAGGTCAAACATCAAGGATTAATATAATTTGTTTCAATTTGAGCTTAGCTAGCATAAAGTTGTGTTTCCCCCTAGACTAAAATATCATAATGTTCTTGTAAGCCTGACATCACTGTTTCTCAAATTTAACTGTAAGACAATAATATTAAGCTACTAGAAAAGAAGGCAGAGCTCAAGCTGCAAGGACAAACATTTGATCACAGCACGTGAAAATGCTGTTGTTGAGCCCACATAATCATTGTGCTTCCACCATAATTGATTATGTGGGTTTAAAGTGTAGAATATGAACATATTAAGTGGAGCATAATCTATTATGATTAGTCATAATTGATTATGCACTCATTCTGGATACAAGGGTAATACGGTCATTACACAAAAAACAAACTACCGTCTCTTTTCAGTTTCTTTCACTTAATCCAAACAACCTCATTTTCTTTTTATTTCTGTTTATTTTCTTTTCCACAACCTTAATGTCCATCCACGAATCCAAACAAAGACTAAATGGCATGCCTGAGTGTTGTAGACTTAAGCTGCACTAGTTCTGAATAGTATGTATTATAAATTACATTGTCTATTTCACCTTTCGAGAGTTGTTTGATTGTGATGTCTGAGCTGTCTTTTAACTATATTTTTCTTCTTTTTTATTTTATCGGCAAAAGAATATATTAAATAAGAAGCATATAGAACTATATTTTTCTTATTTGCCGCATTAATGTGTTAGTTATTCCTTTAATGTAAGATTTCAATGGTTTGTCTGACAATTTCTTTCACTGCTTACCATTTAGGAACATTTTCTATCCAGCAATTTGAATATATGCATTCGTCAACCAGATGGATCCTATTCAGGTGACTTGTTGGAGAGCCCAAAGGGCAATTTGGATCTGAAGTTAGAGAAAGACTAACCATTTGTTAGACATATTGTTCCTAGCCACAATAAATGGGGTCTGGGAGTTCTAACTATTGCATTGGTGATCCTAAGGTGTACAAAGCTGATTCATAAAAAACAAAAAAAAGTTGTATAAAGATGAAGGAAGCAACCCAGTTATCATCGGGTGGAGACTTCAAATATGTCAATAATCATAAAAGATGCAGAGAGCAGCTTGTTGATGTGTAGAGAAACCATTGTTTTACAACCAGTGGAAAAGAATAACTAGGAGTGTATTGCTGAGTGGTTAGTTCCTAAAGCAGCATGCACACCAGATTGTGCAGGATTGACTCTGTCTGGGATTTGTTATTTTTTTCTTCTTCTGTGAAGGCTCTTGTGGCCATTTGCTTATATGGCTAACGTGTATATGATAAAAAAAAAAAAACACTTTATGGGGGAATAGTTTGTATAGAATGGGAACAGGGAACTATCCTACTATGTTTGTCAATTGTCATGTAGCCAAAAGAATGTGAATGTCTGTAAAGATGTGAAGTTGTGAACTGGTTTCTTCCCATTGCATTTGTGCTTTTGAAATATTGGAGGCTCTGTAAAGCACTGTTTAACCAAACTCTATCATAAAACTGAGACTTTCTCATATATTAATGTCTCAATTTCTACTTTGACATATGCTTGTAAACATTTGAAGTTGGGAAAAAGGTTCTTTGGAATTATCGGATGCAAACTCCTGCAGGGCAATTGAAAATACAAATGATCGAGCAAAGTGCCCGATTATATCTTTTGATGGCTTCAAATTATTGTTCCTTTTGATCAATATGGATGGTTTGCTTTCGAGCAAAGGTCTTATAGTTAGATAGTTTGTTTTAATATTGCGTATATCTATTTGTTTTCCTTTATCTGTGGCATCTTATAATAAAAAAATGAGTTTATTTTTCTGAAGTCTTAAAAAAGCACTTGTGCTGGACTTTTAATACAAAGGAAAAATGACCTAAAATGCTGTTCAACAGAAATGAAAAGAAAAATTTTAGGTAAAAATATTTGAAGTTTACACCATGGAAGATTCGACTTTCGACACCTCAAATTTTAGTCATCCCTTATTTATTTAATTCAATAATAGGTTTTTAGAAACATAATCTTTCAAAAATTTCATTTAGTGGTAATTAAAAAAGAATATAAAATGCAGGAAAACTAATATATATTTTTATTATCAACTTCCGAAGTTAATTAGTTTTTTGACAATATAGAGTCAATACCATTTTTTAATAGAGAAAAATCATTTCATTGTTTAAATTGAAAAGTTGATGACTATATGCGAAGCCTACTAATTTTTTTCCCATCCAAGTACTTACACATCACAGTATCTTTGAATAATTAACCCTTTTTAGTTTATACAAAGATTCTTTAGTTGGATTTTGTTACATGAATTCCATCAATGACTTCTCTAATTTTGATGCATGTTCATGACTAATAAAGTTATGGTAAGATTAGAAGATTTGCATTCGATGGTCCTGTACCAAAAGTTGCTCAACTCAGGTCACATTACAATCCAGAACATTAGAAATTAAATTCATAGATTTCTTTGTGCTAAAGCTCATAGCAATGCACAGTACAAGTGAAAGGATGTTATTGTAATGTTAAACAGGGATAAGAATTTGTAGTTAAAAATCCCTTTTGACACAGTTCAATGTTTTATTCCCTTGAATAAATTTTGCCCTCATATTTGTAGAGCATTGGCAATAGACCCGGCTAGACTCAATACTTCAAAAGGAGCTTTATTTGCTATAGCTTTGACAGTAAGAGGGCAAGAATCTGTGATCCAGAAGTAGGAAAATGCATTCTCCAAGGAGTCTGCAATTGAATAAAATGGTAATAAAATTCACATATATGAAAAATCAAAGAATGTGGAAACTAGAAAGCATGTGACATTTAAGCCAGGAGGACTAACCATTTTTATGAATGAATCGCTCCCATGATTGATTAGGGAACACTCCGTGGGTGACATAGGCACTCACCTTTGCTGCACCATTGGCTGCCAAAACTTTCTAGAGGAACACAACAGTAAAGAAGAGTTCAGTAGCACTTACATGCAGAAGAAACATGCATTGATTATTTGATATATGCACACACAAATATTAATAATTATGATTGATGCATGTATATATGTTTATATACAGATTAACCTTTACTTAGTTTAGGTTGGCATAACTAAGACCAATAATCAACAACAAAAAATAGTCTCATGTCACTAGGTGACATCAGCTTCTAGGAAACAATTTTCTTTTTGACAATATAACCATGTTTTTTCTTTTTGTATTTGCAAATTAAATATTGACCTGACACTCAATCAAGGTGCCTCCAGACTGGACCAAATCATCAACAATGACCACATGATGACCAGAGACATGGCCTTCCTTGAGCCGAACTATCCTCTTGTCACCTTCACGAACCTTAGTACACACAACCTGCCACATTCAAAAACAGACAAATCTATTAAGCAAAGCAAATATAAGTACAAATTAATCAAAGGAATTGGAGGCTCACCACTGAAAAATTATCAAACAGCTTGTGGAATCGCTTCCATGCACCATCATCTGGAAATGCAATAACTACCTGAAAATAACAATCAGAAATTCGGGCTAAAAATTATGAATATAGCAAGTATGGTAATTTTCCATGAAGTATAAAATACCCACTCTTTTAACATAACAAGTTGATCAACAGACAAAGTGTGAACGAAATAACGCAGAACACTCACATTGTCAGCATCGGGAAGCTGACTAAGACGGTTCCTTAAGAGAGGAATTCCAGTCTCAAACAAAGGCAGGACTTCATCTCCAAAATAAAACCTCTCCTGCAAAATGTAAAATCATAAATAAAATTACAAAAACTTGATAGTATGCTGCTACAACATCAACTACACAAAGAAGCACACTGTTGTTGCAAAAACTCAAGGGTATTAATTGCAACAGTTAGGATGTTAATTAGTTAAGGGAAAAATGACCCATTTAGTCTTGTATATCATTTGAGCATTGAGCTTTACTCATTGAGAAAGGAGAAATCTTTTGTCAAGGTGAAACTCTTGGAGGAAAGACATGTTTTCTATTTTCTATTCTTTCTATTCAATTCAATAAAAAGTATTTTTTCTTCACCACTACTATAATTCATTCGTAAGAGGTTTCTACCAAGAATCAATGACGTCCTAAAAACTGGGAACATTAAAAGAGAAAGATACAAGTTTTACTATGTTGTTGCATAGCTTAAGCAAGTTGAAGTATATGAGCAATAACTGAATAAGTTGTTCAAACAAGTAAAACTGAAACATGCATCATTCATATGCCTTAAAAACTGCCTGTCTAACCACATAGTATGTGGAACCGTGCCATCACTCATTCTTCAAGAGTTCTACTTCAGTGAAGAAAAGTTCTTTGAAAGACAACAATAAAGAAGTGCATTAACCCGAAAAGAGATCATGCAACAAAATTCCCATTAACAAGAGTACATTGAGTAGCAATTCATAAGGACCTTAAATTATACAGCACAAAAGCAAAGCATAGTACTTTCCTTCCAATGCAGTACATAAACAAACCTGCAAGGCATGAATGTCATATATGACTAAGCTAGTTGGGCCACCTCTTGAAATCGGAATATTTGACAACATCCTTGCAAGGGTAAAGGCAGTTGCAACATCTCCTTCCTCCTCCATTCGCTCAAAGGATCCAGTTGGAAAGAAAGGCAATACCAATGTGAAGGAAGCAACAAATAGACGAGGGAGTGCATATATGACAGAAAGTTGTTCAAAGACATGTGCAGGGCAGCTGAAAGATGCCAAAAAAGCAACATGCTGCCCTCGGAGTTCTTCTGCATTATTTATATACAGATTTGGAAACCCATCAGCAAATGACCTGAATAAGCATGAAAGTAATAAGCATTTTCAGTTTTGGTCATAAAAAACAAAATTCATCTTGCAGTTTGTTTGTAATAATGTCATACAGCTCAAATGTGGTTTGAGGAATCCAGATCCCCCAGACATTCAGAATATGAATCAAAGAGAATACATCATGAATAAACTGAGGCAACTGGTATAGTGGTATTACACTATTAACCAAAGAGAATACATCATGAACTAAAGTAATTGTTATAACTAAATATCACCCGAAGAGAAGATTTCTAAGCAAACTAGTCATGAAAAAGCATTAAACATAAGTACACAACCAGAGGAACTCAGGGAAGACAATAAATTTCTCCTGAGAAAATCCTAAGTTCGTCTAATCAAGTACTCTTCATTGGCATACATCATATCATCATCATCATCATCATCAGTGTTATGATCAGCATCATCACTTCTATAGCTCTCACTCCCCAGTTTACTAAGAATCAGTTCGGCCCTCTTGAATATCAATTTCTTTCATCAGTTTCCATCAAACCCCTCATGAAAAAATCAAAGCTTTGAGCAACATGCAACAATAAAACATAACATAATCTTGAAAGACACCCAGAAGGGAAAATGATGAGGAGTATAAAGAGAGAGGAAAAGGGTGTGTGAGAGAAAGAGACCTCCATTTGATGTTCTGGAGAATGATGTGGGGAGATACAAGAGCAACCTTATGGGCAAGTTCTTCACAGTCAGGGGAGTAGAAGAGGTTCACCTGCTTCTTCGGGGACTTCACCAATGCCATATCTCTCTCTCTCTCTCTCTCTCTCTCTCTCACAAAAGCAAAAGCAAAAGCGTGGAGAAGAAGCAGAAAGAGGATAAGGTGAATAGAAGAAAAGGGTTTTCGGAGTGCCACCAAGAACACGAAAGCAAGAACAGCAAGAACCTACTGAGTGTAAAAGTGGGTCGGGTCTCTGTATAGTCTTGGTCTCGTCACCAACATTGGTCAAATTTCAGTGTTCAGAACGTATTTCTGAATTTCTGAAATTTATTTTTAATTATATAATTTAGAATATATTTTTAGATTCTGTATAAAATAATATATTATTTATGATATCCACAAATATATATTCAGGATTAGTTCAGAATGTATTTTAAATTATAGAATTTATAATTATATTATAAATTGTGTAACATGAAAATACATCTTATAGGTTCAAATGTATTTTAGATGGTAGAATTTGGAAGTATATTTTAAATTTAATAATTTATAAATATCTTTACATTTTGTAATTTGAAAATCGAAAAATGTATTCTAAATTATGAAATTGATAGTATATCATATTACGTTGTATTTTTTAATTTAAAAAAATATTATAGAGTGTGTAATTGGAAACATGTTTCCAAATTTCAAAATTTCAGAGCATGGACATTTTAGACTTTTTAACACTCGACGAATTTATTAGAAGAAACCATAGGGTGCAAAAATTAATTCTCAAATACAAAAGTCAATCCATTTCTACTTTATTTATCCAATTCCACTTCCATTTTGTTTTTCTTTTGTTTAGACTTTGCCTTTGTACAGGGCTAAAATATGAGTTGTTTTTCTTTCATAATTTTCTTTCCGATAAAAAAAAACCAAACTTTGTCCTTAAAATTTATTATTATTAATTGATATCATTAATTTAAATTTGTCTTAGTATAAAAATTAATAAATGTAAAATATCAATATAAAATATTAATATCAACTTTAATGTTATATTATCATTAATAAATCAGTATAAAAATTATTATTAAATTTAAAAATATTATTATTTTAAAATTTATTAATCTTAATTTGTAAGAATAAAATAATATTGACCTAATAACTTATTCCAACCCACTATTTTTATTTTTTTTAATTCTATTTCACTATTAAAAGTTTCAATTTTATTTTACTTTGTTAAATTGATAGAACAAAACCATTATCATTCACTGTTTCCTCCAAGAACCTTTCCCTCCTAGTTCGCTACAATGTCAAGATCTTCATGCTGCCTTTGACCTCATCGAAAGGGTGGTGTTTTTGTTTGTAGCGATTTAGCCAAATTGTCATATTTCATGGCTAAGTGAGTTTTAATGGCGTGGAGATTAAGGAAATGAAGAAGATGGAGAAAAAAAATAGTAGATATTATTATATGCTTCTCCCTGTTATAGTTAAGAACAATCTCAAATTTAGAATGGAGTTTCATTCATCCTAAAATCTGTTAAGAACTAAAACAATATTATGAAAGCAAGAACTTCAACAGACTGGAGGAATGACTTGCATTTTTATTGAATGAGATGCGAAAGCTACTTATAGCTTTACAGACTAAAAGAAAACAAACTACTCTTCTACGTTGTTCCTAGAAACATGGTAACAGACTTGACTAAATCAAATAGCGATAGATCCTAAAGACTAGGACTTTTATT
>Ga0123340_1003103_pt1 | contig 15400 bp, 13 predicted proteins | sample SirMexnodulemix_FD_89961 | JGI IMG/M metagenome (GOLD analysis project Ga0123340, IMG submission 89961) | Root nodule microbial communities of legume samples collected from Mexico - Siratro Mexico nodule mix | ecosystem: Host-associated > Plants > Roots > Nodule | place: Mexico: Nepantla... | reverse complement strand
TTAAATATGTCAAATGTTTGTCAAGTTTAAAGTTCTAACATTAAAGCTTATCATTCAATTCAGGTTTTTCAAGATACACAGCCATTGGACAAGCAAGATATAGAAGAGCTTCAAAAAGAATGGACAAAGTATTTTCTCAAAGTTAGAAGTAGATAGTTTAGATTAGAAATAATTTCATTGTAATTATAAGTACTTTATTGTAAATTAAAAGTAGCTTTATTGTACATTAGTGTATATAAAATATGAATTGCATTTCTATATAATTAGAAGTAGTTTTGTAAATGAATTCTGCCTGGATTGTGTACTGATGCAGGGAGGTAATAGCTAATCCAAACTGAATTTAAAAAAAAAAAAAAACCTAACACAACATCGGTTATGATCAAATCCGACGTGGTGATGCATGTGAAATTTGAAAACAGATACATCACAACGTCGGTTAAGGCACAAAATGACGTTGTGTAAGGATCACAATGTCGGTTAGAGCCTCTTAACCAACGTTGTGATGAATCTGTTTTCAAATTTCAGATGCATCACCACGTCGGTTAAGAGGCTCCAACCGACGTTGTGATCCTTACACAATGTTGTTTTGTGCCTTAACCGACGTGACCTGATACCCAATTATGGAAGCAATTCAGCAAATCACAACGTTAGTTTCTTTTTTTTTAATCGACATTGTAGTGTTTAGCACCTCGTCACTTTTTTTAAACCGACGTCATGATCAACTTCTCCTGGATCAACATCAGTTCAGTAACTGACGAGAAATGTCTCCCAGAACCGACGAGGTAGACCCTTTTTGTATTAGTGTCTTAAGAAATGAGTTGTGATTGGTGACTCCTAAATATCAAATAAAAGTTCACTTAAAAAGAATTTCTGACATTCAAATAACAATATAAATGATACTAATATGAATAATAAAATAAATCATGATATTTCTTTTAGTATATATATAAACATTTTGGATCTGCATAAGTTAAGCAAAAAAAATATTTGGTTGCTTTTCTTAAAACTCCCTCGTCAAAGTAAGTGGTTATTAGCAACCAATGTCATCATAGTATTAACCAAAATGAATTTCTTATTTCCGAGATGCATCTTATGAGTTGATAGGTATACTGGTAGATCCTAAATAAGGATGGAGGAAGCCTCGATCCCCCGATCCTGTCGCCAGATCCACTAGTGTTCTTTATCCTTTATTTATGTACAAGGTGAGGGTTATGCAATAAGCGTGTGGGAAGATGAGAAACTTGAATGCTACCTTACGACGTGTGGAAAATGAATTTGAGTAACTTTGTATAGAAATTAGACACTAACACTATGTTTAATTTGAGTATATATTTTAATCCTTTAAAATTATTGGTGAAGATCAGTCATTGGATAGACAATTTTTATTCCTAAAACATTTTGTTGCCTTCCATTGCAGTCCTGTTAGGGATTACAAATTAGTATAAATATTATCCCTCGTCTTTTATTGTCTAAACTAACATTAAAAAATGATTAAACGAAACAATACGAACACAAAAGTTTGTAAGAACTTCTCTTTGTTGAATTCAAATATTCAGTACTTCCCACCCCTAGACCATAAAAGCTTAGGAACAGAATAATAGTAAACCTTTAAAATAGAAATTAAGCAGATTTAACATAACTTAGAATCAGAGCGACATACGAATAGATAAGATATTAAAAAAATTATATTACCTCTACTACAAAATTACAATTACAAATTCGGATCCTAACTGAGTATAGTGTGCTTTTCTATCATACAAAAATTCAGCTAATTGATATGAAACTTCATTTAGTTTAATGAAGAACCAAGCAGGACAAACCAATTTTGTCCACCTAAGTATTTTGAAGAATTTAATGCTATTTAAAAAAATAATGAATTTAGACAATTGTCACAATAATCAATTATAGACTTTATTCTTGTCGCCAATATCTTCATTGCAAAACCATTCCCAATGTATAGTTGCCAACGGTCAGCCATGTCAATAAGATTAATTACCAAGCAGTAAATTTCTTCACTCCAAATGCAAACTTTTTTTCATACTCTCATAAACCATGTAGGTGATGCTTGCTGAGGGTACAACCTTGAGTAAGTTAGGAAATATTCCTTTGTAGAATCCCCTAAAGCCTTCATTTTCCAAGGTTTTCCGGAATACATCAGCCATTCCCGAATAAGAGCGTTGAGCCTGCATTCTGAAATCGACATGGGTTTCATTTTCTAATTTCCTTAGAAAGCAAAGAGTGTTGAAGTCACTCAATATTTAAGCGACAATTTAAAACACATTACCGCCCAAATTACCTTGTTCTAACCACCTGTAGTGGGTAAACGCATGTTGCTCCAAGGGCTCCAGATACAGTCCCACATCCTAATTGCACTAGAGGGCCAGGATCTACAGAATACCACAAAATCTAAATACAAAAATTGAAGGCAATAACTGATACAGAACATCACAGGTGAATTAGTTTTTTTATTTTACCTCCATCATGAAGAATATACTGCTTGGACATATCCTTCAAGGTTTCATACGCAGCAAGATCTATACCAGCATAAGGGATAATCCCAAGAAGAGAAGGAATCAATCCCCTATAAAATGCTCGGGGTCCTTCCTGAAGCCAAATATCTTTTGAAAGGGTTCCAAGACTAGGAATTCCTCTGCTTTCACAAGCATAGGTTTGTAGTCGCGTTTTAACAAGATCCATGGGATATATTGCAGTTTGAGCTATAGCACCAGCAATACCACCAGCTAGTAGCCGCCCCATAGCTCCAATATCAGCCTGTGTCTCTTGCCCTTTGGCCCTTACAATAAAGGTCTTCAACATCTCATAGCTATAAAATCTAATGGCACTCTCAGGGGCAACCTTTAGAACATTTAAGCCATTCCCTCTAAAAAATCCTAACAAACCACCCTCTTTCCATATAGCTTTTATTGCAGGCGTTATGTGAGCTCGTTCTGTTTGGACTTGCAATACAACCTTTAGACGATCAAGTGGTGCAGTTGCTGTGCGTGATGCAGCACCTGCTACTCCTCCTGCAATCAGATACCTGCTGGCATGAACGTGCTTATTAATGCCTGCTGGAATAACAGAATGTTCCCCAATATCAACCATACATAACCGCTCCAAATAATGGTAAATGTTTTCGATGGTTGCCTCATGAGGGTAAAGCAGCAGAAAATCCCTCCATTCGTCAAATGTTATAACACCATTATTATCCTTATCAACATGCTCAACAAAACGGGCAAGTTCCTCATCATCAATCTTAATCCCTACAATAGAAAGAATAGTGCGACTTATTGAATGAAATGAATCACAGAATCAAGAAAATCTTAGTCGCACAACAGTAGTGCACAAAATAATTAGCGACCAGCCATCCAAATTAAACATTTGCACTCAGATACAGAGGGCTTATAATGTGTTAATTTGTCGGTCAAATAACAAGGGGAAAATTTAGTTAGCAATAAAGTTGAACTTCGATTTATGTTACTGTACTCAGTTATAACTACCGATCAAAAGAACCTAAAATAAGTTAGATCAGTTAGTCAATAAGGCTACATGCAAGTGAAAGATTGTTTTGATGGGCGATTTTCATTTTCCTTTATCATTCAACTTTCTACAATGCAACCAAAGCCTTTAAAGGTGAGCAAACCTTGTAATTAAATTGCATTCATTACGAAGAGATGTTCCAAAAAGTTCAACGATCTCATCACTACAATAAAAATGTAATTAAGAGTTGTGGACCTGAATTTTGGACAAATTTCAAAGAAGATGAAAATGGCAAAGTATGAGAGCATGGTAAAGCACAAGCACTTGTGACTTGAGATGAACATTAGATGACAACTTGTACCACTACTTTAACCAGTCAAACAACTTAAACCATGCCAATCAAACTTTTTTCCACAAGGAGCATGTAATATCCTCTATCAGATTTTTATTATTAGTTTAATGTCACCTTTCTCTTTAAGGTATCAGCTTTTTATTATTTAAAAAATAAAAATGATTAGGTCTTTTTTTTTTTTGTTTTCAGTATAATGAATGGTTTACCTACCATTAAATAAACTTATTCCTTCGTTAAATAAACTTATAAATCACTATCCTGACCTCCAATAAAATACACTATTATGATCATATTACTAATGAATAAGAAATCTCTAACGCATGACCCTCGCACTCAAAACCAGATAACATAATTTGTAAGTGATATAATTAACAGCAGTCTTATAACGAGTGACCTAAAATATGTCCAACATATCACTACAATAAACTCTGGTATAATTTTGGCATTTGAGTTCAAGTCCAACTAAAACTCAAACTAACTCGTAAACTGAAGTGAGAGTAAACTCAACCTATTACACAATTTTGGTGATGTCAGAGGTGGACATGGATTTCAATTTACACAACGCTATTCTCTGTCAAACGAACCTACTAACATAATCAAACACAAGAAAAAACAGAAAAACTCAAATATTTACAAATCATAGAGTGAATATGCAATAAAATGAAAGAATTACACTAAACAGAAGAAACATGCCTGCTTTAACGAGAGCCTCCCAAAGCTCCTCGGGCAAAATGCAGCCATTGTGCGCAACATCGATGGCCTGAAAAATGCGGTAAATCTCTAACTCCTTGTCGTCCATGTACCTCTTGAACTCTTGGAAATCCACTCTCCCATCCTTGTTCTCATCGCAAGCGTTCAACAAATCCTTCGCGTACTTGTACTCCGACGGAATCTTAAGCGCCGATAGACCCGCCTCGATTTGCGTGTAGTCCAAGAACCCGCGATTCTCTCTGTCGAAGAATTCGAAGAGGCCCCGAATCCGCACCTCACGCGCCTCCTTCGTCTCTTGCGACGCCAGAAGCACGTGATCCATCGTCACAGGCGACGCCTGCTTCATCGCAATTCTGAAGAGAGAAAGAAAATAACAATAATAATAAATAATAATAATGAGTGATTTTTGAATGTGGAAAATGGAAACAATGGAATTTGATTTGATAGGGATCGAATGAATGAGAGAAGAAGAGCATGCGTGCGTGCGTTTTGCTTTTACCTTGGGAAGGGATTCAACGAAACGCGGAAACGACAGGGGAGGGCGTAAACGACGGGAAGAGAGTTTTGTCGTTTCAGAAATTACGTTTTCATGAATGAGATTGCAACCGGCGGCAATGAGTGGGGTCGCCGGCGATGTTGCCCGATACGTTGAAGAACACGCGCATCGTTATCGGAAAAGAGCTTATGCTTCTTCGTGAATAGTTATTAAACACAAATAAAAAATAATAAATAACTGAATTGTTTTTACGATGTGATTGTGATGAATCGGACAGAGTGAGATGCACAAAATTTTGGAGTGTGGATGGTTTCTCTCTTTCGCATTTTTTTTTTGTTTCCAGATTTTTTTTTTCTTTTATTTTTTTTTTAATTTTATTTTACTTTGGTTTTGGCACGTTTGGTGGTTGCGCGTTGTACACATGGGAATTTTTGCCGCCTAACAAATTATAAGGATATTTTTTCCTTGGAAGATAAATTGGTCTGTTAAATTTTGCGACTTTCTTAGCTAGATAGTGATAAAATTACAAAAATATTTAAAAATAACCTATCATTCATTTTAATGTCTCATTTGTGTTATTATAGTTTCAGAGACTACGAGAACAAAAATAAATTATATTTGTTTGTTTTTCTTTTATTTCTTTTCATATTCCTACTTGCCAGACACCTAGAAATCTCTTTAATTATTTTAAAATATTAAATTCACGTTTTTTTAAATTATTTAAAAAGCATTACATAATATCCCTGTGCAATCAAAGAATCAGGATGTCTGTAGTTTACTAAAATAACAATACATAATTGGTTTACACTTTTCATTCTCAGAAATATATCCCTCTTTATTTTCAAGATTAGAATGCGGTTTCTTTTATGAAAATAAACACGTATAAGAATGCATGATAAATATTATTAAATTATTTAAATTTAAATTTAACTTGATTCTAAAATATTCAGTTAAATATACTTTTTTATATATTTTAAATTTATTTTATCTTTAGTTTATAATGTACTTTCTAATGGGGATATCGAGTGATAGTAAGTAATTTAAATCTGGATTATAATTTGAAGACTTTTTATACTGTATTAAAATAGTAAAATTTCAATCTTATATATTAATTTAATAAAGTGGTATTTATTCTACGTGAATTGTTTTTATCTTTAATTGATATGTAATTTTTAACAATAAAATACTATAAAAATATGAATTTTAATGATAAAATTATGTTTTATTTGTATTTCTTCTGTTTCATTTTATTTGAAATCATTGATTTGTTTTTCTTTATTTTTCTTTGGTTGACCAAACTAACTCTGAAGATTGGGGTGAATGAGGTGTAGCAAGCGGACAAAAAAATAAGGAAAGGATAGTAACAACACGGATATAAACGTCAGGTTGATCTTCACTTAAAAAAAACACGTGCAATTAATCTTACATGCACTAATAAATAAACTAAAAAAAAAAAAAGCACGAGTTAAATTAACACTATTTACAAAAGTAGTTCATTAAATTGACAAATACTATTATGCTATTACTACTATTGGATAATTAATTTTTTGCTTGTCTCTCTTCCATGAGTCACCTTCCACCTTTGCTTCCCAGCTTGTTAGGTAAAGCGGTTCTGTATGTAACTCTAGATAAGTGTATGACAGCTTTTGTCTCTTCACGTAATTTATGGAGGAATTTAGTAATAATATTTTGTCTCTTTTTTTATATCTTTCTCTTTTTTCATCTATGCCCTTTTTTTTTCTCTCTCCTCCATCTTAAATTATTACATGATATCAAGAGAATTTAGTGGATTCTTCACAGGTAGCTCCAACTCAAGAAATTTTTTTCCTTAAGCTACATCATCTTTTTCCTCAAGCTCAACCTCTCTTTTATATTCCTTCACACAACTTTAATGACTCTCCAGTTAGATAATGAAAATTATCTACCTATATTTATTCTATCAATTTATATAAATTATATAAATGAAATGATATAAATGGAATTAGAATAAATGCATAGCAATAACTATTATTTGCATAATGACTCATCAAAGAACAAAAAATATGATTTACCTAGTGAATAGAATATAGTTAAAAAAAAAGAATTGATTAAGATTGGATTTGATCAATATAAAAAGAATACATTCTTTCATTTCAAAATGGATTCTTGAAGTCATTTTAATCATAACACTAAATTCATTTTATTGATACATAAATATGGAAACAACAAGTATTAGTGACCATACCTGATTCTAAATTTTAAGTATGATCAACTGATGATGGTATGATTACTTCCTTCTATACATCCTACGATTCTTACACAAATGATTGGGTTAGACTCCTCTGCAGCAATTTGGGCCAAACTGCAGGCGTACCACATTTCACAAATTTGTGCAAGGGTAAATAAAATGAAGTTCCAACTAAGAACTCTGAAACACAATAGGTTCGTCTCAGTGTATCTTCTTAATATCAAGAAGACAGTTGATACATTGGTTGTAGTTGACGCTCTCATTACGATAGAAGATCATATTGACGCAATGCTTGACGACTTACCGGATGAATACGATTTGTTACTACAATTATAATTGTTAATTTGTTACTACAATTACATCCCGCTTGGACCCTTATACTGTAGTAGATGTGGAGTCCTTATTGCTTGCTCAGAATGAATGATTGGATAAATGAATTTCATCTGATAACTTTTTATAGGCAAATGTTGCTAAACAAAACCCTATTAATCAATCTTTGCCATTATTGCATAATCGTTCTTCTTCAATTTTTTCAAAATTCGCGGTCAAACATGCTCAAGGAATACAATATTTTCTAATCCCAAAAAATCAAAATCGGAATAACTAGAATTCAAATGGTCTTTCATCCTCTCAAAACTTCAAGATTGTGTGTCAAATTTTCTCTAAATATGGCCATTCTGCTTCCGATTGTTGGCATAAGTATGACCATTCCAATACATCAACTATTCATGTTAATTCTTCGAAGGCATCTACATCTTTTCGTGAGGATGATGAACCATCAATACTTGGAACTCCTTCTGCATTGTGTGATCCACTATGGTACCCGGCCAATGGAGCATCTCATCATCTAACTCATGACAACATTAATCTTACAACCAAAACGTCTTATAGTGGTCCTGATGTGGTTAAAATTGGTAACAATATTGGTCTTCCAATTAATGGAGCAAGTACGACGCTAAAACAAAATAAACAAAAAAAAACAATTCAAATGAAATAGAGAAATTCATGTAATAAAAGTCAACTCGGCCTCCCTTTGGTTCTCCCAAATCCCTCACTGGTTTCTAAACATAATCCAATTACATCTGTGGATTAAACAGACAGGAATCCCTGCATCTATTTAACATCCCCGACTACTCCACAATCGTGAAACATTTTATCGAACACCTAGTGTGCCAAACCAATGCAATCGCATGGTGAGTAACATCATCAGTTCGACTTGAGTCCTATTTGGGAACTCCACAACACATTCCAATCGGACTGTATTCATCTATTTACAGAGTCAATCCAACCACTAAATCCAACAATTAAATTAAAACAACAAATGAACAAGTAATTGTGGAAACAAATACAAAACGCAAACCTAAGGATTAATGGAACGGGAGTACCTTTGGGAACCAGATTGAACAAAGCTTTTAGCTACTCATCATCATGGTTGGCATGAACATGAACACGAGTACAAAGCGAATGAACACGAAAATAAAAGTGCAGAAACAAAGAAGAAGCGAAGAGAGTGAAAGGAAATTGTATTCCAAAAAAGAACAACTGTGTAGTGTGGCTGCCGTCCACAACTCACTACAAAATTTCAGAGTTTTTCTTGACCTAAAGTGGCCCAGGCCCACCTCTACATTGCCCTAATAAATAAATAAAATGGACAGTTTTGATTCCAACCCATTTGGGGTTAAATGACTAAGTTATCCTCAATTGAATATTTTCACTTAAAGTGCTTTCCAGATTCCGTACACCAACTTCAAGGTTGATTTCGTCCACTTTACAGTCCAAATTTGGTCTTGGACCCTTTCACAATGTTCAATGTTCGTAGATCTTTGAGTTATCGACAAAATGACATAAAGATAAAGTTAATCCAAGGTTTTGTAGCAAAAGTTATGGACAAAATATGAAACACGCTCAAGTTTGAAAAATTTCCAAAAATTTTATCAAAATTGAGTCAAACTTTCAATTAAAGACCAATAAGCTCAAATACAGAAAAAATGGTCAAAACTTATCATTATTCTTATCACTATGCAATACGAAAGTGGTTAAAATAAATGCATATCAGGGTCCATCACATATTCCTTCTTCAAATGGATCTAGATATTACATTGCTTTTCTTGATGCATATTCTAAATATGTTTGGTTGTACTTGCTATCTCATAAGTCTCTAACTAAATTTGTTTTTCAATCTTTCAAAATTTATTCCGAAAAGCAAACTAGTTTCAGTTAAAAGTGTTCAAAGTGATAATACAAAAGAATTTTTATCCCTTAAACCATTTTTTATGCAACATGGAATTAAACAAAGGTTATCTTGCTCGTATGTTCATCAACAAAATGGTTCTATTAAAGGCAAACACCATCACATTATCGAGGTTGGTCTCGTGTTACTTACTGCTGCTAAACTTGCTCTAAAATTATGGGGGAAGCTTTTACCACTGTTGTGAGCATTATTAATGTTCTTCCATCTCCTAATTTAGATAACAAGAATCCCTATCAAATGTTATTTAACAAACCTCCCAATTACAATTTTTACAAAACTTTTGGATGTACTTGTTATCCTATGCTTCAACCCTATAATAATCACAAATTCAATTTTCGATTATCTATGTGTTTGTTTATTGGCTACATCTCAACACATAAAAGATATGTTTGTCTCTCTTCATCTAGTAAAACTTATATTACTTGTCATGTTGTTTAATAAAACTTTTTTTCCATTTTCTTTATCCAATAATCTTTTTATTTTTTACAATAACTCAGTAGAATCTACATATTCTTCGCTTATTTCTATAACTGTTATTAAACAACATTTTCTTGACAAGAACAGGGTCTATAATGTGCCTTCAAATTCCAGTTTACAACCTATACATCCATATCTTTCTTCCTCTACTGCCAGTGCTTCACCAGATCAAATGGTTTTTTCACCTGAACCTTTGATACCTTCATCTGTAAGTTCTCCTACTACAATTTCTTCAGATAGTGATAACTTTATTTTTGTGCAACCTGATCATCCTATGATAACAAGAGCTAAATCTAGCATTTTTAAACCATGTCTTTATACTGCTTCCACTATTTCCACTACTATTCCCAAGTCATTGCAGCAAGCTATTCAAACACCTCACTGGTTCTAAGCCATGACAAAGGAATATAATGCCTTAATTCATAATAATACATAGGATCTTGTTACTCCACCTTCTGGTGTTAGACCCATTGGATGTAAATGGGTCTTCAAAACAAAGTATAATGCAGATGGAAGCCTTCAGAGACATAAAAAAATATTGGTAGCTAAAGGTTTTCATCAGCAATATGGCACAAAGTATCTTGAAACCCTCAATCCCGTAGTGAAACCAACAACCATTCGTACAATTCTCACTCTTGCACTTTCAAATAGTTGACATGTTCACCAAATAGACATTAATAATGTATTTCTATATGGAGAATTACAAGAAGATGCATCATAATCTTGTTTGAAAATTATGCAAAGCCATTTATGGCCCTAAACAAGCTCCTCGATCCTGGTTCACTAAGCTAAATACTACTTTAATTTCTTTTGGCTTTTCTTCGACAAAGAGTGATTCTTCTATGTGTTCTAAGTTTACGCAGTCTTCTATCTTACTTGTTCTCATATATTTCTAAGAATGATATATCATCATAATGTTCGAACAACACTTCACACTGAAAGACTTGGGTCGTTTACATCATTTTCTCAGTGTTGAAGCATCATGGACCATGGATTGTAACTTGAATTTGTCTCAGACAAAGTATATCATAGACCTTCTGCAACGAACAAATATGTTGTCTTCCAAACCACAACCAACGCCCATGATTTCATCATCTCGCCTAACCCAAGATGGGTCAACTGATATTTTAGATGCTTCATTGTACATGTCATTTGTTGGTCTCACTAGACTTGAGCTTGCTTATAGTATTAATAAGGTGTGTCAATTCATGCATAACCCATAACATCATTGGATTGTTGTAAAGAGAATTTTACGTTATCTTGCTAGGTCTCTTAACCATGTTCTGCTGCTGCGCAAGTGTACGCATGCATCTTCATTTGCAAGCTTTTGCAGATGTTGACTGGGATTCTGACCCAAATGACAGAAAATCAACAATTGGGTAGATCATTTTTCTTGGACAAAATCCAATGTCATGAGCTTCAAACAAGCTGAAAGCTGTTTCAAGAAGCTCAACTAAAGCAGAGTATCATAGTTTGGTTGCGGCTTTAGTTGATATAAAATGGATAACCAACCTTCTTCATAAACTTCATCTTACTTAAAATCATCTTTCATTTACTCAGACAACATGGATATTGTCTTACTTGCTGCCAATCCTATAATGTACTCAAAGACCAAATATTTTGAGTTTGATCTATATTTTGTTCAAAAATTAATTCAAGATAAGCAAAATCTTTGTCTAAATCTAAATCTTCGTTTATGGAGTTTAGAAGCAAAACAATGGTTGAACAAAACCCCACCATCAATTTGAGGAGGGATTTTGATGAAGCAAAATATGACGAGTTACTAATATCAAATATATAACAAATTAAGAAATAAATAAGCCTAACTATACAAAACGTTGCAAATAAAATAAAATTATTGGAACCAAATTGTTCGAAATCAAATAATTTTGAACCATTTTTAGATACTAAATTGTGAAATTGTGACATAAGCAGATAAATTAGAGGGAACATCAGATAAAATAGTGGTTGAGAAAAATTAGGATCTTTAAACGTAGAAGTTCAAGTAAAGTCTAACATCAACGTTATGCTCCAAGAACAACGACAATAAAATAATACACCAGAAAGTAAAGGTAGCGTATGAACTCGCTCGAAAATATATATACATTATAAAGATATTGGAAATGTCATGAACTTAACTATGGTTTCGTCATGTTAGTAGAATTCGTTGTCCGTAGAACAACCATATATAGGTGTTTTGTAAAAACAAGAAAGGCAGTGTTTCTTCCTAACTTAAGGACAACAGAAAAAGTAGTTGAGTTTTGAGATTGCCAAAACTGCACAACATGCAACGGTATAATTACCATATAAAGCATCTGGAAACATAAAAGATTCTAGGATGAATTATTACATGTATCTAGCTGTCAATGTTAGAAGCAAAAGCTTACAATTATAACACCTGATACAAATACAAGACATACCTTACACAGCTCCGAAAATGGAAGAGAGAGAGCTTAAATATACACTATTCATAAAAGGTACACTTCAATTCTGGGTAATCAATTTTCCAATTCAAGTTTTGCCTTCTGCAGTGCTTCCTGAGCTGCAATTTGCTTTGCTTGTCTTTCTTCACTTTGTTTCTTTTTCACTTTTGTTTGCTCAGCTCTTTCCTTCATAGCTATTTCAGTCACAAATATATTCCTTTCCAGATCACCAAGGCGAGTTTCAATCTCTAAGGTCTCCAACTCACAAAACTTTAACTGATTTTGTTTTTCATTGAGCAAGGCCTTGAGATTAGAGACCTGTTCACAAAGCAATTGCCTATGTCGTTGTGATACTTTAAGCAATGCTTTGGTCTTGGCATGGTCATGTTGGAGTTGAGCAAATCTCACTTTCTCTTCCTCGAACAGTTTGTTGAGATCCTCCACAGTAAGGATATTTTCATTAGACTTATCTATTTCTGCAATTGATGATGCAAAATTGATATAGTCCAAGACATGACCAGAAAACTTTTTATAGTCAACACGTAAATCATTTAATATTGCAAAAGCTGTCTCTGCTGCCTCTTTCATGGACTCATGCTCATGAGGAGCCAAGGCTTCTAGATCAGCCAGAAGTTGTTGCTGTGTAAACAAGATCACTCTATGCCTTGATGCCTTTGACTTTCTTTCACCATCTTGTGATTTGCTGGGACCAACTACATGTCCAGAAACCTCATTATGGCAACCAGTTGAAAATTGAGCATGTTGTTGACTAACACTTTTGATAGCAAGCTGGTTGCAAGGACCATCAGAAACATTCCTCTGCTTAGGGACAGTTATTGGATTAAAGGATGGGAAAATGCCTGCAAGGATGGGACACAATCAACCACAATTCTAAATCAAAGTGGAGACAAACACACAAAACTAATGAAGTCATACAGCAGAAAAATGGCTTAGGCAAGGGGAGTTTCAAACTTTGAGCTGGATGGAAGAAAAGAAGACGGCCAAGCCAACCCATTCGACAAGAAACTGCAATAAGATCAAGATAATTTCACAGGTTTTCTCTCTCAAATAGAGTTTTAAGACTAAATATATTGATTAAACTACTTTCAAACATGACACAATCCATTTTCTTAAGTTCAAACATAAATTGATTGTATCAACAATGACCTGTGATTAAATTTGTAAGAATCAAGTAAAAATAATCCAAATAAAGGAAACATAAAGGAAAGAAACAGATATTCGAGAAGAAAGAAAGAAAATATTACCAAATGAAACATCAGAGGAAAGGCGTCTCTCAAACATAATTTGTCGCCAACGGATCCTTGAAGTTGTAGATACACGAGATAATAATAGAACTGCTTCTTCCTCAATAGTCTCCCAAGATACCGGGTTTGTAAACTCATCATCATCAACCACCAAATCTGGAAAACCATTGCAATTCAATTTTGCTACAGTTAGTGCTGCACCAGCATCTTCTCTGTCTGGAATGTAAGGCACTGCCGAGGGACCCTCAGAATAGTCCATAACTCTCATCCTTTTACTGAGTTCACCACCCACCTCATCATTTTGACTTCCCTCCCAAAATTCAGTAAGAGTCCTTTGCCTGCTTCGCTCGATAGGAACAGTGCTTGTTCTATCAAGCAGTTTAATCTCATCCTCCCACACACGGTATCCACAAGATCCATGACCCTATTTAACAACATTTCATTCAATGATCCATTAATTTCTAGATAACTGAAAAGGGTACTTGCCATATACATCAAGCAGCTTAGAGGCACCAAAAATCCAAAACGGTCCCTCTTTCGGTACAAACCATAAATCTTTCCCCAAAAACCCAATAACACAAACATAAACAAAAAAAAAAAAAAAAAAACTTAACAGCAGCTAGAAAATAAAGGTCATGGCGTCATACCTTTTTTACAGGGCAAGTAAAATAGTACTTAAAAACCCCATCTTTCTCTTCACCCGCAACCCTTCTACAAACTCCAGCCTTACATGGACACTCAGGATACTTCATCGGTGGAGGCTGCAAATCTCTCTCAGCAACAGGGCCATCGACCCACTTAACAACGTCCTTACATTTTACCCCCTTATGCATAAACCACCACCATCATGATCTTTAAAGCCATAATCACAAGAGAAAGATAAAAAAGTTGAAAGTGTTAGAAGCGTACCCTTTTGATGGGGCAGGTATAGAATTTCTTCCCACAGCGTGCGACTTTGATTTCGCACGCGCCATGGCCACAACGGCACTGTATATCGTGGGAGGAAACTGGGGAACCTTGCTTGGGAGAGGGTGAAACGGGTTTAGAATTGGGGGATTTGGAAGGACAGTACCAAGACCAATGGCCAGGTTGTTTACAAATGAAGCAGCTTTCTTGCCGCATTCGTTTGAGAAGATTTGGAGAACAGTTTGGGGGAATTACAGGAGTGTTTTGAGGACTTTGAACTTGAGACTTTGAAGGTGAACACGAAAATGACATGGTTTTCTAGTTCTTCGTGAAACACCACGAAATAAGAGTAATGAAGCTCGGAAGAATGAGAGAAGAGATGGGGTGTAGTGTAGTGGAGATGGAGTGTTCGTTCGAACATGCACAGGAATAACGTAAACGGGAAAGAGAAAGATATTTGTGGTGGAGATGGAGTGTTCGTTCAACGTGCTTAAGAGCACTGTAAAAGGTAGACAGAGAGGAAAAGCAGAAAGAAAAACAAGGTTTTTATTTTTTATTTTTTTTATAATAATGTCTAAAAGAAGTAAAAAAAATATTTATTTATTAAAATGGATAAGTTTTATTAATTAGATAGAAATTTACGTTAAAAAATATTTTAATTAAAGTATGACTGATTATAGGTGATATGACTATTTTAATTAAAGGTAAATAATTTTTTTTAATTTAAAATAAAATAATATAAGGATAATAAAAAAATTATTATTTTAATTAAATTTATATGAATTTAATTTAAATAATAATAATTTAATGAT
>Ga0123340_1003100_pt1 | contig 15407 bp, 8 predicted proteins | sample SirMexnodulemix_FD_89961 | JGI IMG/M metagenome (GOLD analysis project Ga0123340, IMG submission 89961) | Root nodule microbial communities of legume samples collected from Mexico - Siratro Mexico nodule mix | ecosystem: Host-associated > Plants > Roots > Nodule | place: Mexico: Nepantla... | reverse complement strand
TATTTAAATCCATATATTTTATACAATGCTATCAACAAAAAAATATTATTTCCAAATTTATAAATTAAATATTTTACAATTAATCATTTTTAAATTTTAATTAATATATACTTTTTTAAAAAACTAAACCAAATTTTTCTACTCATTTTAAGTCACTTGCTCTGAATCCAAATGACGTGACCTTCCAATTCTCTTCCTACATTTTGCCTCTCATCTTGACTCCCTCAATGCAAACAAGGCATATAAGAAGATTAAGCTACACGGATTTATTTATTTATCAAAGTCATGAATTGAATTCATTTATTTTCAAAGTCATGAATAGAATTTATTTATTTATTTTGAAAGTCATGAATTGATAACACAAAAATGTAGTCACCAATAAAATAAAGCATGAGAAAGGGTGTAATGAGGCATAATTATCACCACCAACCTCTTGTGCACTGCCACTTACAAGTTCCTTGTAGTGGAGGGGTTGGTTGGTTCACCCACTCCCTGGGTCCCACTTACCAACCCAACCAAACCTAACACTCTTTTCTCCCTTTCTATTTCTTTCAACTCATCTCTCCCACACCTTCTCCACTCCACACACAAAAATGCCACCGGAACCATCATCGGAGGTTCCCCCAAACTTCTGGGGCCACATGCCCGAAGAGGAGTACTACACCTCCCAAGGCGTCAGCAACACCAAGTCCTATTTCCAAACCCCCAATGGTAAAATCTTTACGCAATCCTTCCTCCCTCTCCACCAACCCATCAAAGCCACCGTCTTTATGACTCACGGCTACGGCTCCGACACCGGCTGGCTCTTCCAGAAAATCTGCATCAACTTCGCCACCTGGGGCTACGCTGTCTTCGCCGCTGACCTCCTCGGCCACGGCCGCTCCGAAGGCCTCCAATGCTACCTCGGTGACATGGAGACCATCGCTGCCACCTCTCTCTCCTTCTTCCTCGACGTCCGCCGCAGCGAGGCTTACAAAACCCTCCCCGCGTTCCTCTTCGGCGAGTCTATGGGAGGTTTAGCGACGCTCCTAATGTACTTCAAATCAGATCCGGGGACGTGGACGGGCCTGATTTTCTCGGCACCGCTTTTCGTAATCCCGGAGGATATGAAACCTAGCAAGGTGCATTTGTTCATGTACGGTCTGTTGTTCGGTTTGGCTGACACGTGGGCGGCGATGCCCGATAACAAGATGGTGGGAAAGGCGATTAGGGATCCTGAGAAGTTGAAGATTATAGCGTCGAACCCGAGGAGGTACACGGGAGCACCTAGGGTGGGGACCATGCGGGAGCTTCTCAGGGTGACGCAGTATGTGCAGGATAATTTCTCCAGAGTGACGGCACCGTTTTTCACTGCTCACGGAACTGCTGACGGCGTTACGTGCCCTTCTTCGTCCAAGCTGCTTTACGAGAAGGCTTCAAGTGAGGATAAGACGTTGAAGCTTTATGATGGAATGTACCATTCGTTGATTCAGGGAGAGCCTGATGAGTCTGCCAACCTTGTGTTGGCCGACATGAGGGAGTGGATTGATGAGAGGGTTCGAAGGTATGGTTCTCAGTCAAAGTAATGTGATTAATGGATTGTACTACAGGAAATTGAAATTGTTGTTGACCCAATATCCAATCTAGATAAAGTATGATTATGCTGTGACTATGCTATTTTAAAAATAATATCAATTTACGAGCCTACTAACAATTTGTTGCTTGTTTCACTCTTTAGACACGACACATTGGTATATATAAGATGGACTAACCCGAGTATGGAACATACACTTTTTTAAAATACTTTAAAATAACAAGGTTATCCAATAAAGCCGAAACACGAATAAAAGAAACAATATCTGCAATAAAATAATCCAACACACTGAGCAACCCAAGACGGAATAATTGGCGAAGAAAAAAAAAAGAAAAAAGCTTTCATCACTCCATATAATTAGCGCTAACACATCTATACAAAAAGACCCTCCAAACAATAAATTACGGAGTACAAAAAGCCTTGAATACGAGGTTCCCTTGCATTTACATTTGTTGCAAAACTTGATATATAGCTAGCATACAGAAGAATGACACTAAAGCAATTACTAATCTAAAATATATACTTTTTTGGAGGCATACACAAAAAGGGATTGGAAATTAATTGGGATGTGTTCTATACGACGAGGAATCCTCTGGAAAACATAAAGACGAACCTGATAAATCTACTGCTGTTTCAAGGTTGAGCAAAGGTTTTAGTCTTCTATGAACCTCATTACTCAGAAAATTGATTTCCTCGACAATAATGACAAAAGCAGACTTGCAAGTCTCCTCATCTCTAAACGCCAATGTCCATCTGCCATCTACCGAAGCTTTTGTTTTCTTTTTCCCATAGTCTTTGAATTGGACAGGATCTAGAAAGGGTAAAGAGGAAGCTCGAATCCGCAAGTGTAACCACGTTGCATGATTATCATCAATCCTGGGCTATACAATGAGGACAACTTTGATAACCAGGTAAAAATAATCATAACAAATTTTCAAAATACATCAATTGTTTGGCTTTGTATCATCGCCAACAGAATAAAATGAGAAAATTAAGAAAAATAAACAAATTTTTGGCACAATATTTCAAGTTCAAAACACTAGCCAGTAATATATGTAATTAAGTCAATAAACAGTAATTCGTCAACCAATTGAGAATCATTTATCACAAGCTGAAAATAATTTTCCAAGAAATGTTTTATTCTATTTTTTCTAAATGAATTTGCATCATGATTGTCAGATTTAAAAGAAATGTTTTATAACCAAATGAAATTAATTCAAGATTAGGATTCAAAGGAAGAGAAGTATACATACATTGCACCCAGCCAAAGGGGCAAGAGACCGAACCACTCCATGAGACTTCTTCAATGGCAATTCTTCTGCAAGAACAAGCCACCCAGAAATTCCTATAGAGATTGCTAGAAAGTAAACATGGAGCTCTTTTCCCCTCTCGAAAGCTATCCTACAAGGCAGGGCATTGCCTGCAAATGGCAAATGGCAAATAAATAAGAGAATTTTAACAAATTAGTTGATTGCAGACTACAAAGGAATAACATGTAACAGAACTTAACAGAAGAAAACCACCAAATACATATACAATCAAAAAGACCCCCCACCAAGAAAAAAAAAACAGTAAAGAAAACTATAATTAGTGATAATTATTATTTAGAAGATACCAACATTTTCTTCAAATTTCAAAAGGTGGAATTTACACATTAGCTGCCTACTGTCAGGTTTATTGCCAGAAATTAATAAATATGTGGTTTAAGTAACCCTTTTAATCTGTGATCATGACATGAAGGCTTACAACATATTTTGCCAATTTAGTCTCAAAATCATCCCTTCAACCTAATACTTTGTAACATAATCAGTTCCTATATTTACTGAACCACTACAGTCTACACACATTCCCATCTTCAGAAGTACAGAAGGGCGAAAATCCTTTCACACATGCCCAATGTCAATTATAGAATTCCAAACAAGCCAGTAATGACCATGTTACTTTAATTTGATACAATAGAATGTATTAAGAAAGAAAAGGAAATAAAGAACAACCCTCAAAAACTAAACAAAGAAGAGAAAAAGAGAAAATCAGAGACTAAGAGCATGAAACATTAAAAACTGCACACCAGTCTCTCCAAGTCACTCATGACTGTCGACACGAGCTTTCTTTCTTTGTTGTCACTTGTCTTTTCATTAATTGGTATAAATTTGGTACTTGTTACTATTTGATTGGTTAGACTATTAAGTTTGGCTATGTACTCGGATTGGGTTATCAGAAAATGTTTTGCAGTTGAGATTACAATTGAAATGGTTCTCGCTCTTTTTATTTCTATCCTCCCCCTTTTCCCTCCTTATTCTCTTCTTCCTTCTTTTTACTCTTCTGTCCATCCTATAGCAAAGAATAAACCTCTACTTAAGTAAAAACATTGTAGAAATAAAAGAAACTGCAGTTCAGATAACTGACCAAGGCTGACTTCAGTTCCTGCCTTTGGGCCTGAGACATCAAGCCCAGAACCTCGGGCACGGCAATTTGCAGGGAGACCAGCAGGAGGGTAAATTAGTGGTTGCTCTGATAAAGCTCTGCCAAGAGTGAATATTTGAAGCTGGTGCAGAAGTACAAATGCCTAAATGGGAAAATGACAACAAAAGCTCTTCATCATATAAGGTACACATTAACACATAATCCAGGAAGAAACAAAATTGAGAATTCCAATTCTCATTTTTATGCCACACTGCCCTTTCTAAAGAAAAAAAAGGTCTGTGGGGGGTGGGAGCATAGAAAAAAAGCTGCAGACCTTCACCAACTCGTGCAGTCTTTTTCCAGCGGCAAAAGATGACCCTTCTGGAATATGACCTGCAGTGACAAGAATCAGAGGGATCACTTAAAGGGCTTCTAACTCTTCTCTCCGTGGGAAACATGAATTGAAACAGGTACAAGCTTACCTCCTGAAGAAATCTTCCATGGTGGAAAAAGTATGCAATTTGGTTCTTTCCGAGGAGATGACGACTCCATTGCTACAGGTAGAAAAAAGAAATTGTTCAAGAACATAAGTACAACTATCACAAACAAACAAGCAGACCAATGTGATCTAAAAATTCACCTCTTTTGCACTTTCTCCATTCATCACAGATAACAGAAATAAGTAAGTCGGACCAACTACCTCTAGCCTCCTCTACAAGAACAGAAGCATAATTCTTGTATGAAACCTGTATTAGAAAAGAATATTTTTATAATTGCATTAGGAGATGAAATGAAAATACTGCAGATGATACTGGTAGGACTGATAGGCATTTTCATTTTCCATTACGTGTTTCTATTAGATAATCTCTTTTGCATTCTTGATACATATTCTATTCATTAATTTCTATAATCATAGCTACTAATGTGACTATTCATGAACAAGGCATGATTTATCAAAAAGTACAATCTTTCAAGCAAATGCATTTATTATTTCTACAAAGCCGATAAATAAAGGAGTTAAGGAACTTTCAAATATTATCTTATTTTGTGTTTCAATTTTTGTATTCTCTTCAGCATCAACTTTCCTATCCTTTAGCTTTGATCTAAATATATCCTTTATTTAAACTTAGATATCCTTCAGGCACTTTCAATTGGAGTCACTCAATTGGGAATGGTAAATTCATATCTATAAAATTATAACCATATATTGTTTGCATTAATTGACTGTTTATCATTTAAATTATTAATATGTCAGTATTTAGTTAATAAAATTTTGATTACATGACCAAATTTGCAAAGTAGGTTAGATTTTTATGCAATTTTGTACTGATATCTTATCTCAAATAGCTTCCTTAAAATATCTACTAAATTGATATTGATAAAAACCATTGATTAAACAATGTTGTTGAGATATTTTGGAAAGTTTCAGATCCTATTCTTATTACCTTTAATTTTGTATTTATTGGTTTTAAATCTATATATTTTGCTGTATTTTGTTTTTATTTCTAGCATAAAAGTCCCACAATCTAAGGGATAGACACTTTTTATTTCCAAAAATACCCAACTCATATATATATATATATATATATCCAACGTAGGAAATGAGATATATCAGAAAGAATTTATTCTCTTTCGAACTTGATGGATGTAAACGGTTCAGATGAGGAATGACTATTGCACCTGGATTGTACCGAGGCATCTAGTGGAAAATATACTCTAGAAGGAGGTGAGAACAGTGATGAAATTTCCTGTAACTGGAATTTGGCAATATGCCATAGTTATAGAGGGCATAATGAGAGAATGGTATAAGAAGGGGGAGAAGTTTGGGGGAGGGGATAAGCACTAATTTTGAGGACTGAGAATAGTATCTTAGAGAAGAATTGCCTTCTCTGGTTGCCATTAATAAATCATTTTAAACATGTGCACTTCAATACTTTTGTAAACACTACATCACCACAACAAAAAGTATTAAGTTCTAAAGGGTGTTGCTAGAAAAGCCTCATCTGTTCTTACTTTCAGTAATTCAAGGTGATGGCTGTTGAATTCTGACACACTGTAAGGAAGCAACTGGCGCAAAAGCCAACCACCATCCCATAGTATCTCTGCAGATATATTAGAGCGACAACTGAGGCTCACTAGTGCATCAATCACCTGAAAAACATAGCATTCATAATTAATAAACGCAAACCTAACAAACTACATGATGACTTCCAATTTCTTTCAGAAGAGGAAAAACTATTCCTCAGAAAACAGGCAGTTGGAAACAAGTATTTAGTCAATAGTAGTTTCGGACAATGCTTGCGGCACCAAAACATGGATTTTTAAGTATTACGAAGAAGAAAATGGAAATGATGCCACTAAAATTTCATCTTTTAAAGCCCAAACAAGAAATAGTTTGAACTGCAGAAGCATGACATTCAGTATGAAGTCTTCTGAAATTTACACTAATATAAAAGGCCAATCCAGTCCATGAGGCTACCACCTAGTGTGGTGCGGGAAGGTTAGGTCCTTAGACACACACACAGCCTTACTCCACCAAGGAGAGACTATTTCCAGGATTTGAACTCAGGACCTTGAAGTCATAAGGCAATATTTCCATTGTGCTAAGACTCAACCTCTGATAATTACAAATAGATGGTAGATTAAGTTCAATGAAAATTATCAAACTAATTTATTTCACAAAAAACAGAGATGTATGCATGTGTTTTCACACTAAAAAATATACAATAATCACTTATCCTGAGTAAACGGTAAAAGTCTGGTAACTCCAGTTTTACATCAATAGTCTGAAGTTTTTCACATTAAGCTTTTACAGAATAACTTGAAAAAAGGATAAAAATGTTTTATAAACTGCTTTGGTTGTGATATATTAAGCACATATTCATAACACAAGGAGGGGAATCAACAGGAGTTCGAGCTGAGATGTGCCTATCTCATGCCCCAACTTCTCGCACACGAGCCCTTCAACACTTGCTACCCCACTTTGAAAGTATAAAGAGTGTATGGTAAATCCTTGAAAGAGAGTGAACTAGGAAATGTGGAACTTTTGCCTTTTTTAATACACAAAAACTACAACAATAATCAACTGGCCATGTTTCCCCGCGCCCCCCTCCCCATTGAGCTTAACAGTTACGGTTCCATTATTTTAAATGAAAGGATAAACCTACTAATTGCAATCAAGGACTTTCACGAGGTATAGAGAAACTATAACAAAAAAACAGCATGTCAACAAGACTCCACCATATACAAACATTTACTTGAAACCTATGTATATGAGGACTTGTTCCCGCATCCGAAGGCAGAAAAGATACTCCATACTGCTCCTGTAAAACATGGCAAACTTAAGAAAGTCAACCTTCAAGCAACAGCGATTCCAAAATCTAAATAAACATTGGTTGTGAATATTAAATAAATTTGCTATTGAAGAGATGGAAGTGCAAACCTTGATCTTTTTATGATAGACATTGATATCATTATCAATGCCATCCCTAGTGCTTTTGGATGAAAAAAGTTGTTCTTCACCTGAACCCTCACCAACTAAAGCTTGCTGCAAAAAATATGAAAAGCCAATCAAATAGCGTGCCACAAGACCAATTCGCTGGAACTGAATTGATGTGCTTCACGGTTTTTCTCCTCTGATAAGTTATCTTTATAACAAGTCTAGCACATGTGACTTGTATATGACCCAACTTGAAGGAAAGTGCTAGAAATGTATATTGTTTTGTGTACTTAGTGTAGATTGCTAGCAATAAAGAAAATTAGAAAATGGTCTATTTATTATATTTATTGTATAAATATCAAGTCAGTGTTGTAGTTGAAACAAATGGTTTCACAAAAACCCACCCCCAAAACTATGTACAAAAGCCAACCATCAAAGGTTCATAAAATGAAAAAGATCAAAATGGAAGAATACAACATACCAATAACAGTTTTTTATGCTGTTTTCGTTGTGGAAGAATTCCAAGCCCATCTAGCATTGATTCATCAAGTTCTACAGAACAATACAAACTACGTAAACAGAAAACAATGCAACAGTAAAGCACACCTAAATTCAATGAGAAAACCTTTAGTTTGCAGCAGAGTAGCAAGCACACTCAAAGAACCCAAAACAAGGATATCATTTCCTTTTGTTATGTAAGCAAGCAAAACCTCCCTACATCAATCATAAAAGTCATTAGGAAAAAGATGCAAAAAGACTTCCTGTAAGCAAAGTTTAACTCTCAAGTTAAACTAGAACAACAACTATTATAAGACATCAAAAATATCAATTTAAGCCTACATGAACACCCAGTTACTACCTATTTGAGCATAGTTTTACTCCTATTGTAAAGAGACCCTTTCATTTCTTTGAAGTTATTGACAGGTGTACTCTGTACTCTGTATCTAACTCTAGTTAGTTAAAGATCTTCTTCTTAGACAGTTACATTCTGTTAGTCTCTCTAGATCAGCTATGTATAGCTGACTTCACTCTCTTGAACTGTGGCTTTTTATTTTCAAAAATATAATACAGCTTCTCTTTATTCTAAAATGCTATCAGATCAACATCATAACACTCTAGTACTTTAGCTTTTGGTTTTCAATAATAAAATGATAAAATATAATTTTACTCCAATGCTACCGAATATTTTATCGAAACATGTTTCAATTCTGAGACAGCATCAGAAGAATGTAACAGGAAGCCAAGGGCTGTCATTTTCTTTTCTTTTTTGGATAGCAAACAGTATTACATATTTCACTTGAATAACTTATAGTCAAGGTAGTTTATGCTGGCATGACATATTAATAAATGTTTCCAATTCTGGTGACAGATAGAAATAAAAAAATAAAAAAAACTATTATATCTAACTTGTGATAAATAGTAAGAAAAAACACAATACATTGCGTAACAAAAAATGGGGATTTTACCTTAAAGACAAATTTGAACTGGTACAATCATTTTGCATTAGAACACCATCTGAATGAAAACCTGAAGAACTAAAAGAATATGGAATATTAAACATTGTGTGTCTTGTATCGCACTTGGTGAGATTATCACTATCTAACCCTTGGCATTCAGATGTGAAACCATAATCAGATATAAAGCAATTGAAACTACCCCGAGAATTCTTTGTAAAGGCCTCTGAGGGATAAAAAAGAGCAGCAGCAATGGTATTTGCCAAATCTTTGATTTTGACAATCCTCAGGATGAAACAAAGTAAGTACAGAGAAGGAGCAGCACCATCTTGCATGTCCTATAATAATGTAGATCAAACAATAACAAAGATAAGTTGCATAATAAGAATCAAAATCTGTCCGTAATTTTTTAAAGACCCTTGAACAAAAACCAAAGTAGATTGAAAAAGAACTGACAAGGCCATAAAGTGAAGCTTCATACATTATTAGGCATAACCCTTAGGGAAGGAAGAAGTAATGGGAATATCAAAATCATCATAATGCCATCAGTAATTAGTCTACCAACATCAGGAATTCCAGCAGAGACAACATCGCTGACGTAGTACAGATTATCCTCAATTTCATCTACAGCAGCGATAATTGCAGACATTGAATCTGGGCCCGGATTTCTGTCTCAGATTCAGGAACCAAAATTGCTTTTTCAGGGTGCAAAGGAATCTTAATGTACAGTTCAAACACAAGAGAAAAGAAATTGCTTACAGCTGTGTATCAGAAAGCAGTTTATTTAAATCCATGCTCTGCTTCCTCAAAAATGAAACTAGGTTTGAGAAGTAATCTTTCTGAGGAGTGCTGGTTATATATCTATTGACAGAGTCATCTCCAACTGAAAATTGTACAACAAATGTATTACAAAATTATAATTTTTGTCAGCATAAATTGAGTTCATGTTTTCGTGGAGGAAATGGGAGGGAGGAAAAAAATTACAGAAGAGGGCTTATGTAAAATAATAAAATCTCACCATGGTAGACATTAAGAGTTACAGCTCGTACCGCAGTGCGAACCATGCTCTCCTCGTGAAAAGCATAATGTATGGCCTCTACATACAGTGGAAATGAAACTACTTCATCCTAAACACAGAAGATACAGTGAACACATTTGGATAGCCCAAAATTAAAAGCAGAATAACATCCTCCACAGCCAAAAGAACAAGAACTATACTTAAAATAGACACAAATGACCAAACTATGAATATGTGGAAAACATTAACGATCTCACAAGATTTTATCAATAAACATGAACAACTTTCCGACAGGCTTTCCTGTCCAAGTCATCCTGTTGGAATATACAATAGGTATTTATTGTATTTATGCTTCTCTTCCTTCCTTTCTTATCTTTCTCCTAATCAAGAAATTTTAACGAATTTCTGTTCGAAGTACAAAAACCAGTATTATTTATCCACCTTATAAAATCACCATTTGAGAGCAAACACCTAGGAAACCCCACTACTATATGGTCTCCTTTACAATCCCAATGTCAAGAACATCAGGCCCACTAACCAATGGATTGAAGACAACCTTTTAAAACTACCGTAAGAGCTATAATTCAAAAACATTAGAATAAGAAAGAGAACATCAAACTTACACCATGAGTCTTCACAAGCAGTGAAACTGTACTCTTGTTCAATTTTCCACTTATTGCTCTTCGATAACCAAAAGACATGTAACAGAAAAGTAATAAGAAATATTATAGAAAGGAGATGGGAAGTGAAGAAAGACAAATTATACTGCCACCACAAAACAGATTATATGAGTGCAATCATCAACCACCAATCACCAGTTCAATAAATAAAAAAATAGCTTAAAGGTCAAAACGAACCTTAAAAATGATATGTAGTACGACAGCAGCTCTTCATTTCGAAAGTCAAACGGATAAGTTATCAGGTAATTTATATATTCATTACTGAACATATAGTCTGCCCAAAAAAAAACAAAGAAGATACAGTTACCCCGCAACATTTATACACCTCACTCAGAAATTAATGAAAGTCAAAACTCAATTTGGTTTTCAACTAACATATAGCATGTTCACTTTTTAGGTTCTGGACCATAATGCTCACTGTTTGCAGCAACTGAAGTGGAACGCTCACAGTCCTGGTTAGTTTCAGAACACGTATAAATTGACCCATTACTTGCTTTTCCATGAAGAATCTGTCACAAACTAGGACACGATGAACTTCCAGCAAACAAAAATTATACCAATAAAAAGCATGAGCGCCGAGGAACCTCACTCAAAAAAACTCGAGTCATGTTGGTCACCATATGTTATCAACTCCGCAATTGATCTCAGTGCCTCAATTACAAAACCCTTCCACACATAACACAATTAAGAAAATTGGGAAAACCGTGAAGAACATATCAAGGAAAGTTGACAGCAAAGACGAGCTAACCAATTCCTACCTTATTAACCTCATTAATAATTTGGACCTTCGTCAATTGATCGGTCAAGTACCTTAACAGTGAAAACCAAAACGCAGTAAGAAAATAATCAATGGTTCATTATAAAATTTCTCTGAAATAGAATTGACTTAAGGCTTCAGAAGATATCCACAGCATACAGCTGATTAACTTGTTAGCGAAGATTCTTCAAGAATCAGAATGAGCAATTGGTAATAACTTGAGCGAATTTGAAGGAAATGAAGTTAGTGTAGATACAGTAGTGACCTGAGTTGGTCCAAGGAGAAACGATCTCTGGACCTCCAGAAAGAATTCCACATGATTGAAGAATCAGACCTCGAAATAAAGCCTAATTGAATTTGAAATTGAGTTCATTGTGCATCGAAACTGAAACTGAAACTGCTCGATCCTTCGGAGCATATTCAGAAGAAGATAGCGAATAAGGTTTGTGTGTAGAGACTAGGGTTCTTCAAAGATCGTGAGGTACCAAACAGTTGATTTTGGATTTTGGGAGTACTTTCAGTACAAAAAACACTAACAATACTCAAGAAGGAGAAGAGCAAGAAGACTCGGCCTTACCAAAATTAAGGTACGTATTCATATCCATTACTCTCTTTTTTTTCATTTTATTAAATACTATATTGCATAGTAAAATTCCAGATATGATTAAAGAATAACACCTACAGATATTATACTAGTGTGTGTAAGTAAGCCTAGTTTCAAATTTGAAGCAAACATTCAACTATATATTAACAGCAGTAATACAAGAGCTCCTTTAGACGACTTTCAACATGACTATTTGTATAAAAGAAATCGCAAATTAAAATTAGATTATGTACAAAGTAAAATTAAAAATTATATAAAATAATTGATAAAGATAGACATTTTTTGTTTTTTTTTTTTTTCTCCTAACAATATTTTTTGAAAATTTAGTCTCTAACCTATTCATTTGCTTTTATTTTCTTAATTTTTTATTTGATTTAATCTCTTTACTATTAAAATCTTTCTTGTAGTCGATTAATTATTAAGACTTTTTTTAAATATTAGTTTTTTAAAATATATCTTTAAAGATGATTAAGAATAGAAGTATGAGTTTAAAAATCTCATATTAAATAGAAATAATAAAGTTAAGTATTATATAAAGAAAAATATTCACAAATACTTATTGTTAGGTATTTAAGTGTGAGTCTAAGTCCCACATGAGATAGGAATGAGAAAGTTGAGCAACATATAAGAAAGAAGACCCGCAAACCTAATACCTTAAGGTTTTGGGTTGAAGGTAGCGTCATTCCCTTATATGTTGGCTCAGTTCTCATTCTTTGTGAGATCTCCCCAGTTTGCCCCGAACAAGTGGTATCAGAGCCAAAGGTTCGTGGCGGTGACCGGCTCATACGAGTGCAGTTTGATCCCTGTATCGAAAGTCTTCTTGACGGAGGTTTCAGGCAAGCATGTCCCGTTTAAGTGCGTAAACGGCGGTGCAAGTGCGGTACAAGTGAGGGTCCTTTGTGATTAAGGTACTCGTGTTTGAAAATGCTTCCGCTCGAGGGGAGTGTACCAATGTGGAAGGGACTCTCACTTGAGGGGGAGATTTGTTAGGTATCCAAGTGAGTCTAAGTCTCAGAAAGTTGAGCAACATATAAGAAATAAGACCCACAAACCTAATACCTTAAGGTTTTAGGTTGATTCCCTTATATGTTTGGCCCTGTTCTCATTCTAGTGAGATCTCTCCGAATTTTCCCCTTCGGATTCTCCCACCACTTATATTCAATTTGTTTCTAAAAATAGTAGATTATGGATGGAAAATTATGGAAAAAAGGTGATTAAATATGATATACGAAAAAATACTTAACACGCCAAATAGCTTTAAAGTTTTGAATTATAAATGATATTATAATCTTATATATAATTTATTTATGATTCAGTAGTGTTAAATATTTTCATATAGTCTCTTACTAAAAATTCGAGTTCAAAACAATTCAAATAAAATTTAGAGAATCAATTACACCCTACGTTGTTTGTGATAATTACACACTTGAATTTGGGAGGATTAAAGTTCTTATACAGAAAAAAAATAATTACAACTATTTCCCAAATTTTTTGTTCTTTCTCAAGTTTTTTTAGAGGGTGTGTTGTTAGCAAACAACATCAATATGAGTTTCAAATTAGAAAAATCATTAAGAACAAATAATGCTTGTACATGTGGCTTAGTAAAATATTTATCTAATGGAGGTAAAAAAGTGTTTAAATACTTTCATTAATTATTATTTTAAGAAATTATGGGTTCTTTTTTACATGATAGATCATCATAGGCTTTTGATGTATATTTAAAATAGTCTATGTAAGAGTCGAAAGAAAACAAAAAAAACAAAAAATGTTATTAGAAGTCTCAAAAGAGATTGTGGTGAAAAAATTTGTTCGAATGACTTTAATATTTTTTTTTGAAAAAATATGACATAAAGAACTTACAATTTCTTATACACCACAACATACGAGATGGTGATGTATAGAAGAGGGAAGATAGAACAATTCTAATAATTTATCACCACAAGGGTAAGTTCCAAAAATATTTTGATTAAGCTATAAATTAAAGTGTTTATGTTTTAAATAAAAGTTCAACTTTTATTGTTTAAAACATGACACCTAAGAAGGCTTTAAGTAAAAATAAATAAAAAAATCAGACTGATTATTTTATAATTTTTGACTGTGTCGCTTATGTTCATATTCTAGATAAAAAATAAAGAAGCTCAATAAAAAAAAATACATTCTTTTTTGGATTAATGAATAATAAAATACATACAAATTATATAATCTTATCACTAAGATATTTATTATTAGTTGTGATATAGTGTTTGATAAAGATATGTTTCCAGAATTGGAATACAAATAAAACTGAACAATGATTACAAATCGATAGTTATGATAATAATAATTTGGATAAAGGAATACATAACTCAATAATATAAGTATAAAGTGAGAAAGAAGAAGTTAAACCAATAACAAATGAACATTTTTAACAAGACACGAGACCTGATGAACAAAAAATTTTGTTAGAGAAAATTATTCATTTTACTTTATTTTTTAATTATAACCCTATAATATATCACTATAGTGAGAAAATAAAAATAGACAAAAATAATTGACTATGAGAGCTAGAAAAAATATTTACTTCTAAAAATTATAAGTATATTAATAATTTGTTATTAATAAGTTAATAAAGAAATAAAAATGACGCACCATCAATATTATTGACTCAACTTATTGAATTGAAGAAATATATAACTTATTTTTTCTAAGAGAAATAACGAAAATTTGTATGGTACAATTTTATCAATGTTGGAAACACGCATTATAGTCTTTTTGCTGTTAGAATGCGATACATGTAATAATAATAGGGGTGCTAAAAGCAAAGGTCTATCTGACAATACAAACACCATGAAACACATGGACAAAATTAAATTTGAAACTGAATCAATAAATGAAAATTAGAATAGGATGCTCATATTTGATCAAAATCAGAATTCTGTATAATCAAGGAGTGATACTCAATTTACTAAAAAGGGTAACATATAAACTCAAGATAAACACGTAAACTGAATGGTTAATTCGTTTATAGGATTTAGATTTTAGGTTCATTTTTGGGTTTAGAAGCTAATCAAAAATTAAAACTCAAAATAAGAGCTTTCAACACAAAATAAAAGTTGTTTGAAATTTTTGTAGTTTAAAAATCCTCTTTAAACAATTATATTTTTGTGTTGTTTCCTGGAGGTTCAAAAAGAGAACTAATGAAATGTTTGTTAGAAAAAGAAATTTAATCTTTCGAAAATCTGAACTCTGGAAAGTATGTTTGTGGTACTTGATTTACTTTTCAAAAGATAACATATTCAAGAAACTATTTTTTAAGAAGTATTTTTAACCATTGTTTTTAAATCTTGCAAAATAAGTAGGTGGAACCTAACTTTAGTTATTAAATATTATTGAATTATTAAATATTAAATAATTCACTTCATTAAAATATTAAAGTTTAATTATTTTATTTATCATTACAACATTTTATTTTAATTATTTATTATGTTATAATATAAAAG
>Ga0123340_1003099_pt1 | contig 15409 bp, 7 predicted proteins | sample SirMexnodulemix_FD_89961 | JGI IMG/M metagenome (GOLD analysis project Ga0123340, IMG submission 89961) | Root nodule microbial communities of legume samples collected from Mexico - Siratro Mexico nodule mix | ecosystem: Host-associated > Plants > Roots > Nodule | place: Mexico: Nepantla... | reverse complement strand
TTTTTTTTTTTTTTTTGTCTCCTCTTTGTGTTATTAGAGTGGTTGTGTTTCTCTGTGCGACCTTTTTTTTTTTTTTTTTTTTTTTTTTTCCTTTCCTTTTTTTTTTCCCTCTATTTTTTCCTTTTGTTTTTTTTTTTTTTTTTTTTTTTTTTTGCCGTAATTTTTTGGATTTCTCTCCATTTTCCGCGTTTACTTCCATTTGTTATTTCCTTCCTCTGGACTCTGCTTCCAGAAATTCTTGCTTTGTAACCGCTTTTCATGCACTCGGAGTTCGTGAATGTAGTTTTATTTGCAAAAAAAAAAAGAAAGTAAAAAAGGTGCAATTTCTGTTTCTCTAGGTTTCTCGCTAAGAATTGCTATAATTGGTTAACCTTCATACTTAAGTTGAAGTAATCGGTACTTGTTTGTTGGTATTGTGTACATTATTACAATGCTGTGTGGTCGTTGTATGTACAATGAGAAAGGGAGAAAGTTTTACCTGCTATGTGCCTTTTAAGCAACTTCTGCTGACATTTTAGTTAAATTCCTTCTGATATATCGCTAGATTTCGGTAATTGACTTTGAAATTTGGTTTATGGTTTAGTATTATTACTATTAGCCCTTTTTTCTTTTGTAATTTGAAGAATTGGACTTGCTTGTATCCAGGAGAGGGAAATCTGTTGCTAACTGATGACATGGAGCAGTATGAAGTGCTTGAGCAGATTGGAAAAGGCGCCTTTGGTTCTGCTCTTCTTGTGAAGCATAAGCATGAGAAGAAAAAGTGAGAGTTGAACTTGTTTTATTTTAACTTCATTTTTCCCTTTTAGAGTCTATATCTATTTTTCTGTGCGTTTCATGTTTGTCTTTTCAATTATGTAGATATGTGCTGAAGAAGATTCGCCTTGCCCGCCAAACTGAGCGCTCACGTAGGTCTGCTCACCTGGAGGTTTGTTCTTAAATTGCATTTCAAAAATGGACTAACTTAACATCATGTGCTGTTTTCTGTAATCTCCCTTTTGTGCCTGTGTTCTGCTACATGGTTTCTGCCTTCCTGCTGTGATTTTTTTTAGGGTGTCTGCTCCAGAGGAATTTAATTTTCTGTCAGACTGAAAGAAATTTCAAACCTTTATATGAATTTGGCTCTAAACGTAGCAACCTCTTGTCTTCAAACATTTGATGTGAATATGAGTCGGCATATTATTGTAAGTAGGATTCAGTATATTATTAATATTTTTTCTTCATTTGATCTGTTTAGATGGAGCTCCTCTCCAAATTAAGAAACCCATTTATTGTGGAGTATAAAGATTCATGGGTAGAAAAGGTATGTGGTTCTTGAACTGTACTTCTCTTCACCTCCTCGTTTAATTTCAAGAAGTTAATTTAAGAATGGCTTCTATTAGATGCTTTACCTATTAAGCTTCTATTGGATGATCGCTATTAAGTCTCTCTACCTTGCATTATAAAATATCTGTAGTTTTATCTCGTGGACTTGGCCTTAATAATTTATTGGTGTCACCATTGAGGGATTAGTTTGCATCTTCAATAAAATACAGTAATGTTGGCTAAAATACTAGGTTATATAGCCATGTTATTAGTTAAAATATAAGTTTATTCTCTTTTTTGGATAATCACTTCAGCTATTTCCTTTTATTAATATTATTACTTCTTATCTTTACTGTTGATTGTTCATGGATGACTTAGTAACCTAACTTCCTTCTCAGGGTTGCTATGTATGCATTATTATAGGTTATTGTGAGGGTGGAGACATGTAAGTTTCTTTTCTCATTACCAGCTTACAATTTTTATGGTTATGTATTCTTTCCCTTGGTTATTAAATACATTGGGTTGTTAATATTGTTTTAAATATACTATGTATGAAACATAGGGCGGAAGCTATAAAGAAAGCTAGCGGAGTTATGTTTCCTGAAGAGGTTATGTCTGATTTTCTTTCCCTGTAGAAATTATAAATTTTTGTCTCTTTTCCTTTAGACATGAATATTCATCTTTGAATAAACAAGATAATATTTATATTTGGACAATTCAAATCTAAAATGGTCTTCTATTTGCAGAAACTATGTAAGTGGCTTGTTCAGCTTCTTATGGCGCTTGATTACTTGCATGCGAACCATATTCTTCATCGTGATGTCAAGGTTAGCTAAATAATCTTCTTTGCTTAGTGACAACATTCCAATTTCGATCTAAATTCCTTTCAGCAATATATTAATGAGAAGTATGTATTTCTATCAGTGTTCAAATATATTTTTGACGAAAGATCATGACATACGCCTTGGTAAGTTATTCTGTTGTTCCTTTAAATAAAGCATGATTGCATAGATGGTTTTAAGTTTGCTTACAAGTGGTCAATGATGAATCAGGTGATTTCGGACTTGCTAAAATGTTGACTTCCGATGATCTAACTTCTTCTGTAAGAAATTTTTAATCTTAGAATGATTTAGCCTTCCTGATTGTAACTTTTGTGTGGTCATCATGAGTAATGTCTTGTAATTTAGGTTGTGGGAACTCCTAGCTATATGTGCCCTGAACTCCTTGCTGATATACCTTATGGCTCTAAATCAGATATTTGGTCCCTTGGTAAGTACACATTTATTATGATTATTTTTATCTGATAAGTTTTTTTATTATCTAGTTGATTTTGTATTCATGATCTTTGGTTATTCAGGATGTTGTATATATGAAATGACCTCGCTTAAGCCTGCGTTCAAAGCATTTGTAAGTTTTCTTCTATAATCACAAGTTTTTTTTTTCTTTTTGTATACTGTCTTCAAACATATTTAATACATTTTTTGCTGTCATATTACCAATTTTCTGTTTGTTATAATAAGGTACCAATGTTTGCATATCAATTTGATTATTAATGAATTGAATTTGGTTCCTCTAAAGCGAGGCGTGCACCCTAGAATATAGGAAAAATTGTGGAGTTATAACCAATGACTTAAATAAACTATGTAGTCTTGTTATGCATGTGCACGTATACCTGCACATTATAACTATTAAGTTGTTAAAATGTACTCTATTAATTTTTCAATCAATGGTTATACCTCTGCATTTTATTCTCTAAAATATGTTCTCCTCTTTAAAGCAGCTAAATCCTGTTATGTTGCCTAGTTTCAACATGTTTTTGTGTTCTATGGATTGACTAATACATTCAAATCCGAATAATTCACCTAATTTGAACTTGTGTCTTTCTTTTTTGTCATGACTTTCTTAATTGATTATCAGCTGCATGGCTATCCATAATTGCGCACACACACATATGTATATGTATGTATGTATGTATAGCTTGAAACGACTTGCCTTTACTGCTTTTATATATTTGTTGGCAAACGTTGCTCTTTTTTTAAAATATATATAATTCTCTTCCAATTATTTCAAACAGGATATACAGGCCCTGATTAACAAAATTAACAAGTCCGTAGTGGCTCCGTTGCCAACAAAATATTCTGGTGCATTGTAAGTCCTTGTTCTTTTGTCATTAGTTGCTATGGCTTATACCTTTAGTTATTAATTGCTCTGCCACGTCTTAATGCTGTTACATGTGGAATTTTTATTGACCTAATGCCTAAAATTGTCGTAACTAACAGCTTTAGGCAAGGCAAAGCTCATTGAAAGTGAGGCTTCTTGTAAATTTATTGCAATCAATTAGTTATATTATGAACTGTACGATTTTCTAACAATTTTTTATTTCACTTTTGGCAGTCGTGGTCTGGTGAAAAGCATGCTTCGGAAAAATCCAGAGCTTAGACCTAGTGTATGTATAAAATTTCTCCTCTGACATGGAATCTATGCAATTTAATGGTGCAGCTCTAGTACTGTGTATCAGTTTGGAGATGGGTTGGGTTGATGATGGATTCTACCTTCAAACTTTAATGAGAATTTTCTTTTATATATTAACTACAATTTTACCTATTATCCATTCATGTTAACATATATTCCATTGTGCAAATTTTAGTTTCTTTAAATCAATAATAAACTCATCACTTACATGTGCAGGTATCTTGATGAGTAAAGAGGTGCTTAAACGTTTGTAAAATTTTAAATATGTCTGCTGAAATGTAAACTTCGTAGTACGTGGTTCTACATTATCAGAATCAGATTAATTTATTTGGATGATCTAGTGAGTAAATTGCGAAAATACTTGTCAGGCGTCCAGTGCATTCAACCTGAAAGGTCAAATGGTCATAGAACTAGTCATATTGATCTATAACCAGTAAAGAACATTTATTTATTTTTTGTATCTTAAAAATATTTTAATCTAAATTAGGTTTTTATCAAAATAAAGGGTCATAAATGAGGTTCCCGTGTTGATGTTATTATTTAGTCTCATACGAGCTCAGCACAGATATGGTTATTACTGATTTTTATTTTAAGTTTGGTTTACTACCTTGGTTTTTCATATTAAAAAAACTAGTTTTTCCATATTGTATTAATTTGCTTATTATATAATTGTAAAAATATATACTTAACTATGCTTTAACTAGAGTTAGACTAATGAAGGGTGAATCACATAGTACCCTAGCCAAGTCAATGACTGATCTGGCTTTTAAAACAATGCTATGTTTTCATGATGGAGACTGATTATGAAACGACATTGGTTGTGTGAAGTGGTGTTCAGTAACCATGCTTTCTTGCTTATTTTCCTTCATGTACTTTTGGATGCAGGCTGCAGAGCTACTCGGGAATCAACATCTTCAACCTTATGTTCTTAAGGTCCATCTCAAAATCAATAGCCCAAGGCGAAGTACTTTGCCGGGTGTATGGCCAGAATCCAACTACATGAAGAAAACTAGATTTTTGAAGTCAGAAGATGATCGTGTTTCTGTCTCTGGGTATAAGTGGCATTCTTTTAGCAATGATAGGACTTTAAATCCCAGTGTATCAGGAGCGGAACTAGATTCTCTATGCTCTACGCTAGAGATAGACTGTACTCCTGATAATTTAAATCAAAGATTTGCTGAACTTTCTACTGGAGACAACCAGGATTTGAAGTCACTCCATAAGTCAGCTGTTTCGAGAACTTCTAGTAATGCCAGGACTCCTAGGCTAACTGCATCAAAAGCTTCTGCAACCCCCAAGAAATCAATGGTTTCCTCAAAGAATCATAAGACGGTATGGAAAACCAGAATCAATAATTTTTAATGTTTTCCACATGGTATATCATGAACAAACTTAAGCATGTGATCTCTGTTGAGTGGGTTGTTTTACAAGGAACTACTTTTGCACGCGTGGTATTCAATTTAGAATTGTTTTCCTGACTTTCTGAAGTCCATGGTTGCAGCTTCCTGTTTCACACAATATGAAACAACCTGTCCGTACAACTCGCAGAGCGTCATTGCCATTTCCACAAAGTTGTGCCATTCAGCTGCCTCCTCGCAGGTCCAGTACTGGTTTACTTTGCCATGTAAGTTCACCCAATATTTCAGTTAACTCTCCCCGGATTGATAGGATAGCAGAATTCCCATTAGCATCATATGAAGACCATTTGTTTCCCATAAATAGATCTTCACCAAACTCGGCACAGGGTTCCTCAGGTTCCCCTCCTTGTGGCAATGATTCAACTTTGATAGACAAATGCACAATCAAGGTATGTGACACATCCTATGTTAGGCCAGGATGTACAGATGCTTGGCAGGGAATCAAGCGCAGCATGATCAAGAAAAAGAATGAGGATAAAAGTGGCTCATCTGATCAAAATGCAACAGCTGGAGCATCAAGCCACAACTCTTCGGACTTGCACTGCCGGCAGTTTGATACTTCGTCTTTCCAACAAAGGGCAGAGGCATTAGAAGGTTTGCTTGAATTTAGTGCAAGATTACTGCAGCAGGAAAGATATGGAGAACTTGGAGTTTTATTAAAACCGTTTGGGCCAGGGAAAGCTTCCCCGAGGGAAACTGCTATTTGGTTGAGCAAGAGTTTCAAAGAGAACACTTTCAGCCGAGAACAATCATCTTAAACTGCTGTAATATCTCATAGTCATGTTTGTAAAGTTCGGTGTTTCTTTTCACACATTTAGACAGCAAATTTTTTTATAGGTAACAACGTTTTTTCATTTACCCACTTCTTTCCCACTTACTGAACAATGATGTAACTCTCAATCTGATGAATGAAAAAGACGATAGATCTTTCATGAATTGATAACATTATCGATCTGAGTAATTACCTACCTAAAATGATAAATATCTAGAAACGTTTTCTAAATTTTTATCCCTCTTCACAGTTGTCTTAGTTTGATAATCCATAAAATAATTGTTCTTATTTGAAAGTTAGCACAAATTAGGGATGAAAAATACTTGTTATTGCATCTATGTTCTCCCTTTCATAAATGATTTTGTTATTGAACTGGCATCCTACCTACCACACACCACGCTTTTGCTGCGAAGTACCGGTAGATGGGTAATGAAATTGCGTTGCCCAAACTAAAAAGCATTTTGTGGTATTGTAACAAAGCAGGAGAATTCAATAATAGGAATCAGTAGTGACCGAGCTGCTGCCAAAGGAATTGCGCTTGCTGTCCTTCATTGACTCATGAAGATGGATAGCCCAATGGTCCAGGCTTCCATGATCGAAACGTAAAGAGCTTGAGAACAGATTTTGTCTTGGACCATTCAATGGGGATTCCACAGACTTGCCTTTGTGTCTCATTCCCCGTTTGGGTCGTTGTTTTGGTTCACTCTGCGACCTTGCTTTAGCCCTTGAAGATTCTGTCTTGTTCATGTAATTTGGTGACAGTGATTGGCGATGAGACACTGAGTAACGCTGAGAAGTTGATAAGGCGGCCATTGCCGTTGTGTTAAATTCAGACATGACCCGGAAGTTTTCTGGGCTGTTTGGTTCCATGATTCGAGTATTCTTGTACCGATTTTTTCGTTTGGAAACAACAGGAACATGGTTGGAATAGAATGTCATGGAATCACGTTCTCTGGGCTTAACATATGAACCATCTAGAGGACCACTTCTGCTTTTCAAAACCTCCAACATTTCTTCCACAGTCATATCATTTGAATCCTACACATAATAGCCATATTATTGGTATTATCTAGCATGCAGCATAACATAACAGGTAACTGAAAATTAGCCAAAAGCATCATTAGGATGAATTTTCAGAAGGATCTACTTTTAAATTGAATACAATGGTTTTATTACTTGAATAATCATATGATGTCAATCTTCAGATGATAAAATTGAGGTATTTTGCAGAGTCTGAATCTCACTTTCTTTTCTTCTGTTATGAGATCTCTGAAGTGTGGAACTTCTCTATGTTGTGGAGGCTGTTTTCCAAGCTGGTTTACTTCCTCTGCCATTTGAATTCTTTGAATTCTCGCTCTAACTTGTATGGCCATCAGCGCATGCATGCCACGCAAAGTAGCAGTTGTTTGTTTCCTCACAAGGTGACCCCTCACTAGTGCTTGTAACTTCACTAATCCCCTTAAAGCATGCAATGCTCTCCTTGCCTGAAAATTTACATGAACATCTAAGAAAAACTACTAAATTAAGGATACAACATTCTAATTACCAAAGGAGAAGTCTAGCTAGATGTGGCCATAAAATATTTTGCAAGAAATTCATACCAAATATGAGCGAAAGCCAGCCTGAATCTTTGTAGCAGCTTTGTTTTTATCTTTGTAAGTCCTTGGCAATGGTGTTGGAAGACGCCTTGAAGTCTTTGTTTCCAACAAGGCTTGTATTTGCAGTTTCGCTGACTCGCCTGAGTCAAAAGACCTCGATAATTTATGCATCTTGCTCGTTATTCTTCCACCTGTTAGTTTTCCAAAGCTCCATCTCCGCTTCACTTTGGGACTCACAATCAGACTTCCCGTGTTGGAACTCTTAATATCCTCGGAGCTGAATGCATCAATCTTCTTGATTTTCTCATCTTTTTTCCCTAGAAGGAAGTTTCTGATCCATTTGCTGGCTTTTCCCATTTCTTGTTTTCTGTTCCTCACCTTCCAAAAGACCAGTTAGGACCTGCCAATTGAACAAGCCACAGAGCTTCCTATTGCCTGAAACACCACATAATTAGTACATACACATAAGGGTCTTGTCTTCTTGTTCATGTGTTAGTTTCTTACACATGCATTATATACACTGCATTCTTCAACTGTACTAATTGCTCAACGTAACTCTTTCTGGGTGTTTGTGCTGATATTTAACTATTCATTTGCGGCCTTTGGCCTGCATAGCTTTCTCTGTTAAAGCCATTTGGCACTTGCCACCCTTCCACTTCAACATTGCCTCAGCTTGATCGTCAAGAGCTGTAATTTTTTGTGACTTCAGTAATATTTAGGGGACCATGCAGTAAAAATCAAAGGGTTTTCTCTCTTTTTTTTATTCAGGTTCTACTAGCTGGTTACAGGAGCACGTTCAATATTCAATGACAGTGTCTCTCTATAGAAATAAGAAGGTAGAAATGTCACTGTTTTATAACATTTTTCAACTTCTTTGAGGCTTGATCCGGGATTCAAGGGCCATGAATAACTTGCACGCAAGTGTCAGGGCTGCAAATTTCTTCAAGAAAATTAATTAATATTACTAATTCTTTATTCTGTTAATGTCTATTCAAGGAGAAATTACTGAACAAGTTGGAATACCATATTATCTATCCATGATATAAGATTATGAGAATGTTAAAACTTCTCTAATTCCTGATATAAGATTGTTTCTCTCTAATCTCTTCCGATTTAATTAGAGCATTCAGTCTATGGAAATTCAAAATCTATTTATGACAAAAAAACTGCTATCCCAATACCCAATTTATTAAAGCTGTGATTATGTTACCAAATTGTTATAATCCTATTATTTAGGGTTACATTACTAATGATCAAGTACTGGAAAATAAATAAAGTGATAAACCATGGTATCTATATGTTTACTACAACTCAACATCAAAAGTTAGTGTCCAAGATAAATAAATTAACTTGATTATATGTGATGACTTGGAATTTGTCTCTATGCTGTTGTATTCTTTTGAAGAATATGCAGAGTTAGCTACTATAAGCAATAGACTTAATATTTAGTTAATACAATTATCTAGGAATTAGTATGCTATTTTTTTTTTCTTTTACTTTTATCTTTTCTCTGTATCATGTTTCTCGATCTGAAATTCATATCAACGATAACAAATAATACACAAATCATGTTTTTTTCTGTCTTTTATATATATATATATTTGCCATCCGGTTTAACATTCAACATGTGAATGTCCTTTTCAATAATAATTCTTTTTCAATAAATGTGTGTTGCAGAATATTAAATAAATCTGTACTTGTCATCCATCCATTTATACTTTTATTAGAAAACTAAAATTTGTAAATGGAGTCTTTTGCTTACTTTTCGTTCTGCTATTGTCTGAATCTTGTGTGAATTTCCTTCTTATAGTTACATCAAAGTTTTTTTTCTAATTAAAAAAATCGCGCTTGAATTTACTTCTTTTAAAGGTGTTGCTGGGTGATATTTACGTTTTTATAATTTTTAAATAGCCACGTACTTTTTTTTTTAATAAAAATAACTTTTTGTCTTTTTGTATTCTTTTTTCATTTAATAACTAGCAGGTTGATAAAAATTTAAACAAATTAATATAAAGATTAAAATTTTCAATTTTAAAATATAAAAATTGAAGCATTTAATTATAATATATATAAAATATAAAAAGTATACTTTTCACCCAATTATGAATTGTCATATAAAAATATGATAAGTTGTTTGTTAATAAAAATATACAAATAATAAATAGTTGTAAAATACATGAAAAATTTATCAACATTCTTATTTTTTCATATTTTAATACAAGTGTAAGTCTAAATATAAATAATATAAGTAGTGAGAGTCTTATTTTGTTAGAGACATAAAAAAAGTATATGTTTATTGAAATAGAGAGTGTGAATGTTATTTAAGAGATAAGGACATACAGTTATTATTTTCTTTAAATTTTAATTTATGATTAAAATTTGATGAAATTATAACTATATTTTTTTCTATTTTTTATCCTCAGCAATATTGTTTTAATTATATAGATTCTAGTCTCTTACGACAATTTTAGGTTTAATATGGGCCGAATAGGTATTCAGTCATTTGTGTCTTTTTAAAAAAATGAAGGTGCAGATACAGAGGTGCAGGAAGAAACCGTCTTCAGTCAACCTTGGGTCCAGCAAAGCCCAAATAGGGAATAAACCGAGAAGAATTAGGTTTATTTTTTTCATAGCTCGACTTCATTCCTAAAATAATAATATTTTAATATTATAATCATAGCTTAACATTATAATAATTATATTCTACTTCATTCATAGCTCCATTTAAAATAATAATATTTTAATTATAATTATTTTATTTTTAAATTAAAATTCTAATACCCATTATTATATTATTAGAGTGGATTGCGAACCGGTGTTTTTTCAAGTGTGTGAAATTATTATTTTCTAAGTATTTATGAGAATGTCATATACCTTATAATTTTTATCTGAATTATATTACGTTACTATCGTTTACTAACAAAAAGTGGCTGTAGTTTAGTGGTAAGAATTCCACGTTGTGGCCGTGGAGACCTGGGCTCGAATCCCAGCAGCCACACGATAGTATTTTATTTTAAATTTTGAACATTTTTTTTTTTTTTTTACTGAAACAGAGTGATCAAATAGATTTTGTGACATTTGATGCAAGTTTCATTACTCGTGAGCTATATTCAAAGCACCGGCGATTATGAATGTTGTGTGCTTAATTTGATGTATAATTGCGATCTATATCTGATGTATATCATAAGCATTATAATCAGTATAATAAAATGTGTGCTATAATAATAATTATTATTACGAATATTACTCAGAAAACAAATCAATACACGAAATTGAGAGAAAAAAAAAAAGAAAAGAAATTAGGAATTGGCGAAGCGTCTCTCTCACTTGTTCTTGACTTCAACGCCAGATTTGCCGGCAATGATGACAGAGGTGGCCATGTTCAAGAACAATCCATGTTCGACCACGCCTTCCAGAGCAGAGATTTCAGCCCCAGCACCGAGGGAATCCCTAATTGGAGTCTTGAAATACAAATCGACAATGTAGTTGGAGTTATCGGTGACGTAGGGTTTACCAGATTCATCCAATCTCAATTTGGCGTCGCATCCTTCTTCCTTGAAGAGTTGCTGCAGCCGATCCAGATTGTACTTCCAGCAGAACTGAACCACCTCCACCGGCATGGCCAGGCCGCTGCCACCGAGGCCGTCCACGAGCTTCGTGTCGTCGACGACGACGATGAACTTGTCGGAGGCGGCCTCCACCATCTTCTCGCGGAGGAGGGCGCCGCCGCGGCCTTTGACAAGATTGAGGTCGGGATCGACCTCGTCGGCGCCGTCGATGGCCAGATCGAGCCGCGGATTGTCGTCGAGGACAGATAGAGGGATGCCGAGGGAGCGGGCCTGCTCCTCCGTGCGCTTGGAGGTGGGGACGCCGACGATGTTGGTGAGTTCGCCGGAGGCGAGGAGCGCGCCGAGCTTGGCGACGACGAAGGCGGCGGTGGAGCCGGTTCCTAGGCCGAGGACCATGCCACTCTTGACAGCCTCGACGGCCTTGTCAGCTGCGAGTCTCTTGAGGTCGTCCTGCGTGAGGGTGATGGCGCGGACGGCGGGGAAGCAGTGAGGACGAGTGCGCAGTTTAAGAGAGGTAGGAGTGCGCAGGATAAGGCGCTTGGCGGCGGTGTGGTGTACGGAGGAGAGAGAAGTGGGTGAGGAGAGGGATAAGGAGGCCATTGCAGAAGTGAAGAAGAAGAAAAAAGTGGGCCTTGTTTGGGAGAGGCTAAGCCACACTACACCCAGGTTTTGTTTCTTTGGCCCTTTTTTATCACTTTATTATCTCTTTTGGTTTTTCATTGGCTTCCCTTTCATTGCTTTCAACAACACAAAACATGGATCCTTCCTTCACCTACCAATGTCTGCATTTCTTCCCTTATCCTTAAAATATAAACACATTTCATTTTAAGAAAAAAAAAACGCCTCCATTAATGGTTTATATTTTATTGTATTCAATAAATAATATACTTCCTTATGTTTATACCATTCTTTAATTATAAGTATTAAAGTATTAAAGTGACGCATCTCACAAAATAACTACCCTTCACATCTACTTCTTTTCTTTTCCTTAAAAGTTTCTTTTTTATTTAAGGTTGATTCTCTTTTTTTTCTTGTTTATAAATTTGAAATAGTAATTTTACTTGAAAAAAAAATCATATTATGTGGGTACGTCACACAAGTTTAGCATAATTACATAATCTTCTTATTCGCCGTCGAGAATAATGAAGCGGTATTGGAGGAGGACCCATCGCCTTTTAACGTTTTCGTCAATAATTATGTGCCGTGATGCTCGCTGATGAAACCCTTTCGTGTCCCATTTCTAAGCACTTGGCGTTATGCTTTTGGGTGCAAATTTTAGAGTTCTTCTGCGTACAAGCTTTAGTATTTTGTATTTGAGGGTGAGTTTCAGTATTTTGTCTCGTAGTACGACTATCTTCTCAAACCTGAGATTAGTTAACGAAGAAGTCCTGCTCTATTGATCATGCTTGGTGTTCCAGTGTTCCAGTGTCTGACAAACACAGTCAAGGATAATTAATTGATCACTTGGATTTGAATTTCAGTTTGATGTTGTTGTTGTTGTACAAACTTCATCAACTTGTGCCTGTGAAGTCTTTGGTTTCCTCTACTTGTTGCATGTTGATAATTTTGTTCTAAATAGTTTCCTCATTCTATTGGAAGAGAGTTTCCATCTATTTCTAAGGTATTTACCATCGAAGGATCAGTCTCGATATGGGAAGGAGATGAAATAATAGTCCAATTTATACTAAGAACCATAAAATAAGTAATTTGAGAAAAGTTTTACTTGTGTTTCGTAGTCGAGGTCAAATATTTTTTTTATCCGAAAGAAAAATGTCACATTTCTAAGGTGAGAACGAGTGAATTCTCCTCTATCGAACTTTGTGAAATGCTTAAATATGAACTTCAACTTTTTGATGAAGAGGTACAAAATATAAAAAATACTAAGTATCAAGTGAATACTTCCTTATATATGCTTGTTCATTTATAATTTTTTTTTACTTCTAATCATAAAACTGAGTAATAGTAATAATAATAAACTAAACAATAGTAAGTACATTTAATTTATTAATAATAGGTTGGAAAAAGTCTGGAATGTGTCGCTAGATATTTGGAGACAAGATTGGCTTCAATGATCCATTCTATTTTTTATGGCATATCACTTCCACTCTTGAAAAAGTAGGATGTTCATGATTTTTGACGTGAAATGATGAAAATCATCAAGATTTTCTTATATTGTTTCATTGATAACATGAAGATGTTGTGTTTGTATTTTTGTCTCTAGTTTTTGAAATTGGATATGGTGCATTAGTTATTTTCTGTCATTGACAAGTTATTTTTCTACCCGAAGAAGGAGACTTTACTTTTTTAGTGCATTGGATTTTTTTCGTGGGTGAGTGTCACAAGTTGTTCATGGAGAGCTTGTAATTTAACTCCGACGGTGCTTTAGCATGAGCTCCAATTTTTGGTAAGATTTAACCTGAATGTTAGCTATTGTGTTTTAGAAATACTTGTTTTTTTAAGAAACTCTTCACGTTTATTTGTAGGGTTTTAGGACTATGCAGGAGTTATGTTTATGTTAAGTACCAGAAGACTTGTGGTGTAGAATAATTTTACCATATCCCATAATAAATGTCTAATAGTCTCCAAAAGGAGTGTTGCTTTTTTGAGGTTGCAATAATTGCTAGTGAATAATGAATACTATTGGAAAATTTACTTGTAGAAAAATTTTTTTATGCCCAAATAAGTAAGAGCTAGAATATTATAAAATACATAAATGTGGGTAAATTAGAGAATTGAGTCAGTATTTATAGTTTTTTGAAATCCTTAAATAAAGGCTAAAATAAAAAATATTAAAATAAACAAAATATATAATTGGATAATGAGTAATTGCAAGTAGGTACAGAAGATATAATACTTTCTCAATTATAATATTATCATATATGTTTAAGTTGATGGAATATAATTTTTCTTCAATTGTAACTAATTATTGGTATCATATATTATATATATTTGATTTGTTTAAACATCAAATAAATACATTATTATTTATATTCAATTATAAATATATTTTCGGATAAATATATCTTCTGCTATTTTGTAGTTGGTGTTAGAATAATAAATTAACAATTATATTTAGTTTTAATTAGTTTTTATATTCATAATAACTTGCATATACCTATTTCAAGTAATTGAAGTTAGGTAAATATAATTATGAAAGTTTAATATTTTCAACTAAGAAAAAAACATTTTATGATATAATTTTCAAAATAATTCTTATAAAAAATACAATTAAGCTTCATCCCGGTCTGAAAGTAACATGATGTACAGCAAAGAGAGCATCAATCCTACTCAGTTATACAAGTAGATAACCATTTTTATGCAAACAAGTTTTGAGTTTGACAAATTGTGACACCCTTGTTACCTATCCTTAGATTACATTGCTATTCTCCACAATTTTGCACAGTACATGGATACTTTAAATGATGCATCTAGAAGTTGACTATGCTCTTCATATAATAGTGTTTGCTGAAAATGATGTTATAATTGTAGTGCATACAATGAAGAACAACAAATTCAACTGTCAATGATGTATTATCACATTATCAAATTCATTCAATCAATCTTCAATCTTCAGTTAATAATACTGATCGATCGATCTCTTGTTACATCACAAACATATCTCGACAGGACATAAATATGTGACTTAAACTATAATTAGAAAGATAATTAAAGTCTAGTGGAATTTTAGCTTCTGAACTACTTTATAAAAATCCAATTGTAAGTCTACAATTAAGAAATAAGTCTACAATTAAGAAATAATATCATGATATCAGGTAATGTAATTTTATCCGACCAAAAGTGAACAACAATTGAAGTATTATATGCACCTGACCGAAGACTTGAATATAAATTTGGTTTTAACTCTAAATTACAATGAATGAAATTCCAATAAAGATTCAAAGTGCATTATGAACATTGGAAAATAAATGCCTTAAAAAATGATGGAAAGTATATGAATTCCTTTTTGTTTGGTTATTTTTATTTAACTAAATACACCAATTTTTCAATTTCTTAAATATAAGTAAATATGTCTACATTCTTCACAGTAATGGATAATATTTTCTATAATATCCTGTGATAATTATTTCTTTAATTATATTCATAAATTTGTAGAACAAATGTCCCTTTTTTTCTTGAATATAAATTATTAACATTTTTCTTTGATAAATTTATCAATATTGGTTATCAACCTTTATCCGAATATTATTTTAAAATCAATTATTACTCACATCTTTAACTTTATCAATTTTATTTCTAAAGATAACATATACACTATAG
>Ga0123340_1003096_pt1 | contig 15411 bp, 7 predicted proteins | sample SirMexnodulemix_FD_89961 | JGI IMG/M metagenome (GOLD analysis project Ga0123340, IMG submission 89961) | Root nodule microbial communities of legume samples collected from Mexico - Siratro Mexico nodule mix | ecosystem: Host-associated > Plants > Roots > Nodule | place: Mexico: Nepantla... | reverse complement strand
TTTATTTGTTTTGATGTAAAAAAATTGTTATCTTTAACAAGTAATTTTGTTGGTTCGAAAACATTTTTTTTATGAAATGGATTAAATTTTTCTTAGTCTAGATACAATAAAATAACTTGATTATATCTAATGTCTATATTCATTCAAATGAATATATTTTTCAGAATTTCAAAATTACATGTTTAAAATATGATGTCTTTTATGTTTTTATTTAAAATATGATTATATCTAAGTTTAGTATGGATTTGTGAATATTTTTTCTTTATTACCATTTTGTCGATTTTGTTATCTTAATTACCTCAATGGAATAGTGTTAAATTATGTGTTCAAAATTTTCCAAGTACTTATGACGCACAAGTAAAATTTTTAAATAATTTAAATTTAATGTAAAGTTATAAGCATTTTTAATTATTATTATTATATATATATATATATAATTAAAGTTCTTTAGCAATATTTAAAATTAATAAATATTGAATTTACACACATCAATACCACTACTAATAAAAGAATGATATAGTCTTACAACAGTAAGAGACTAAGACTATTTTTTTTTATATGGCTTTACTTATTCGTTATTGATTTTTTGAAAAATTTGTTTGAGATAATGTTAATAAGATTATATATTACAAAATGAGGCCTTCTGTTATCTATGAAGTTTTAGATTAATATTATTTAAATACTAATTTAAAATCCCATTAAACTCAATTATCTTAAAATAATTATTTAAATTTATAGTTTGGAATTGATTATGGGAATTGGCAAGTTGAATTAAAACCTTGACCGCTGAACCCATCTAAGAATAATTATAGTTATAATTATAATAATTATTATGATTAAAGATGTTTATTACGTTAGAGTAGATGCGCCAAATAGATAGCACGTGGTTTCTACAATTAACTCCATTAATTAATTTATAATGGTGCTCAAACGCAAACAACCCTGCGTTCTGGCATGTTCATATTCTTATAGTAAAGAGAAAAAAGATGGTTCACCATGTGAGGACTGTCTCCAATATTGCTCTTCAATTTATAACCTAAATGTAGAATCAAGATCTGAATCACTCTCGTATTAGGGTGTATGTAAGGAGAAAAAAACTCATTAATTTAATTTTTAGATTATAGAAAAGTTTATGTAAAGAGACTCCAAGTAACAAACAATATGATTTCAACACTTTTACATTTTTTAACCTTATTTTTCTTGAAGGATCTTGTCACTGGTTGGTGCACGTGCATGTTGTAGATTATGGTAGAACTTTAGTATGCGAATCATAGAAGCTAATTAAAAAGAAATTGTGTATAATTATAATTATGCATATAAAATGGTACATACCCCCACAAGCATATAAGAAAGATTTATTTACGATTAAATTGGTAAGGTATTTATTATTAATGAAAAAATGAAAGAAAAAAAAAAGGAAAAGTACAGGAGTATTAAAAATGCAGTGTGCAGGTGCATGTCTGGTTTTCTACGTTTCCAAAATGAAAAAAGGTCAAAATGTTAGTGGGGGGGTTCTGGGGTGTGAGGTAAAGGAACAGAAAAAGTAAAAGAGTTTAGTAGCAGTAAAAGCTGGGAACCGTACAATGCTCTCAGCTTCAGACACCAACTCAACTCTAATACTATTAACAAATACCAATAATAAGTTTTTCCTCTTTTGTTTTTATGGCCTTTTTCTTTCTCTCTCCCTTTAGTTTATGGATTTCCGTAGATGTGTCAGAGACAAGAGCTGCCAGAGAGACAGCTTAGCTGCACAAGCTGCAGCAGCAGCAGCATCAGAGACAGAGAGGTGCAGAGATGAGAGAGAGAGAGAAATCTGCATCAGCAATGCCATACCACTCTCTAATCACAACCATTAGTTTTATCCATCTACACAAGATTCTGTAACCCCATGGTCCCTGAAATAAATATACCTGCTCTCCCCTCCAAACCCTATTCTAATATTAATACTCTTAGCCCACAAACACACCACTCTCTTTTCTCTCACTTGCAAACATTTTCCTTTTCAAAATTCAATTTTTATACTTTTTTCCTTTTAAAAATTCAATTTTTATACTTTTTTCTTTTAGTTCATCATTATGGTTTATTGAAAATACAAGTGGGTTATATATATCATGTTATTAGTTTTTTAAAGAAACATTACTTTGAAACAAATGTAGTTTTTATGACAATTTTTTTTTTTCTGTCTTTGGTGTTATATATATATATATATAGCCCTTCTCTTTGGTTTGCATTTCTGTTTATCTCTTCTTGTACTCTTTTTGCTTGATGATGAATGGAAGGAACAGGTTTCCCTTCACCCCATCACAGTGGCAAGAGCTTGAACATCAGGCTCTCATCTACAAGTACATGGCTTCAGGCATTTCCATTCCACCTGATCTTCTCTTCACAATAAAAAGGAGCTACTTTGATTCCCCTCTGTCCTCAAGGCTTTTGCCTAACCAGCCACAGCACTGTGAGTTTTTTTCTTTCTTTCCTTTTCTCTTTCTGTGTCTCTCTTTTTCTGTGTCACTGTGTTTGTTGTGATGGTGCAAATCTTTGACAAAAGGGGTTGCTTGGTTTGTTTGTTTGGCTGCAGTTGGATGGAACTACCTGCAGATGGGTTTGGGGAGAAAAATAGACCCTGAGCCTGGTAGGTGTAGAAGAACTGATGGCAAGAAATGGAGGTGCTCCAAAGAGGCATACCCAGATTCAAAGTACTGTGAGAGGCACATGCACAGAGGGAAAATCGTTCAAGAAAGCCTGTGGAAGTTTTGAAACCAACACCAACAACAACAAACACAAACGCTTCAAATCAACAACCAATCTCATCAATCACCAAACTTAATACTGTCAATACTCTTTCTCCTCTTGCATCATCTCAAACTCACCAACACCACCCTCCACACTATGCCTCCTTTCTCTATCAGCACCACCCTCCATCAAGGTCCTCTGCCATTGGCTTGTCCTTTGAAGACAACAGTGCCCCCTTGTTTCTTGACACTGGCTCTTGCTCTCAGTCCAACACCGATTGCAGGTTTCTGTCATTTTCACAATCACACTGCTTAAACTCAAAACCACTTTCTTCAATCTTTCTCTCTCACACACTTGTTTTTTTTTTTTTTTAATAAAATTAAAGGAGTAGGTCTGGTTACTCAGAGAAAGAAGAGGTGGATGAGCATGCTTTCTTCACAGAGCCATGTGGTATCATGAAAAGCTTTTCTGCTTCCTCTATGGATGATTCTTGGCAACTCACACCATTGACTATGAGCTCCTCTTCTTCCTCCACCAAACAGAGGAGTTCCTTTGGCTTGTCCAATGATTATTCTTGCTTGCAACTTCAGAGCCACTCCAAGCAGCAAGAGCAACAAGATCAGGGTGGTTGCTACATGCTAGGAGGAGGCCAACTTGGAAAAGAAGAACCTCAGAAAACGGTTCACCGCTTCTTTGATGAATGGCCCCACAAAGGAAGACAAGGATCTTGGCTTGATTTGGATGACAAATCTTCCACAACCCAACTTTCAATTTCCATTCCCACCTCTTCTCATGATTTTCCAGCCTTCAGTTCTAGAACCCACCGTGGTAATTGCCAATTCAAAATAGCTTCATAACTTTGTTCATTATTTTTTTTTTCTAGGAGTTACTCTTTCATCAGATTACTTTAAAAATCGGATTTTTTACTCATTAGAAAAACATTTTTGTTTTTGTTTTCTTCTCTTATTGGTGAACAGTGAGAAGTTTATGTGAACAAGGTCTTGTTCTGATACAAGTTGGGATCTTTCTGTAACCTTCTATCTGATTCTTTATGTTTTGCAGATGGTTGAGCTTAAATCTCAATAATGGGTCCTTGTACGGAATCAAAGGCCAAAAATGTACCTGGAAGGTGGGGTTAAGATGCTTCGGGGTCTTCTTTCAGCCACACCCCCTTCTTTTTCTTCTGCCATAAAGGCGTTTGAAAGGGATTTGTGTCTCCCTGGAGAGATCTAATATGTGTAATCCTATATCCTAATGCTTTTTCTTAGTTAAGTTCTTTCAAACACAGTACCAAACATTCTGTGACTAAGCCTAAGCTCTTAATGCTTGAGCTAACATTCAAACTTGGCATATCTTTGTAATTTTGGTTCATCATTTTGTGCTTCATAGATACTGTGAAATTGAGTGCACTATGGCCCACAGGATTTGCTTGTTTGTCACTTGTGAACATCCATGCCTAGAACCCCTTTGTAATCACACTACTTATTATTGTTAAAGTTAAATTCTTTTCCTTTTCTGCATCAAAGGGTAGCTTTTTTTTGATGAAAACTAATAAGGAAGTGCATGTGTTACGTAATAAGGGGAAACACCGTTGGCCATGAAAGAAACAAGGTGTGCCCAAAGTATTCTCTTATCACCGTGTTTCTATAGCATGGCCTAATTTTGTTTTTATCCGTTCCGTAAATTCTTGTTGTCTCCAATTCTGAGTTGACTGCTATAAATCTGAACAATTCTAAAACGTTGACTACTGTGTGCTGTTGGCTCACTCACATGACTATGCCATAATTGATACATACGTGGCAGAAGAGGAAAATGAAGTGTGTAAGCTATGAATAAATTCTAAGTTTGATCTTAAATCAATGGTGGTAGATGTATAATTAAAAGTGGTGAGACACGTACCCATCATTTCTATCAAACTTTTTGAGAACACCCAAGTACCCAAGTACTTCTCTTTTATTACTGTTATAGTCTAAGTGGTAGGACTCCAAGTTAAAGCATTACTAAACTTTTCTATTCTTATCCTCTTTCATACAAGAACAAAACCATGATTTAGATATTTTTGACCTCAGATGCTACGAGATCCTCTGTTTAAGATTCTGCCAAGTTTATCAGAAATATTCCGATTTCATTCCACCTTATCATAATATTATATAGTTTTATTCCAACTTATCATAATATTATATAGTTTTCTAATTTCAAGTCGACTAGGTGAAGAAATTAATTTCATGATTCAATCATCCAACTATATAGGTCAAAAGCTATTCCTTGAGGGTATAAAATACTCTAATCTCAAGGTTAAACTATTTCTTAAGGGTTCAAAGTAGACTCGCGAAGAGACTAATTTCATGACTCAATCACATGTGTTAATACTCCCTAGTGTACAATTACTAAAAATTAGTAGCTTCACGAAATATTTATTTTTAGCAACTTATGATAAAAGTATTCGATGTATATTCAACAACTTGTAATAAAAGTATTAGATGAATATTAAAATTGTAGGAGTTGATTATTTATTTATTTTATAATTAATAGGAAATGTTTAGATTGTAAACTCTTACGTTGTAAAATTAATATTTGTAGTGTTATGTTGCAAATCAACAATATTTTCCACTGATTCATATGTTAATTAGTAGAAGTTTTTTTTAAAAAAAAGAAAAAGAAGAAAAAATGTATAACCTAAGTTGCTCTCTTAGGTTTATCAATATGAGAGTTAACTGCAAGAATTTTGATAATGACTCTTCCACACTATCTTCAAGTATGTATTAAAATAGTAATCACAACACTTTTATACATAATCACCAATAATGGATGAGTTTAAATTTGCTAAAATAAACTTAATTTGTATACGGTATCCAAAAGCACTATTTTATAAATAAGAAAACAAGTGATTTTGACAATTGATTTTTATGGATGCAAAGCACTATCCTTTTATACAATATTAATGCATACTTTTTTTTTTAAATGTTCTTGTATATTTTCTTGTTTACAATATATACATAACTTACAAAGAAGTGCAACTTTTCATATATCATTAGAAGTTAGAAGCAATACCCAAAAAAATTGATACAAGAAGTTAGAAGCAATACTATGGCTAATGATTAAAGACAACAATAATCATATTTTTGAAAACCTCTATGCCAAAGTTTCCAAGTGTTTATAATGAAATTTTAAAAAGATAAAGATAGTTTGACCCTTGGGTTTTATACTCTCTAAAATATTTTATTTAAGAGAACTTTGTTATACTCTCTCTTTTCAAATTATTTGTTTTTTCAAATGTTTTTTACTTGGATAAATATTTATTAAGTTTTTGTTATTATTTGAATAAAGTATTTGAATTACTAGCAAACAACATAAAATCGATAAAAAGAAATTCATACAAATATCGATAAATATTAATCACTACAAATTTTTACAATATATATATATATAACATTAATTAAAAAATAGTCCTTGGTTGAAAAATACTCATTGAAATTGATAAAAAAAAATCCTAGTTGATATTAATCAAAAAAAATATTATCAAAGAAAATCTCGATTAAAGTTGGTGTAGAAATAACGCTAACTTAGGTTATGATTAACAAACAATCCTGATTTTCATTAACTGAAAACAATATTAACAAAATCGTGTTTGACATAGTAAAAATATACACTATTAATGTTTGAAAAGAAAAATTCTATCAATCAATTGAAAAATAATATTGTTCTATGAAAGAAATCTCGTTATTATTAATATAAAAAATAATGTCAAGTCAATGTCTTGACCTCAGTTGAACCGACAATCTTAAGATCGAATATCTCAATTGAAACTAGATGAAGAAAGAATATAATGATAAAAAATATAAATTAAAAAAATATGAAGAATTTCAAATTTCTACATTTCTAACAAAATTTGAAACTATGTAATTTTAAATAACAAAAGTCATTCTAATAAATTTCTAAATTTTCTTTAAATTCTTTATTCAAACAACATATTTTATAAAATATTTTAAATTTCTATAAAAAAAGAATATTCTAAAAAATCTTCATCTAATCGCGTTATAAAAAACTATACATTCATATCCTTATCTATTACCTCTATCCACCTCTTCACCCCATCTCTCCATACACATCATGAAAAAGGGTATGGATTTGTGGTATCAAATTGCTTCTTCCTGAAGCAACATGATTTCATACTGGTTCACTAACTCCTTTTGAGTTTGAGCTTATTTTCTTTTACCCAAAAGAAATATAGTTTGTCAAATTCATGTATAAATTATTAATAGTGGGTTGTTTAATTTTATTAAATTTCCCACTTTAGTTTATGTAAATCTATTTACTAATGAATGTGCAAATAACCCATCAACTACTTTAGATAACCCATAAAATAAAATCTAAATTAAACCAAATCATCTCTGGTCAAATTTTAGTATAAATTATACTGAATCATCTTGTATACAACTCCTATAATTCACGTAGCAACTAAATTACACAAAACGGAATATACATATATATATATAATTTTATATTTATATATTAAATCACAAAAAATTAAATTAATTGGCTTAAACTTAAAAATACACATTTTATTTTTTAAAATTTAAAATTATTTATTTATTTTTTAAATAAGACCACTATGAGCCGTTGATCAGACAACAAGAACAGCGTTGTGTAAGCCCCCAGCGTCCATTTGACATAAGAATAAAACTTTTCTTTCTACCTTTTAACTTTTCAAGAATATATACATAAATTTCAATAATGTTATCACTGCAACAAATCATGTGACTGACGGTTAGGGTCCAAAATTCAATATTGTTTCTCCTCATCACTGCCATCATCTCCATTTGTCTTATCCACGTCCCTGATTTCTCCATCACTCTCCTGCATGTCACCAGAGTTTTCTCTTACAGGACTTGACTGCCTTTGCAATGGTTCATCATCATCAGATTCCGATAATGCTTGCCTTCGCCGGGCTATGCTTGAGGATGGTGCAGCCTAAACAACACAAAAAAAGTAGGGAATTATTTCATCCAGCCAAAAGGTTCATCATCAGTAAAATTGAAGTTTCGGAGATTGAATGGTAGTCAAAATCTGAATTATTAGAAGAAACAAGGACGATGGAAATAAAAAATTAAGGATATAGATTTTAGTGAAATGATTCATGCATTGTTATTATCATTGGCTTACTACAGCTACATTCCAACCAGATGTTCAATTACCATTAGCCAATGTGAAGTAAGATGGACAAAATTAAATTCGAACCAAAGAATATAGTGTGAGGAAAGCAAAATATGTTTTCGAAAGTCATGATTCCGATTAAATAATAAATTACCGTCTCCTCATCTGCATCGGAATCTTCAAGCCCCGCTGCAGCAAGAAGACCCTGAGCATTTTCCTCCCCATCATCATTCATCAGAGTCTGAGGTTCCTCTCTGTAGACGTCAGCTTCTTCGTCCTCCATTTCTTGTTCATCCATCATATCAGCTTCCGGTTCCTCCGTGTCATAGCGTGATTTTGAGTGCTTATCCTTCTTTCTCTTCTTTCCACTTTTTCTTTTCTTCTTCTCACCGGTCCCTCCCTCTTCATCATCTGATCTTTCTCTCCGTTTTGAATGAGTGCTGCTCTTCCATTGCTCCTAGAAATACAAATGGAAGTTTAGGGGAAATTCAAAATCCTCAGTAGAATATTTTTTTTATTCTAGAAAACCATATTTCCAAGGAATGATGCGTCTAGGGAATCATATTTCTGGGAGTCTCTAATGTGTTTGGTATGTTGAAAAGACTTCTGGAAATGTTATCATGAATATGGCTAAAACTATCCTACCTTAATCGATACCTTTATTTAAAAATAATGAAAACAATAAAAAGACAGCTAACAACAGAAAACAATATGAAACACATCCTAGCCCTTCTACTCTTAAAAAGAATACCTAGACATCCTTACCTTAACACGCTTAAAATGTTCTTCCTGTTGTTGCACTCGCTTTAGTTCATCCTCTTGTTTTCTCCTTTCCATCTATTTGACATTAAAATAAAACGGGAGTTATTTATATAGAGAAAACATGTAATGTCAACCAAAAGGCATGCAGTAGATGCTGAGCAATTAAAAACAGCGCACTTGAAACTTCCTTTGCTCCTCAGCCTTTCGTCGGGCTTCCTCTGCCAATGCAACCTGACGAGCAAGTTCTTGTCTCTGCCGTACTTGCTGCTCTTCACGCTCAGCAGCTTCAAGATGAACTTTAGCAGCCGAAAGTAAGTGGTTGCAGTATTCAACATGAGTGTCAATTTTCTTCTCATCAAACCCATGAATGTGTAGGTTGGAAGCAGCAGACAACTGACTAAATACACGAACAGCATTTTGCAGCTCAGCAACAGTTGCTCTCACCTAACGTTAAGAAACCAATATCAATCAGAAAGCAATGCATCAAACTTCAGTGCAATCATCAATCAAAGATAACAGGTAGGTAAGGGATCACTTGAATAAGAACTTCGAAAAGGAGTACCATCCAGCAGAAAACAAACCCCCATGAATTAACAGCTTAAGCTATTCTTGTGTCAAAACTAGAACTCTCTTTAAAGTTATAGCCCGGATAAACTCAGATAATTAATTACCTTGATCCATAAACAAAAAATTATTATTTAAACGATAATGTTGACAACTGTCCTTGGTAAACTGGTTAACAAAAGAAAGAAAAAAGAAAGCATCTCCTATATTACAGATACTTAGTAGCTTTCTTAAACAGAACAAAATAATAGTGAAAACACAAAATTATCTTCACTTAAAAAGGGTTCATAATCTCAATATATATTGTTGAATGTTGAAACGGGCAATCCGACTGAAGCAACCAACAAAGTCAACTGAAATTTTACATTATGAATCTCTAACTAGAGTATACTTAATAGGACACAGGTACCATACAGCATGGATATGGGAATTCTAAGAAATTCAGGGTATGATACAACATAGACATGTTAACATGAAATAATAAAGAAGACATAATTTAAAACCTGGATATTCATAGATACATTGATCATATATCATTAATACACAACCACATCACATCAGTGGATGATAATAAGAAATTATTAAAAGAAAAAAACTTGTGATCATAAGACAAAAGACACATTTATCTTCCATTATTTCAAAATATGTTATTTTCCATGTGAACATGTCACAAGAATTCCATATTTTTCCCCAACTATATTAAAACATGTCAGGAAAAGCATCCTGGGTAATTTTTTTATGCTGCATCCTGAGTAATATTTAAAAGAAATACAGGCTCTATATAATTGTCCACTATTTAAAATAGCTTTTAGGATATACAAGAAAAGGCAAAGTCACACGTCATTTTAGTCGTTTTTTAGTGTCCGCCATATCCCAAGCATAACATAATAATAATAGAAGTATCAATAATAGTAATTTGGAGGATACTTCCTGTATATATATCTAGTCATATCATGAATGTATTGGTATAGGATACTTTGCCATTTTCTAGTATCTTGGCTCACAATAGGTTTCCAGTCTAATTTACCTGGCCTCTTGATGACCTTCTAAAGTAAGAATCAAATTACAGATATCAACAAATTTTCTTACTGATATACTAAAGTAAGTTTTCAATGATCAAACTAAGTGTTCCTTACGGTGCAATTTATTCAATATTCTTTTCAAGAACCCTGAATAATTGAAGGTGAAAATAGACATCTTAGAATCATTTATGAACATCTCCATAAAACCTCAACAGATCTAGAAAGATATATTCAATGAATAAAAAACTACCTCATCCGCAGTCCTCTTTGCTTTTTGCAATGTTGATGCTGAAAACTTTTGCATTGCAACCCCAGCACCAAACCTTAGAGTATAGTTTGAGGGTGCCAAATGGATGGCTCTCAGTAGAGTTTTTATACAGTCCTGCCACTGTTCAGCCTCATAATGGGTACGAGCTAAATATAGAAGTATTTGAGAGTCTGTGTTATGATAAAACTTCCGCAAGCAGTTTTGGTACTGCATATAATAAAAAAGGTCATCACATCAGCATTCGATTGCTGTCATAATTTGGGGAGTAGGAACTTGAAAACAATAAAGGGATACAATCTAAAGATAGGATAAGTTCACCATTTTCACAGCCAAAGCAAAATTCCCCTGAGCAAAATAAACATGGGCCAGATTTATCCAAACATCAGGCATCTGGACAAAAACACTACCACTGGCAGCTTCTTGAACCTACCAAAATTTAATGAGGTAAGTAACTCATGGATAAAAGTTTAAGCTCACTATAGTCCAAGGTTTAGCACACATATAACAACCTGTGTAAAGATATCCTTTGACACATCAAAATGGCCTTTCTCTGCTAACACTACCGCAGCACCATTGGCAGCATATAAGTTAGAAGAATGCTGAATCAGAACCTACAAATGTTTTCAAAACAAAATACATATCAAATAACATAATTCCACTAGTAGGACAGTATACAAATTATACATGTAAAGAATAGGCAAAATATATGAGACTTCAGGAAAATGTAATTAAAGAAGTGTTGAATCAAGGTAATCCCAGGGCATATAGAATGTTAACAAATTCCATCTTTTCCTAATAGAGAGGAACACATACGCAACCAAAGACAAGCTATAGTTGGAAGTAACAAGTGCACTGATAAAATAGCATTTAATTGTATTACACGATAAAATGCATTTAGAGGTCATGGTTATTTGCATTTCTAAGGAATCGCACTCAATTAATATTAGCCTAGGAAATAGTCTTTACTAAAGGTCTGGTTAGATAAATTTTTCTGTAAACACTTACAAGAGAAAAAAATAAAAAGGAAAAATGCAATAAGATTTTTAATAAGCTAAAACTAACTTACGCAAAAATTAAAAAACTGAGCTTTTGGACAAGTTATATAAAAACAAAAAACGTGTGGAGAAGTTTATTCAAATAACCAAAGTATGTTAAGAGTCTTATATATGGATGATATGCAGAACCTACGAAGTACATTCTCTTGAACAATGTTGTTAAATAGCCACTATAGTAGCACTATATTCTCATTATTGAATAACAAAGTGAATATTCTCCCCTTCTAAATTCAACTATTCAACAGCTATTACGTTGAGAACAAGGAACGACTTATAAGTTACAACTAAAAAAAATGGACAACGCACAAGCCTGCAGCAGAAATGCAAATATCTGGTTGATTTTATTTCAATGCATACTCTATCAGGTGCTTAAGCTGTTCCAAACTGACTCTAGTTGGTTTTATTTTTATGCATGTCAAGTGAGTAAAATGCTATGATTAATGAAAATGCAAATATAAGTTTACAAATCAAAAGTTAAGAAATAACAAAAATGCAAAAAAAAAAAAAGCCCTTATTCTCATAGACAGTAAGAAAGATGAAAAGACCTACTCTAGTATACAGTTCTTTGGCCTTTTCCAAATGAGTAGCCTCTAGCTTGGGATTTCTCTTTTCATTGCGAACTGCTGCAAAGTAGTTCCAGTTTCCCTGTTCAGTTCACACCCAGTGTCTCAAATTAATTATCATAGTAACACAAGTTAAGAGGACACTATCTCGATGAAGATATAGGTGGGATGAAGAATAGGTAGATGCCCACACATTCTATCCACCAATATTTTCGCAATTGTAGCAGGAACAGGATTACAGAGATTTGGAATACAAAAATAATAAAATGAAATGTCCATTGAACAGCAGACATACCAGAGAGAGAGTAGCATATGAGTCCTTGCCATCCGTTGCATCACTTGCTGCTCGGAGTGTTTCTTTTGCCTTTACCCAATCATCATTTTTCAACTCCAACTCACCAAGCATAGATAATGCATTGGGACACTTGTCATTCACCTTCAAGGCATCATTAACCTATAGAAAGGAGGGTCAAATAGTAAATCTATATAATTTATAAATAAGAAAAGCAAGAAGGTCATAGGGATAGTAGTAACCAGTTCAATGCTTAATAGAATGTTGTTCCGAGCTTTTGCAATTGCAGCTAGCCTTACATACGCATCAATATAGTCTGGGTACTGATGACAAAAGATAATAAAATAAATAATCAAATAGTAAATTGTGTCAGATGTACTAAAATAGTCATTAGAGTTAGTTATCATCCAGTATAACTTTTGTACAATGGAAGCACTCTGTAATTGAACATAATAATAAGATGTACTGCAACATTATAGTATTAGGTCTATTTGGATAAACATTGCTAGAATTTTGTCCTTATTTTTTGTATCAATTGTTTACTAATTTATGCATTTATTTGATTTTTGTAATAAATCTGTTCAGAATCAGATTTAAATAAGATGTGAATCATGACCCGATCATAGAACGTAAGCTATTTATTGCTTCTTGATAGTGGCAGATTCAGTTACCTTTTTAAATGGTATTTAAAGAGACTAAAATGAATAGGGACCCAATAAGTAATTAAATCAGTACCTAATTAATATTTTTTATTAGTAACAAAAACAAAGTCTTGAGACAAATATATATTAATTTGGTTATTTGCTGCCAATGACTTAAAATTTCTCCTCAATACCAAAATAAAATTAAGTGAAAAACTTCCTAAGCATTATGCGCATGAGGAAACTGAATGGTTTCTAACACACTTCCCAAATTACAATGATTAAATGATGATGGATTGCTTCATCACAAATTAAATACTTCAACTGATGTAAATTTTCAATCAATGGCTAAAATTGTTGTGAAGTTACAAATATATCATAACCAAGACTGTGAAGACACACATTGGTTAATCTTGCAAGTCTATTCATTCATAATTGCATATGCATCTTGATGCACAAGAAGCAACACTCATGGGCATACCTTGAACAAGATAAGGCGATACAAAATGCTGGCAGTTCCTGATTCATTTAACTGCTCAAGTAACCTAGCCAGGTTAAAAAGTACGGTGACTTTATCCCAAGGTACTTCTACATGATGACCATTGCTTTCAAGGTCATGAAATAATTGCATGTCCTTGAATTGAAGAGTAGAAGTAGCAGCATCAATGGAAGACTTATTTTCCTCATTGATGAAAGATAGCCAAATACCATCACCTAGAGCCTCCTTAAACGTTTGTTGAGCAAGCTGGTAAATTGAAGAAAATAGAGTTTAACAGTGGTAAGTGTGCAGGAGAAGGAGCCATAATATGAGCTTTCATTCATTTTAAACAAGTTTACAAACCTCAAATTCACCCCTTTCAAACTGAAGCACACCAACATTATTTAGTAATTCAATTGGTACTTCTTGACCTCCCTTCTTAAAAAGAGTACGAGCCTGTACCAGAATTACAATATCTATATCATAACAAATTATGAAACTTCAAAAGTGTATTTCATAAAGATAAAATTTCCAAACCAAAAAGAACATATGATAAGTTCTTAACCCCTTACAGTTTTGAATGCATCTAGTGCAGCTCCTGTATCAGAAACAATTAACAATTCTCCCAGCTCAAGAAATGCCTGCAATACAATGAATCTTTTTCAAGAACAAACCAAAAAAAAGCTGAAATCAAGAATGTTGGTCCAATTATCAATTCACTTTTAGCAACACCAAAGGAGTCAATTCGAAATCTATTAGATTTTAATTTATGAATAAGATTATATACCAAGAAATGAAGAATCACATCAGAAAAAGGAAGAGCTAACAACAATATTAGTTGGAAAAAAAAAAAAAAAAAAACTTCACCAAAAACAAATGAGACAGAGCAAACGATAATTTTATTCCAATATATCTATTCTTATAATTAGAAAAAGAAATACTAAATATTCCCACGAACTCAAATAAAGGCATAAATAACCACTTGAACCTAATAAAGTTTTTCATTGTAGAACAAGGACTCAACAAGTAATCAAACACGTGTAGCAAAACATTATACTGCACGGCACATGGAACACTAAATAATAAAAAATATCTATGCAAAGGGTGTTCAATAAATTATAAAAAATACCAGAAGCATTCACCTGGGCATCACGGGGATCAATTTTTGTAGCTCTCCTAATAAAGTCCTGGCCTTTGTCAGTTTGACCAAGCTGAACATATATATGCCCAAGCGCCTATAAGAAAAGACAATATATCAACACAACAATATGAGAGAAGGAAGAAAGAACATCCAGTGACAAATAAAAAGAGATGATCTAGTTGTTCTAACAGCTTTCACTTCATACACAAACCTAATCATCAATTTCTTTTGTATCCAACTTTTCTTTACATTGATTACCCTTTGCTATCATTCAATAACTTTCAGTGAAAATTTGGGGAAATTATAAAAACAATTTTCTGCTAAAAATTTTTGATTAATTAATAATTAACACCCTAACTGGTCAATGAGTAAGTAAATGACCACTTAGTTGTAGTAATTGTATAAGAATGTTAAATCTTTCACATTTTGTAAACCAATCTCTCTTTAACTAATATTTTCACCATGAATCTCCTTCAATTTTTCCCAAACAGATTTGAAGAAAACTAATCATGAAATTTGTAGTGATTGAAGTTAAACAATGCATGATTTTAAAGATTGTTCTACACTTTATGGTCTAAACCAAATTCTCCAAATAGAAAGACGTGTTCTCAACGATTTTATCCAATCTAGCACCTTTCACTATGGCATGCCTAAGGTGTTAGATGTTAAATGACTCTTAAGTTGCTGCGGCAAAAGCATTCAAGCCCTAGAAAGAGAAATGATGCAAAAAGGGGAGGGGGG
>Ga0123340_1003093_pt1 | contig 15417 bp, 11 predicted proteins | sample SirMexnodulemix_FD_89961 | JGI IMG/M metagenome (GOLD analysis project Ga0123340, IMG submission 89961) | Root nodule microbial communities of legume samples collected from Mexico - Siratro Mexico nodule mix | ecosystem: Host-associated > Plants > Roots > Nodule | place: Mexico: Nepantla... | reverse complement strand
TTTTTATTCATATTTCCTAATGCAAATAATTTCACTTTTACGCTGAGTCTTATCGTCTAATTCAAACAGCACACAACTTCTTAACTTTTAATCAAAATAGATTGCAATGTTTTTTTTAATAAGAAGCTATGAATGCGAAGAATTAAATCTACAACTCTCAAAGACATCAATTTTATAATTTAAAAAAAACCATAATTAAATGTTAATTAAGTAAAAATTGCACAAGTTAGTTACTTTACTACATTTTAACTATAACTAAAAATATATATTAAAAAAAAAGGTTAAAGATTAGTGAGATTAGAATTTAGAATTTAGAATTTTAAGTTATTCATAAGAAAAAAAAAAAAGTAGGGGTAGTGGTGTGCCTTAGTTTGCCCTAGTCTAGGTACGTACTTGGCAAAAGTAGGTAAAAACTAAAATGTTTAGGCTAACTTAGCCCTTAGCTAGGGCTAGCTCTAGGGCATAGCCTAGACTACTATAGATCAATTCAATTACAAGGATTCTGCAATGTAGCAAACTTTGGCATTTTCTGCTCATAATGTCGTAATGTTTCAAATACATACAAATTGAAATTTACACTAGTTAAAAAAAAATAAAAATGAATGCAAAGGCAAAAGAAAAAAAATTACAATAGTTTAAGTTTTCCGCTTATTCCAAATAATATTTTTATCTAAAAGATTTTACTAGTATTCATGTTTATTTAAGAACATTTAATTATACTTTCAACTCAATTTTGAGATATTTTGCAGGACTGTTAATTAGTTGAAGATTGTTTGTGCTTTTATTGAAATTTTCAACTACATTAATATATTTGAAAAATTATTTTTAAATTGTATTTGATAAATTGAGTATAATGTAATGAGTTTCTGGATTATAGAAGTTAAAAAAAAAATAGATTTAAGTCAGACTGAAGTTATATTTAAAATTAAATCAACCAATATTTTAGAACATCAAATTAGTTTACGGTTAATTTTTGTGTTTTTAAATTAATCAAATTTTGTGAATATTCATACTGAATAATAGGTAACATGTAGAGGAAAAAAATGAAAATAATTTATGATTACCTTGCCGTAATAAATTTTAAATTTAAGGACTTTTTTTTTTTTTCGTAAGAGATAGAGAGAGATGGTAATATTTGTGGATTTCATTATCTCTTTTTCGTCACTATATAATATATTATATAATAAACTAACATAAAATCATAAAAAAATGTTATATAAAAATTGCAAATTAATGTAAGAGCGTGTAATGTCTTATAAAACTTAATAGCAAAAGTTGAAATATTAATAATATCTTTTGTAATGATTTATCTAAAATACCATTTTTGAATAAAATTTCTTACTTTTCTAAAGAAAACAAAAACATATTAAGCATCCATTCAGAGGAATTTTTTTTTCTATTTTTAAATTCAAAACAAACTATTCTAAACATATATAAAAAATTGAATCCAACTTTGTTATGAGTGTAATTAATGTTCTTTTTTAAGGCCTGTTAAGGGGGAGAAGAAAGCAAGTGATTCCTACCTATTATGGGTCATAGTTTCATCTCAACCAATTATGAACATGCACTATTATTCCTTTTTATAAAGCAAAATTAAAGAATGAAAGTTTCCCTTCTATTCTTTTTCAATGGATAATACTACATGAGGTAATAACCCTTCCATTTTTTTTTTCTTCATCTCTTTTATTTTCTTTCCTATTGTATCTTCATTTTAAAGCAAAATAATTTTCTTTAGCGAGGTACAAAAGATTGGTCCTAGTTGTACATAAAGTGACTCAAATATCATAAAAGAAAACCTAATTGTTAGGATGACAAGTTTTATATATTATCTGTCTCAACTTTTGAATTGAAATATATATATATATTTATTTATTTATTTATTGGAGAACTTTGTTCTGTACTAATGATAAATAATAAAAAAAAAAATTAGTACACCAAAACGAGTTACTACACTTTCCTAAGAAAAGTAAAAATTATTCCATTTTTAACCAATGGCAAGAAAGTGTTTTGATTACATGAACTTGAGTGGGTCAAAGATGTTTTGTACTTGACTGTCACCACATTACATTGTTATCATATTGATCAGAAAATAGCAATTGAGTTAATTCGCACTGAAAACTGCCACTATCTTTTATGTGTGAGTATTTAGAATTACAAAACCATATATTTTATTCCCTACAAATAAAAAATGTCTCCAAATCAGTCTCTACAATTTATCGAAATTTTAGTAGTGTTGAGATTTTTTAGACCATATAGAGATTTTGCTGTGTGTAGTGATCAAAATGAAGTGTAATTTTTTTTTTTTTTTCATGAAGGAAATAATCAAATGGTATCAAGTGTGAGATCAAGAACCAAATCTAGCACCACTATAATGTTGACAAACTAGTTCTTATGCATTTTTTACCATATCATCTAAAATGTAGAGTAGTTTTCATGTAGGACTGAAATGGAAACAGTGTTTTTTTTAGTTTAACCAAAAACTTATCATCTAACTGAATGGAAAGGATTCAAGGATATGCAATCACACCAGAAACATATGTTTGCTCAATAGATGCAGATGCTTGTTCAGCAAAGTCTTGCCATGAATCAGTGGACAATATGACAAAATCTGCCAGTTTCCCTGGAGATAAGGATCCAAGATCTTTGTCAAGGAAGCTTGCACGAGCAGCAGAAATGGTGTAACTGTGAAGGTCAGAGAGAGTTTTAGTATCATGCAAGAATAGTAAAAGAAAATCATGTATATGATAAAGTGAAATTGAAATATGACCATATAAGGAAAGAGCACCAGTGCACCACTCAAGCAGTTATAAGATTACATGAAATGAAACAATACACTTGCTAAAAATGTGCTATGAAGAAGTGGGGCATGTACCGTTTAATCACTATCAGAAGAAAAAAACAAAAAGAACAACACAGCATTGTGGTGAAAATTTCTGTAAAGTACAAAGCACTGAAGTAGTGGTCTCTCCACTATTTAAAAAGCCAGACACAGTATAATTGTCTTGCATACCAAATCCAGATAGGCATGAGGGCTAAGGAACTTGTCCTCTGAGATGCAAATGATTATAGAGTTAATGGGTAATCCCACAAATCATATCTATTAGATCCTATTGGAAATCATACATTGATTACTAATATGGTTAAACTAAACTATATAAGTGAGGAACAACTCTTATAAAACCACTTTGTTGTATTAAATTAGATTCTAATCTAAATTTTAAGATAATACCAAAGTTTATCTTGATAACCATTGTTGAGTCTATCAAACCACTAGCTATTGACCGGTTATCGAACTATCCATAATGTCTCAAGAGGGTGTGTAAGAGATTTTACATCTATTAATGATAGGATCAAATTAAAGTATACAAGTAAGGGACATTCCTAATCTTATAAGTTGGTTTTGTGAAGTTGAGTTATACATTATTGTAAACCCAAAATTCTAACTCATGTTATTGTTAGATTCCTCAAAAACTTATGTTCACTTTTTTGTACGGATGAACATATAGAGCAGAGCATCAGTACTACAACATGATATCAATGATATATAATATTTTGACTAATTTCCTGAGTTGACAAACCAATAAGACCTAGAAAGGTTATCGTTTTCATATGTCAAAATTCGCCACTCACAACCAGTCCACATAAAGTGGCTTCCATCACATCACATCACAAACAGACAAGAAATCAATAAGTCCCATAACATCAGAATAACACGAGCTCTATAATGCTGCTTACGCCTTTATTGCATCATCTAGTGAAATGCATTCCGATGGAATCCATGCACTTTCCCAAGTGGGAGGTGTCCTTGTCATTGCTGTCTTAATGCCACTTAAGGGATTGATGTCTACCACCTGTGAAAGAGAGACATGATGTTGTGTAAAGTACTTCTTAACTAGTGTTAAGGAATATGACACTGTGCAAGGTGACGAGTACTAATAAATACAACATACTTACTGGCCAGTCAGAACCAAATGCCACTAATGCATTGTTATTTAAGAGTGACTGAAACAAATATGATTCTGTGTCTGCCCTATCCTTGCCAAGCTTTTTGCCAGTAGAGTCAGCATCATCCAACAATTGATCTGGCTGTTGAGTATTGGTAGTTAGAAAATACTAGAAATCTTGAAAGAGACATTGTTTATACTGTCAAAACATATGTAATAGGAAAGCATATTGGAGAGTTTACATCGATTAAAGATATGACTAAAATAAAGTCTATCCTAACCAAGTTTAGTGAGTTTATCGTGTAATTGCTATTGGACTGCTATCATACCATCTACATATATATAATTTCACATTCAAGATGTCTAGTCCTCAACTTAAGAGAGAGGGTTGGACATTTCACACCATCTAGAAATATAACCAGATAAAATGTATAAATTAGTACAAATCTCATTTTACAAATAAGTTTTTTAGAGATTTAAAGGATTCATTATTAAGTCATTTTTGAGGTAAGAACAGCAGTGGGGACAAATTGAAGCAAGGAGAGAGCGAATGGAAGAGAAGAGATTTCAACTAAGATTTGCTACAAGCGCTCTCGTGAGGCAACTGAATGTACATGATTATGGATTCCTAGAATCAGCAATTCTTTTTCCCTTAAGCTGTAAAAATATGAAGCTTTAAGTGTCCAATGCACTAGTAGAATTAGAAAGTACAAGTTATTGAGATTTGCAAGAAACTTAATATCATAGTGTCTGCTGTATGTTCCTATAAACAATACCGACTTTATGCATAGAAGGTAAAACTATTTTCATGATTTCATTTGCATTTACCTTTATGTTATTGGGATTTGCAAGACACTTGAATTGTTTTAGAATAAAGAAGAACCAAGATTAGATAATTCATATATTCCAAATGAGGGAATCATTGTAATGAAATCTTAAGTGAATTTAACCAATATGACACCAACCCTCTCATTCTAATTGCACACTGCGGTTATTATAACGTGATTGTTATAGTACCAGTTCATATAGAAAGAGAAAATAGGAAGGGGTAGAATCTGAATTTGCTATGGAAGAGCTATTAACATGCAACGCTTGCATACTAAGAGAAGGGAAAGGAAAAGTTAATTTCTGTTTCTTTGTTGTGGACAATAATAGTGTGAACCTTTGTGGGAGAATTGTTCATTGTAGAATTTATTCAGCGATATATTATTCTCGGTTAATAAAACATTTCGAGTCCTTTTCCATATATGTCTCAGGCATATACATAATATTAATAGTAATGAAAAAACAAAAGATAATGATAATGAAAAACCTGCATGGAAGCAACAACTCCTTGTTTACCAAATCGGCCAGGGGTTCCGGCTGCTAATTGCTGGGCATGCTCAATCTGAAAGTAGTGTTTATATTCATTGTTAACTTGTCTCACAATGATTATATCAGAACAAACATCACTGAAGCAAAATTTCCCCATTATCAGTAGAAAATTATTAAAGCTTGCTATGTTCAAGCGAAATGTTACCCTGAATCTTCGATCTCTCATTCCATTTCTAGAAGCCACTGAACTATATAGGTCCAAGATAAGGTCATTTGCTTTGTCTCCTATAGCATGAATAGCAACCTGTAATGAATCAACAATTTGGTAACTGAAATCTCATATACACACACGAATTTGGTAACTAATAACAAAAGAATAATCACCTGTAGACCATTTAAATCAGACTCCAAGGTCATGTTGAGAAGTGCTTCAGGTTCAGTCACTTGTAGACCATAGTTGTCTGGCTCATCAACATACGGCTACAAAATTTGAATGTGCATAGTTAACCTAGGATTATGCTAAATTTCAGTCCTTATAAACTTCATATCAATTCAAAAACAGAAAAGAATGACAGCAAACAGACAAATAAATGGATTTTTCAAGAAATTATCAACAGAAAATTTATACCAAAAAGTCAATGTCTGGCCTCACCTCATAAAGCAATGCACTATTGGAACCCAAAGATCCATCAGCAAAAGCTTTTACACCACCAATATAAATCCATTCGCTCAAGGTATGGCCAACTTTGTTAATCAAATCCTAAGGAGAAAAATGTGCCTTTAGGATACAAGTTAAAAATTGACATTACAAAATAAAAATATAGTTTACAACAATTATTATTAGTGTAATACCAATACAGAGAAATCAGATACTTATTAAGATCCTACATTGAGATGGTGTATGGTGAAAATACTCCTTGTAATGAATTAGGAATCTGCCCACTTAGAACTAGCTTTTTAAGTTATTTTAGGCTAGTCCACTCTCAATTTTAATATGGTATCAATTATAAAAGCCTTCACAAACTTGATGTTGAGACACCCAAAAATATGCAATCCTACAAACTTTAGTTCAAATGTTCAATCTGGGTGTGAGTAGATGTGATTACGATCCCATATTAGCTTTTGGGGTTCAGTAGGTCTAATTTGTTCTCAATTCTAATAAGAACACTAGTTGAATTTTGAATTAACACAGGCAATAAAAGCTAAACTGATTAAAAGAAGAGTTTACCTATTACATGTACAAGTGAAGACATTTTAGCTGTCATTATGCTTGAATTAAAAACATGTCTTTCCGATCTTACATTGGTAAAATCAGGAGAGTCATTAAATGATAAGTGAGACCCATCAAAATTGGTGTTTTTCAAACAATTTCAACCATTAATATAGATTTTTTGAAAGAGAGTGTTAGAAGAACTGTTGTTAGCATTCCTCATATTATTAGTAGATTACCAGGGAAATTATTTTAGTGACCCTTCCTGGTCTCAATGTATATGTTAGGATTCCTGAAAAACCAAACATGTACAACTTGTTCCATGATAAAGCAATATTGGTGTTTTGATTACTACAATTCAAGAGTTCATCTCAATCCAAATGCTCCAAATGTAGCAAATTAGGCAAGCATTCACTAGACTAAATCCTAAGTGTTCATTGGGAAGAACTTCTAAGCTAATTTAATTAGTGGGGAGGAAGTTGTTAGAACCCAAATTAGAAAAAGAAGAAAGAACATAAAATAAGAGAGATAACTCCTCCAACATATTGCTATAAATCCATTACTTTATGTTGTATTTGAACGGATTAATTGGTTTTCTTCCCGTATAGTTCAATATTTAGTACAGCAGAAAATAGGGGAGATAACTCTCCTCTAAGAAAGAGAAAAAGTCAATTCTCAAATGATACAAAGATAATGTGGATCATTTCCTCATAAATCCCCCTATTTATATCTAGCTAATTCCTATAACTCACTCATTAACCACTGTAATTACCTGTAACTAACTTTCCCTTCCATTCTATCAAGCTCCAACAGAAGTTATCTTAATTTTGAGGGCACACCTAAGCGTTCTCACTTGAAAGAAAAAATCCAGTGGACAAATTCCAAGACATTAAGAAATGCAAGAGAACATGCTTATGACATGAATATTATAATGTATCAATTAATACCAAATTAGACACTTTCCTCTTCAAAAAGCAGAAAGATAGAAAAGAAGGAACATAGAAATATGCTCTAAAAAAGGCACTAAAGAATATACTAAACTTTCAATAAATCATAAGTTAGAAAGGAATCATACCACCAAACGCCACCGTGTATCCATCGAAAAAAATAAACACACTCTAATTTTCATTTTTGACATAGAATTAGCCCATTGATAGACATCTGTGCAATTCAAAGTAACAATAAAATGAATAGTCAGCTAGGCTCAACAATAAGGCTTTTTACATATCACATAAAATAAGAGGAAAAGTCAATCATATTTCAAATTTCAAAAAGGCATCAACCTTGAAACTTGGCTTAAGGATTATGTCAGTCAGACCAAAATTACAACATCTATGTTTTCCTACTCCTTTTTGCTTAATTAATTTAAGTATTATAAATATAAACTGCATCATTCAAGATATTACACAGATGAAGTTATGCAATGGAATAAGGTAACTAAGTCTTATATGGTCTCATAGCTATAAATCCATTACTTCATATTGCATTTGAATATAGTTCAATATTCAGTACAGCAGGAACTGCTTGCTATAAATCTTCGCCTCATGACTACATTGGCATTATGTTGATATTCAAAATAAAAGGAAACAAAATGACAAAAGAAACACAGTTAGAAAAAACAGAAATAAAAAATCTTAAATATAAATCAACTAAAACTTTTAGATAAAACCTGAAAAATCATCCCAAGATAGTTCGGCTGAAAACCCAGGATAATATCTTCCCATATCGACAACCGTGGTCACCCCCCTTGTTAAGGCAAGACTGCTTGCTCTAAGCAACGCCTCCCTCCTATCATCTACTGAATACTCTGGAATCAGGGAGGTAATAAGTGTCCTAGCAGAATCAATTAGTACACCAGTAGGTTCTGCATGATAACGACAATTAGTTACAAAACAAAAAGATTCTTGAAATGAAATTAGCAATATCATTTTCTAATATTAGAATAAATTCATTTATTGACCGCTAACAAAGTAGTTTAAGCCCAACTCAGTCCTACAAAATCAATTTGTAAGATAAAGTTTGCACTCACTTATATATTATAATTTGGTTATATCCTAGTCGATATAAGGCCTTCAAATCTCCCCTCACATCAAGAATGAAACATAAGACTAGATATATATGAGTGGTCCGATAGAAAATAACATGACAAGTCTAAAAAACTTCACTACAATAGACTCAACAACGAGACTATAACATGTAATCCACATTAGAAAACACATGAAGCAGACCAACAAACATGTGAGTAGTATAACATGATATTGGTGAGGAAAATGCCACTGGAAATTTCAATTAAGGTTGAACATGGAATGGCAATAAGACACGCTAATATGCTTGCTAAGGACTCATCTAAAAGCTTAGGTTATAAGGTAGAGGCTCATGAATGGTTTTATTTAGTTGAATATTGCTGAATATCTTTAATTCTCTTCATCATCAGTTCCCCACTTTCTGTTTCAGAGCATATCATATCATATATATTTGATACTGTATTATCCTATATTGATTTATGGAATCAAAAAGATGTAATAGTGTTTTCTTCTTCAAGTATACAATTAATACTGCAGAAACCGTCATTCTCTCAAACATGCTCCCTCACGCAAGAGCCTATGAGTTTGAAGAATGAACAATGTACAAGACCATTTTACCCATAGTTGAAATTCAACCTGCTTTAAAATATTGGGGATGGCAGGAATTAAATGCTTGACTTTTAGTCATAAAGGCTTTGCTAACATGTCAAAGGGAAACCCTTATAAAAGCTTAAGAAGTTGGATTGGATGAGACTGATAAATGGCTTTACATCTAACAATGCTTTTTCACCCTAAAATCTTAGACACAAAACTCACATTATAGCATACAGAAATTCATCATAAAAATGCAGAAACTAAAAATTTTGTAGCTTAGGTTATTGAATTTTGAAATCACAAGTTCGAAAAGAAAAATGGTTAATTAAAGAGTAGGATACGCAACATGGACTATCCCATGTTGTAGGATGATCAAAATTCCTTTTCATACAAAGAAAATAAAGTATTACCTCCATTAGCAGCCCTCACTATAATTCCCCCCATTGGATCATCTGTTATATTTGTAATCCCAGCCAACTTCAGTGCCACCGAGTTAGCCAAGCCCATGTGGCCATCTACTCTTGAAAGCCAAACCTGCTCATACACTTTAAATAAGATTAGTTTTTCTGTGAATGAAGATTTCCAAAAAGGAAAGAAAATATGTAAAGGGCTCACAGGATTATTAGGACTAATATCATCAATCCAAGAGGCAGTAGGCAGATCTCCTTCCCACAGATCATTGTTCCATCCACCACCCAAAATCCAGGAACCTTGTTTTGAGCCTAAATCCACAAGTATACAAAATGAGTAAACATCATAACTAATATCATTCAGAACTCAGAGGCATCCACTTTGTAAATTGGTCTATGTGATATTTCCCATTTCATGAACATAGTGGTGCGGATTTAACCACAAGCCTTTAATCCTTCTATTCCAGCGTATGCTTAGAAAGAATGCCAATCTTATCTAATAGTTCATTAGGTAGTCAAGAGGTAAAACTAATAAACTCCAATGAATCTACTGCCAGATGAAAAGGCAAAATGAGACAAATATATCCGATGGAGTCAATCTAAGAATTAATGGAATCAAATGGTTGCTTTATGAAATATAGAACATAACCACAAGTATGATCAACTTCGTTGTAGTTGCATCAGTACAATATTTAGAAGAGTAATTTTAACTATGGAACCTCACTCAAGTTTGAAAAGTGGAATGAATACATACAGCTCGCACTTGAGCAGGCACTTAAACAAATATGAATTGACAGTTTGACACATATGATCATTTTCAAGGAAACTGCTCTCTAGGTGTTAAATTATCCTCCATCATAACAAGGAAAAAGTATGCAAAAGCTCAAGGCTTACTTTGTGAAGCATCTTTGATCCTTCTGATAAATTCATCCTTTTTACTAACACCTCTCAGGTCCACCTGCATCATCTGTCACTACAGGTGGAATTTTAACACAGGGAACACATTGTAGGTTTACAAACATAAAGGACTTCTCAGATAGAAAAATAAAAGTTAGGTGACACGCAAATGATTCAAGTATCCTAGCCTATAGACAACAAGAATCCATCCTAAACAATTCGACTTTCTGATGAGCGCACTTCTGAACTGCACTTGATTGATAGACTAGTAGTTTTTCAAAATGTATTCAAGAATCAAACGTTAGAGATTACAAGAATCTTCTTATTGTATAGACGGTAACATATGATCATTTCAGAGAAACTAGGTAAACAAACAGACTGAAACACATAATAAGAAATGAGGTAAAAGAGAAACTGGAACGTGGACTTAACCCGTAATCCACCATCAATGAAATGCACATGGGAATCAATGAACCTAGGAACCACAACCTTCCCACCAAGATCCAAAACTTGAGTTCCATGTCCCTCCAACTCCTACATAAATGTTGAAAAGCACATCTGGGTCAGACCCAGTTTGCAATTGAAGGCCACATATACGAGTAGCAGCAACAACAACAACAGGGTTGAACAAAATGAAGTAAATTAGAATATATTCACACTGCAAAATGTAATAATGTCTTCCAAATCCATATTGCCATATGCTATAGATTTGTTGACTTCTGCAATAATTATATTATCAATCTAAGATGATTGATAATATAAAAAATTTCACTCTAACATGCCTTAAAATTAAGCTACAATAAAATTGCTCTTTCCTTTCTTTTTTTTTTTCAGTAAAGGGGGAAGTGATTCTAGCATGAAGAAGATTATAACCTTGACAAATGAATGATTGCCAACACGAAGAACCCTCCCATTGGCCACTGCCATGGACTCTGCAAATGGAAGAGAGTCATCACTGGTATATATCACCCCATTCCTCAAAACCAAATCAGCCACCGGGTGAGACAACTGTGATTTCCAAGTCCAAAAATCTGAAAAGTAAGAGAAATTATGACATGTCACATACTTCGTTCACAAAACCATGTAGCTCTACACAACAAGAACAGCAACACAATAAAAGGGTTTAATTTCTAATGCAATCCCTACAAAAATCTTTACACCATCAATCAATAAGAAATCATGGTAATTATAACTCTCACCATACATTACAAATTGTAACTGGTTAACACTAAATGACTGATTTTTCAAAGTATGTGATACAGTTATCATAATCCTACAGACAAAACTAACAAGACAAAATTAACACTAGTAGAAAAAATCGACATCATAGTTGTTTGGTCTGCATAACAATTACTGAAACATTTCTATCTATATTGATACAAAAACAGAACAATAAGGTGCAAAAGTTGAAGACAATTTTCAAAGAACGTGAGTACGAGGTTGTCTCACAGTTGTGTTGTGTGTGATAGAGAAAAGAAAAGTAGTAGCAAGGAGAGATAGCTAGTTACAGTTTGGGAAGGGAAAAGGGAGAAGAAAAGTAGAGAAAAAAAGGATTGGAACAAAGAGAAACAAGTGAATGAGAAGAAAGTCCATTGGAAACAAAACCACACTTTCTCTTTCTCTGTTTTTCTCTGTTTCTCTCTGTTTCTCTCTGTTTCTCCTTTACACCCTTTTCTTCAGCTCTCAACTACCCTCATCACAACCCACCAAAATTCATATAAATCTGTCAAAATATTGTTTATTTATGGTCTCAATATTTGTATATTATTATTGAAAAAAAAATATTACTATTGTAATAATTCTTGGAAAAGAATATCTCATTAAATTACAGAATTTTTTTATAACAATAATTATAAAATAAACAATTTTTATAATTTTTACTGTGTATGTTGTTTTTTTTATTATTATGGATAGTTACTTAAATTTTTTAAAAATATGTGTACACAGTAAAGTAATTAAAAAAATATCCACCTAAAAGAGCTATTATTATTAAATTATTTATTAAATGTTTATTATATGTCTAGAAAGAAAGAGAAAGAACCCTAATAATCTTGAAACAACTGAGGGTTATTAGGGTTTATCAGTGACACATGACACGAAGAAGTTGCGTTTCGATTTAGTTGTTCAGCGATCGCAAATCGCAATCAGCGCTTTAACAAACAAGTGAGTCTTTTTGTCGTTGACACTCACTGTTTGTCCTTATTGAATGATTAACGATCCGTCCGTAATTGTTATATTCATTCCGTGAAATGTTGTTGTTTATCTTAGTGTTTTCACATGATATGGAAATTTGATGTTTGTGGAAATGCGGAAATTTTTTTCTGTAGGTCATTTAGGGTATGTTTGGAGAAATTTTTGTCTACTGTTTCTGTGATGTTATGGGCATTGGGATGATTAGGTGCATGATTTTTGACATTTTGGATTTGGTTCTCCATAGGGATTTTGAGAGAAAAGCAATGGCGAGTGCAATTGGTAGCAGAGTTGAATCTGTTCGAAACTCTCCTTTACTAAGGTGTTCTCTCAACTTCATCAGAGCCCTTAGCTCTTCTTCGTCTTCTGCTTCTTCTGCTGTTTCTTCTGCTCAGAAACCTAAAAAATCAAAGCGAAGAAAGAAGAACTTGTTTGAGGTGGCTCAGTTCTTACCTAATTGGGGCATTGGCTACCACTTGGCCAAGTCTCACTGGAAAGAAGTTTCCTATGAAATCACTAAACTCAATCTCTACAAGGTGCTTCTCTTTCAATTCTCAACTTTTCTTTTCTTGTTCTTCTGTTGTTTTTTTGTATTGGATTTCAACTATTTAAATTTGTATTTCACCATGATTTATTTCTCATGAGTCTCTTTCTCTTTTAATCTTATTTTACGTGTTGTTTTGTAGGATGGAAGGCATGGAAAAGCATGGGGCATTGCTTATAAAAATGGTTAGTGGCATAATTTGTATTAGAAGTGTTTCTGAATTTTGGATGTTCTGTTTTTCTATTCTAAGCAGAGTCTGCTTGTTGAAGGTGCTGACAATCATGCTGCACTTCTATTCTTCAATGATAGTGTTGGCTAGGCTAAAATGCATTTCTGAATTCTTAACAAGTGTTGGTTTTTGTTTAAGGATAGAAAAAAAGACAATAGTGCAAGGAAAGAATATAAAATATTTTGAATTGCAGTCTAACTCTTATTTAGTACACTGAAATAACTAAATTGAAATCTTGGTCCATAATTTTAGGAGCTGTTACTAATGAATGATCAAATCTGAAACTAAGTAATCCACTAACTACTAGAAACAATATAACATGTTCTTGTCAATTTAATGATTAACTCATGCAAAATTAAAATTAAATCTGCCTTGACAACATCTAAGGTATGTTTCCAACACTCCTTCTTGCCTTGAAGGCTGCAAACTCCTTCTTCCTTCAACAAAATTAACCTGCTGATTTAAAATTCCTTGGTGAAGACATCAACAATGTGATCTTCAGTTCAAGATTAGTCTTCTCCTATTGAAATACCATCGCTTCCCTCTGACATAATTTGGCCTTTGCTTTTTCAACTCTTAAATCCTTAGCGAAAACATTTTTGCTTCATAATTTCTTATCTTTGTCTCAATAGCCTTAAACTCTAAATTCAGAGTTTTTATACACTTCTCGTCATGTTTAACCTTTTCAATTTTCTCTAAAGAGATTTTACTTCTCTAGTGACAGTATCGTACGTCCTCTTCCATTCCTCTTACTTCTCTTGAGCAGACTGAGCCTGTTCCTTTGTTGCTACGAACTTTGCTTATGTGGCTCCACTTCTAGACTTGGGGGCTGCATTTACAGGACCAACTTGTTTTTCTTCAGTTTCTTCTTTCTTGTGCCAAAATTCAGTTATCTTGAAACTATTGGAAAAGCAATTTGCTTGTGAGAGGATTGAACATGTGTGCATAAATTCTGATGAACAATGCCACATGCGGCACTCCATTTCATTTGCTTGTCTTGGTGTTAACTTTCCTTGTTTGTTTCATTCGTGTTCCATATCAAATTAATTATGATCTCAGTTATAAATCACATATATTTGTTCTTATTTGACAGTGTAGTTTTTGTTGCTTCTTAGAACTTGGCAGCTTTATTTGATAAGTTTTCAGCGAATACTTTGTGGAGCATAAAGTGTAGATTGTATGAAGCATTGCATAAATACCAAGGCCTTTTTAGTACTTGTTTTCTGGCTTGATTTGACAAGGAACAACTTATTGCAGGCTTGCCATTAGCAGAGGCTCCAAAAAAAATTAGTGGAGTTCACAAACGCTGTTGGAAGTACCTACCAAATGTAGTAAAAGCATCAGAAAGCTCAACAAGTCCTACAGATACTGACTTGAAAGTAGAAACTGAAGCTAGTTGATACTTTCTAGTGACTTTGTTTAGGTCATCAACATTAGCCCATGTCTTTTCAATTGGCCTAGTTGTTTTCGACCATGCTAGATTTTTAGTCAATCTTGCAATGTTCCTTAATCATTCATGCAAGGTGTTTAATCAAGTTTCTTTTATTGTTGTAATCAAATGAAATCTTTCTACTATGAACTGTGCTTTAAGAGGTACGTTGATTGGGGACGTGGACTTTGAATAAACACAATTTTCTGATACCATCTTACTTTTATATATTGTTGATTTCCTTAGAAGTATTAAATTTAAAATTTTGAAATAAAATATAAATTAAAATGAAAATAAATAAGTGATAAAAAAATATGTATAAATTGAGATAAAAGAAAGAGTGGTTAAAATATACTACTATTAACATATTCAAGTTTATGGGTGCCTGTTTGTTAATGAGTGCCTGTTTGTTAATGATTTAAATTTAACGTGTAACATTTAAATTTTACCTGTTATTATAATATTACTGATGATGTATTTTGATTAAATGATTTATTCAATAAATAAACTTTTTTATATTGGGGAAGACATAGGGTTTAATGTTTTAGTATGTTCTTATTTTTATTATGTTCTTTCATTTTATTGAATTAAAATTTAATTGTTATAATGATTTTTATTACTTGATATATATT
>Ga0123340_1003092_pt1 | contig 15417 bp, 20 predicted proteins | sample SirMexnodulemix_FD_89961 | JGI IMG/M metagenome (GOLD analysis project Ga0123340, IMG submission 89961) | Root nodule microbial communities of legume samples collected from Mexico - Siratro Mexico nodule mix | ecosystem: Host-associated > Plants > Roots > Nodule | place: Mexico: Nepantla... | reverse complement strand
TCATAAATATTAAATTATAAATAGGATTTTAATATTTATTTTTTTGTTTTAATTTAACATCACAAAATTTTCCATTTGATAGTGTTATAGTTTACACATTCCGTTTACTTAATGATACAACAATAGCATTCCTAAACGATTTATTAGTCAATAACAGTACATTTTTAAAGAATTAAAAAATAAAACTATATAGAAAGTATAATGCTCAATATATTTTAATATATTGAAAAACAATTATTTTATTTTTTTAATGTATTAATGCCGAATGGTCAATGACATAAGTAATTAAATAAAAATATTAATGAAATATTTATTAGACATTGACCAAAAAGTTAAAAGTAAAACCTTTTAGTTGACAAATTACAGCAATAACAGAAAACCATAAAAAAATATTATTAATATAGTTTCATCCTGATTTTTGACACATTTTTGCCTACATATTTAAGAAGTCGATATATTTATTAATTTTTTAACTAACTATCAGCATGACCCATAATTAAATTATGACATCACTGTTGTTAGTTTAAAAGGATATTTTTTACTAAGTGATTGTAAAACATGGTTGGCTGGCGGTTAAAAATTGACCCAAGTCACAGAGACGCGTCGGTGGTGGTTAACCGTAGGTTTAATGTTATGTTCGATTTGTAGGAGAGAGAAACAACCGAACAACCGCTTTGCGTCTTTGCACTCTCTCTCTCTTTCTCTATATATGTCTTGTGCATAACACAACCCATTTTGACATAGCTCAATAACAACAAAAAAAGGAAGAATTTTGGTAGAAGAAGACAGGACAGAGCTGCAGCCAAGAACACCCATGGCTGAATCCGTTTCAGTGGACATGGAGGTGATCTTTCTAGGTGGAAAGGTTTCTTCTTTTCTGTCTTTCTCTTTGTAGTTCTAAACTTTCGTCTAATGGGTACATTTCTCTCCATTGGCCTCCTCCAATTTCTCTTTTCACGACGTTCCTTTTGCTCTAGAATTTTTCCTGAAGAACCCTTAACACTTTTGCATAATTGGGAATTTTTTAGCTGAGGGGTTGGTTTTGTTTTCCTTCTCTTGTTGTATGTTTTGTATCGCCAATCCATTGGGATTGTGGAGATTGTAACCTGTCAGGTGGTTGATCTTCACATTCCATATATCATATATGCCTCAGGGTTTTGTGAATTGTGACTGTCTTTCATTACATTGAGCTGTTTCGTACTTGATCTCCTGGATTACCATTTGAATTTCCGTTTTTTGTTTATGTATTTTAAGCTTTTATCAGGCTTAACCGAGTGTTGTCTAACCTTACCGCTCTTACTTGTACTGCGTGTGCCAATATGGATTTAGCGATTTTTGGAAGAAATGGATTTTACCTTTGCATTTGCAGCATTGGATGCTGTTTAGATGATATGGGAAGTTTTATTGTTATTTTCTTGTAGACACTTTGTTGTTTTCCTTTTCATTTTATTCTTCTTTTTGGTTTTATAGGTGGGGTCAGGGGTTCTTCTTTTCTTTTTCTACCTCCTCTATTTTATATGATGATGTTCATCGCTTTGAAGGAATTGGATCCTTTGTGGTTTGGCTTTTCTGTCTCATCGGTTCTTTCAAAGTGCGTTACAGTCTATAAGAATCATCGCTGTGCCTTTCTTAGCCTTTGATCATTATTGTACTTGAGCCAATTCTATCTGTTGCTTTGTTCTTTATATACGTATCGGTTATTTATTGGATTAGGTAAAGTCGTTTTTTATATAACATTTTAAGATACTGTCCTCATTTCACTAGCTTTACCTTGTTTTGTTTATTGAAGATACAATGATTAGAATCTGGCAGTACTTGTGTCGTTTATCTTTTTTTTTCAAACTCGAGTTAATATGCTTTTGGTCTATTGCTTGTTAGTTTGGGTCATCCAAAAAGATGGGTAGGGGCACATGGGCAGCCATGTTAGTAAATAAATAATTTAGAGAAATTTGACACAGTTTTTCATTACTTGGATGGAATACATACAAAATAAAGGATATCCTTTGCTTTACAGGGACGTTCTTTTTCACTAGAAAGTTTGCTTCAATTTTTGTGCTTCTTTGCCCCACTTTTTTTTCGTATTTTTGGCATACACTTACTTCAGAATATTATTTTAGGAGCATCATATTCGAACGGGCTGTGGTTCTGTATCTGTTATAGTATGTGGCGATCAAAACAAACCACCTCTGATCACTTATCCAGATGTAGCATTAAATTGTAAGTGGAGTCATTTTCATGTTTCTTGTGACCACATTACTCTTTTTAAAATGCCAAGAATCATTTTTTTCCCATTCTGTTCTTAAATTTATTGCTTAGTTCTTTGTGACCATGATAATGGTTGTATAGGCTATGTTTGATGAGGCATTGTCTTATTTCATTGTGTTGGGGCAGATATGTCTTGTTTCCAAGGTTTATTTTTCTGTCCAGAGGCAGCTTCTTTGCTTCTTCACAACTTCTGCATATATCATATTAGTCCTCCTGGCCATGAGGTTTGTATGTTTTTCTACTTGAATGCAATTTTTATTACATTTAAAACTGAATATTATTATTTACATAGTTTATCTGGAAATTCCACAAGAGATTTTGCAGTTGGGAGCTCCTGCAGTTTGTCCCGATGATCCAGTCCCTTCTGCTGAAGACTTAGCAGATCAAATAATTGAGGTTCTCAACTATTTTCGGTAACTACGATATAATTACTTTGTTAGCTTTCATTTTTTAAAACTGTTCCATGTATTTAAGAACACATCCAATAGAGAAAGAGACAGATCACTTCTGGTTCTTTTCATAGTTATGCACTAAAGTTGAAAGGGGAGCAAAAGAGCACTGCATATATATATAGTATGGGTAAATCTAATTGTGTGATACATTTACTGATTGTATGAACTTTTTCCTTGTCCAGGCTTGGTGCAGTGATGTGTATGGGAGCATCAGCTGGTGCTTACATTCTTTCACTATTCGCAGTATGTACCTTATTGGAATTTGAAGAGAAGGCGGGGGCTGTTTGGCCATTTCTAGTAGCTTTTTTATTTAAAAATTGTACATAATATGTTTTAATACAAAAGTCTTATGTTTTGTTGTTTTACCTGTTTCAATGCAGACAAAATATAGGGAGCGTGTTGTTGGTTTAATACTTGTATCTCCCTTGTGCAAAGCTCCTTCTTGGACTGAATGGTTTTATAATAAGGTTTCTTTAAAATGCCTGCACTTTATGCGCTCACAAGTTCTCAGGTTTGATAACTTCACTAAACTGAGACTGCTTTTAATTTTAGGTGATGTCAAATTTGCTATATTTCTATGGTGTGTGTGGAGTGTTGAAAGAGTGTCTGCTCCAACGCTACTTCAGCAAGGTATTGTAATGCATGATCTTGGCCCTCTTGTATTTCCTCGTTTATTATGTTACAAGTTTTCGTGGCCAACATTAACAGGAAGTTCGTGGTAATGCTGAATTTCCAGAATCAGAGATAGTTCAAGCTTGCAGAAAAGTATGTGCAAAGCTAATTTAGTTCCTACCTTTTTCTGCCTCGGCTGAAATATGAATCTTATTTCCTTACTTTTTATTCTTTTCTCTGCTGCATTTACCTCACTTTGGTTCTTTCTCTCAATTTGATTCCAGCTACTAGATGAGAGAAAGAGCATCAATATCTTTCGGTATCTTCAGGCTATCAATGAGTAAGATCTGCTTAGATAAATCTTATAAGAAAATAAAGAATATAAAACAAATTGAGTTTCTTTCTAGCTAAAATCAAATTATGTACTTCAGTTTTTAAAAGGTCAGATGGAAGAACTTTTATAAAGTTAAGTGCATAAGTTGATTTTATTTTTAGAGAAACCCAATTCAATTTTACCTACCTATTTTCTCCTCCTAGTGCTTGTATTTATTTTAACGTGAATATGCCTTTACTGAACTGAGTAAGCAGATTTATGTGCTGCAACTTTGCTTGCAAACTTGCAGGAGACCTGATATAACGGAAGGATTGAAGAGATTAAAATGTCGTACACTTATTTTTGTTGGGGACAGCTCTCCTTTCCATTCAGAGGCTCTTCATATGACTTCAAAACTTGATAGGAGATACACTGCCTTGGTCGAGGTACGTGGAAGAATGTTCGTTATTACATTTAACATGCATGTTAATAACTAGTATATACATACATATATTTTCCTGAACCTGACTAAACTGTTTGATTATGATAACAAATAGTGAAGGCATGCATGCATGCATGCAAGCATTGACGTTTTTGCATAATGTCATTTATTATGTGGGAGAAGATTCATAAGTATGCATGACGCATGTCTGAGAGTGGATTGATCTGGCAGGTCCAGGGTTGTGGATCAATGGTTACAGAGGAACAGCCACATGCAATGCTGGTCCCTATGGAGTACTTTCTAATGGGATATGGGTTGTATAGGCCATGCTATAGCAATGGCAGCCCAAGGAGCCCGCTGAGTCCATCTTGCATATCTCCTGAGCTTCTTTCCCCAGAGAGCATGGGATTGAAACTAAAGCCTATAAAGACTCGTGTTTCAGTGCAAGTTTGATGAAGAGGAGCAAGCACACATTTGCATATGTACCTTATAGCAGCCTTTCTTCTTCTATTGATTTTTCTAATTTTTTCATTGTTTGAGAGGAAATGGCGGGTTGTAGATATAGAAAGGGAAATTCAGAATCCGTGGGAGTGTATCAATAAAAATAATATATATTTGGGTTCATTTCATTTGTAGTCAGTCATAAAGGAATCATGGAGCTGTATATGTTGTACATTCCATACGGACTCCAAAGTTATTTATGGAGATGACCCTTTCACACTCTTTCATTTTAACATCTTTTATTTCTCACTTTCACACACGTAATATCATTTTTTTTCTTTGTTACGCCTCTAATTCATTCGTTCAGCTTTAAGAAGAGGACTTTCAGGCTCAATGTGAAAAAAGCTTACTATCTTACAATGTAGTGAAGGAAGTTTGTTGAAACATTTCTATCCAACAGGATTGTGTTTGAAGGAAAATATTAAAAAAATAAACAAAGGGACATTATTTATTTAGAATAAATAAAATGTTAAAGTGAAGAACCAACAGATACAGCGTCAATTCCTTCTGATTCTTATGTGTCAAACCACCAATTTTAATAATTTCAAGTGCATTTCTTAACTTTTCAACTTCTGACATTTTTGTCTGACCCAACTTACATAACTTACGTTACTAAATTCTTCAATATCAAGACTTCATTGTTTGAACTTGAAGTTGTAAGCATAATACTTCAAATCATCTAAGAAAATGTAAGACACAGAGGAGAAGATTACTTGCAATTGGAGGCTTATGCGGATAGAAATTTCAGCCTTAATATCAGATATTACTAACATAATATAATACAACAAAAAAAAACCAAGCAGCTTCAATGTTCCAGTGCAATTGCAATGTAACTGCACCAAAAACTCATTAGAGCCTGCCTGAACTAAATTAGCAAACCCCGAAACACAATGCTGACAAAACTGATGAGGCAGCATGCAACTTCTCACCACCTCGAGAACTCTCATCATGTAAAGGATCCCCAACTACATAACAAAAAGGGACTGTGGCATCTAGTTTAAGTGAGTAAATAACATGCTTGTGGCTTTAACACTGATATCAGTTTGTTTTTCTAGCTTATGCATCTGAATCCGATTTTGGGTCCTCAACTTCACTCTCACCGCTTGAACTATCATCTGCTGTTGAAGTCCTGGCTGTGACTGGCTCAGAGTTTTGATGGACATCATATTTGACAAATTTAATTTTCTTTTCACTGTGTTTTCCTTTTCGTTTCCGAGCTTCATTATGGGGTAACTTCATAGTTTGGGCAGCAGCTACAAACGCATCACTAATCAATTTGTTTTGCTTTTCATCCCCACTTGTATTTCCCTCTTCCCCAGCATTATCAACATAAAATAGGTCATCATCTGCTATCTTGCTCTCCAAGTTACTTGCAGGGTGGTCGGGTTTGGAAATATCAAGACCTTTTGTAGCATGCTTTTTCAAAATATCATCTTCAAAAACTCTGATCCCTCGGTTCTCAAGGCTCAGCAGCCAATCTAGCAAGTAGATTAAACACACAGAATTAATAAAACATTTTAGGTGTATAATGCATTGAGCACCATATCTGATCAGAAATATAAGTTGCAGATCTACTTACGTATAAGAGCTCTGGGAGAGGATCCATTAGCTCTGCCTGCTTTTTCCTCCAAAACATTCTGGCTTGTAACCCATTTAATTATTTGCAATGGCAATTGAGAAGCAGAAAATGCCTTGATATAAGAGATAGTTCTATTCTGATCACCAAGTCCCCTATATTGATACAGAATTAGAAATTACACCATGTAAAAGAATGAGAGAACTATATAAACATAATACAATAATTAATTCCTCATAGCATCATACCTAAAATACTCCACAGCCTCGTGAGTAGCAATCAATCTCGTCGAGGTGAGGTTTTTTATGTACTTGGCATTTGAATAGAGGAAAGGGTAGTCCACCAACAGTACAGCATCAAACAAAACTTTCCTTGATAGAATTTCATCTTCAGGTTTCTGCACGGACAGAGATAGAAGGAAACACATTTTAGAATCCCAACATTCTGATAAATTGACCAAGGACATAAACAAGGGTAAGTGTAAATCTATGAAAAGTTTGATTGTACTAGCAATACCCGTGGTCTAAAAATTATGGTGTTGGACTGTTGTGCAATGGAAATGAGAACAAATACCTTTTCTAATTACATACAAGTAAATATGAAGGAAAAGACATAAACTTAAGGCGAATACAAGGATAAAATACTGACCAGTGTTGATATCAGAGGCAATGGTGTCTCCAATGCCGTCCTCATAAGGATCTCTGGTTACATAAAACATATATCCACGTTAAATAGAAACCATAAAAACGAGAATCCAAGTAAGAGAAGAGTTGAAGCAAATGATCAAGTGCTTCTGATGGGAACTCTTCCATGACCCAGCTGAGTTCAATCATGAAAAGGTTAAAAATAAAAATTCATGGACAAAATGCACCGAAGATGCAAGTAACCTGGCCCATGGAAAGTTCATGCATTTCATAGAGGACATTATAGTGCAGAGCAACAATTTCATTGCTACACTCAATTGCTTAAGCTACTACAAGTCTTTGCATATAAACCAGCAAATTTATAGTTACATTGACATGTATATGAAAAGTAAGGGGAAACTGAAATATAAATAAAAAGCAAAACCTTACTAACCCAAAAAGTACGTGTTCTGAAAGCTAGATATTGAGCTAACAGCCCAACTCTTCAGCTTCATTTCCAATCCATCCCTTGACGTTGTCAGATGAATAGAAAGACAAAGTTTCAATAACAACACTTCCATGATGATAGCACCACCCAAGTAATCAACATGAAACCCTCTAGAACAAATCCAGTCAAAAACATCACTGCTCACAAGAGGTAACAAAGATTCAAACGCTTCATCATTCCTGTCTACCCAAAGACGAGCCAAATCAGTGAAAGGGAAAATCAATCTCACGGAATCAGATTCCTCCTCATAAACCTCGTTATGACAAGAAAGGCTTATATACCCAAGAACTACATCCACCAAAGACTTCACCTCCCTCATAGCTTTCTTCTCTCTCTTAGATCTCAATTCCCTCCCTAACAGCTCCACTATCACTCCGTGAAGCGCAAAAACAACAGGAGCCAGCAAAACGATGTTCTTTGAAGCACAAACAGAAGCTGAACACGCAGATAGCAACTGAAACAAGTCTTTCGCGGCCAATATTTTATCCAAGGCATCGCCTTTCTCCGGGTTACGTCCACGATAGTTTATTGCAGCGTAGGCCCATATCACCTCGAAGGGTGGATCAGCCTTCGCTTGCATCAATTCGTAAAACGTAGAGACGAAAGGAGACAAGTTTGAGGATTCATTGGAAATCTCAGACAAAATTTCTTGCATTGAGCGTTTCATCTTGAGCGCGTAGTTCTCACCCACTAAAGGGACCAAATCCGTGGCCTCCATTGAAGAAGAAAGAGCGCTTAATCGATGTTTCAACGGTACAAATATAAATGTACAAATCTGATTTCTAGGGTTTATAAGAGAAGGGTTTTAGTAATGATTCGGTACCCGGTTCGAACCGGTTTTGTATTGACTCCTACGTGGACTATAAAAATTGGATTTTTTTACGGGGAAATTTGAAATCTCAATCCTAAAATTAAGAGAGTACTACGTGTTAGCTTTCTTCTCATTGGTGGAGAATATGGGACCCAACATTTTTTTGCTTACCTGGACCAATCAAATGAGCTAAAAGGTGTAATTTTGTGGATGTAACTGAACAAAACCAAGAATTTAGAATTATTTTAAGAGTATTATATAATAACAGGGTTCTTCTTGATGGTTGATTAATTTGGTGTATAACTCACGTACCCACCGAATCGTACAGTCTAATTTGGTGCAAATTTTGATCTTTCTAAGGATCAGCTGCTGGTACTATCCGAGGTGGTTGCACTGTGTTGTTGGGATGATGAAAGGGGTGTTTTTGGCATTACTTCTGACAGTGGTAGTTGCAGCATGGATGCCCCTCTCACACTGTTCCAAGAAACCGGTTGGGGTCGCTAGAAAGGAGGACATTCCGTACATAAGGTGTCAAGTGTGTGAGCAGCTCGCCAAGGAGTTGCATCAGCAGGTTCAGAAAAAGCAAGCTGAGATCTCTCCCAAAAAGGTTCTTTTCTTGTTTTTTCTTCTCCTGAATTGCTTCCTTGAATTTGTTTCAGAGCTGATTTGTAGGCTTTTGGTGAAAGATAGATATTCAATGATTTTGTGTATTTCTGTGTTAGATCTCGGAGTACCAGATCATTGAGATAGCTGAGAATGTTTGTAATCTGAAAAAGGCAGAAGCGGATTGGATATTGCGCATAGATATTGTGGAGGATGGAGATAGGCTCAAGGTAAGAGGACTCAACTTGTTAGACAGATGCCATTTTCCCACATTTATTGCACCTTGAACTTTGTTTGGATTGTGAATGCAATAATTATAAGTATTAAATAAATAAATAAATGTGTTGGTCATATGGAGTTTGTGGTAATACTTAGATGTTGTTTTTCCAACTTCTTTTCTCATTATCAGCTTGAGGAACAAGACTCTGAAGGACAATGCAATTCTGAATGCAAGACAATTGAGCGAGCCTGTCAGGAGGTATGTGTATATTTCAAATTCAAATTACACCTTCTCAGTGCTTTTGTTTGTCACCAGTGAATCTCATATTCTCGTCTGGTTCTGAAACTGGCTTATGTGAGAGTGTTGAATAAAGGAACAAGTTTCACTCAATATCTATTTCTCAATCAAATGTTAGTGTGTTGATGTTGTTGTACTGTTCATCATCTGAAGTGCAGTTCCTGCACTGGTTTGTATTTGTCGTGTTTTTTAAATATCCACATTTCAAGGTGGTATCCTGTAAATCTTTATGTTGAGATGTTTGTGATTACTAAATTGGTAATGTGGAACTTGCAGGTTATAGGATATTCGGATACTGATGTTGCTGAATATTTATTTAATTCCAAGCCCGATATTGATTCATTGCGTAATTATCTCTGCAAAGACCTTACTAAAGCATGCAGTACCAAGCCACCTCCTGTCCCTAAGGTAACTATAGTTTGAAATTGATGCTTCTATTAATACGGTTATGCTTGTGAACTAATTGTTGATGCATGGAAATTGATGTTAAACATAATCTTCTTTTTTGGTTTTGAAATATTTTTTTTGTTAATGTCTTCACTGAACATCAGGGTGAAGTGCTAGTTTCTTTATTTTTTTATAAAACTCTAGACTGTGATTACTGTATCGATTAAATTTTCCATTATTTGGATTATATAGTTCTTAAGAAAGTAGAAAGTTGTTTCTGCAATGACGCTATCTAAAGTTGTATGCACTTAGCATTGTTGTTTGATGATGTACTTGAGTTCTTTTTGGAAAATCTTGTTATTTTCATCACGAAGATATCTATTTGTGTTGCAGGACAGAGCACCTGGTGAACCATTTGCTGCAAAGTCTTCCAAGGAGGCTGAAATGGAAAAACTGCTGAAATCTATGGAGGTATTTTACCCTTTCTTTCCTTGTTTTATATATCATATTTATATTTATATTGTAGAATAAAAATATATGCACTGACAGTATAAAGGTACGTTACTTTGACATGCTGTCTTAAATGATCATGTATGTTGAAATTTTCTGACTTCTATAACAATTATCTGAAAAATTATGCTAAGGATTTTGATTGGTATCAATATAAAAACTTTTACACTAATAATACAAGCTTAATAAACTCTTGCTTGCTTTATGTTACTGGTTGTACATTATGATCACGTTGTATTTCGTTCTGGTTCAGGGCATGCCTGGAGCACCAGGCATGAAAATGTACTCGAGGGATGAGTTAATGAATATGAAGAATTTTGGTGGTGAAGATGGTGATGATGAAGACGAAGACGAGGATGATGAAGCGAACTTCCCATCAAAATTGGTATTTGTTGTCCCTTTCATTCATATTGATTGAAATTTCTTGCTAGAAACTGATGGTTTGAGTAAACTGTTTTAGGGGAAAGTTTTGAGAGCAAAAGAAAGTGGAAAGAAAGACTGGAAACAGGTGATAAAAAAGGGAATTGAGGACACAAGCATGACACTGAAGAAACATGCAAACAAAGTTTCTAATCATATAAGACAGTGGTGGAGGGGAAAGAAGAGAACCACTTCAAAGAAGGGAGGGAAGACAGAGCTTTAGTGCTGATATCTATTCCCTGACCATTGGAACAAAATTACATCACCACGTTTGGTTACTGATATGGACATCAATTTGGAAGGAAATCATATGAGAACTTCACCATCACCACTTGGAATCATTAGTTTTGCAGTCCAGGATGTGCTATCTAATGTGTTTTGGTGACTCATTTGTTGTGTGATGATGATCTATGTGAAGGGTGTATACTCGCTAACCTTTTCAGAGGATATTTTTAGACAAGTTTTGGAAATTCAGTGCGTGCTCAATGGTAATGTTTAACAAAAATATCAAATAAATTATTTGGAATCAAAAAGCTACCTATAAGTTCAAAAGTTTATATCTGTTGAATTAAATGTATTGATAAACAATATGCGAGATATAAGTCAATAAAACATTAATTAAAATGATTTTTTAGTTACTTACGTGCGCTTATAGGTACTCCTATCAAAAAATAATCTTTATGCCAATACTTTGTATTTGTTTATCAAATTAGAAACTTCAAAGTTCATACTTAAAATTAGTATAAGTGAAAAAGGATTCATCATAAACAATCCCTTGATGGGAAGTAATTATGTTATACATGGACAGTAATTTGCTTAGAAAGGGTAAATATGTGATTGAGTCGAATCAAGCTTCTAACAAAAATATGACAATAAATCATGAATTCACCTCTTCGAACAATATTCTTAGATAACCATTAAATAATAAATTATGTGTAGTCATTTCTATTCAGTTCTTCTACATTTTATAACATTCAACTTTCTGAATTATTTACAAGAGCGATAATCTCATGATTTGAAAAGAAAAATGCATCCTGATAACCATATTAGAACATTAATATTATGAAAATAACATGAACAAAGAACACGTTTCTAAACCTTTGAACAGTCACGGCACGCATAATTAGTGATTTGCAAGTAATCACGTATGTTTGCTTATGACTTGTCAATCTTCAGGAAAGAGGGGGAAACATAATAAATGGTAAACAACAAATAGATTTCAAATTATATCATTTCATGGAAACACAATGTTCAAATTTAAGAAAGAATTCAAATAAAAAGGCAAACATGTTACATTCATTAACACCTATAGTTTAAAATAGAAGCAGCAAATGTCAAAATCTTACAAACTGCATGAGCCAACCAATAAACCAAACCAGGTTCAACGCATCTTGTAGTACTGAACCCTTGAAACATTGCATCGCTTTCCATTCAATGAGTACTTAACCATTATATCAACATCCCGGGGATTCTTTTTGTTTGGTGCAACAGTCATGCTCCCTACAATTGCCTCCCCCTCACAAATGGTCAAGATATCTTCCAGATATAGGACTGTTTGTTTCCAATGTGTAGTTCGAGATTTTGGTCCTGCATAAATGCTCAAAAAGGTGAGTGGTCCAAACACTGTCTTACTAGTTTAACAAACTTGACACAACCACACTCAAATGGATTTCCCTAATTAACATACAACAAAGACATCATGTTATGACTTAGAAAAATAGTTAGTTAGAATAATCAGGAGGCTATGTTTTGGTTATCAACTTTGTTTAATACTTTAAATGCAATTTTGTATCACAAATCTTTAGAAGTTAATTCATAATTTTCCTCAATTCTATTTTTTTTTCTGATTTGTTAGCAAACAACAAATTGTAAAAGAACATTTTCACACAAATTTCGGCAACCATTTTTTGGAGAAAATAAATCCAGCATTGTTTCAAAAGATAAGTCAACTCTATTCAGTTTAATTCACAGAACAAATGTTGAACTTTGATGAAACTTTTAGATGAATACTTTGTTGATTTGTCTTAAGGCAAAGAAATGTAAGAGGTCAGAAATTATGATATATATTGGTTACTTCATCCTTCTCCTATTCAAGGACGTCTCTAGTAACAACTACAATGCCTTTTTCACCCACCGTATCACAGCAATGAAAGCTATAACAGGGTATCCAGAAGATTTAGAAATCTTATCAGTTTTCAAGCTAAGATGGCAAAAGCAGTCAAGAAATTATTAGATGCAAACAAAGGCTTTTGCAGACAGCTAATAAAGTGCTTACAAGATGAGAAAAGAGGAAAGGATACTAGCAGACTACATCCTAGAAATCATTGCTTGGACTGATATGAGTGCTTAGAAGTGAATATATCAGTTAGTCATAAACTAACTTACTAAGATGGTATTAGAATTATTTAGAATTTATCAGAGTACTCATAAAATATTCATTCTTTGGCATGATGAAAGGTGTTAGAAATCCAACATTGGCTAGGAATAAGAGCGAATTATTATATATATATATATATGTGTGTGTGTGTGTGTGTGTGATGCAATTATATGTATGTGTGTGTTTTTGCGTGTGATGCAATTATCATCTTAGTTTTTGAAGGGTTAAGTTATACATGAACCCACCATTAAGATGGACAAAAGCAAAGACTCAGATAAAGAGAACTGCGGAAGTAGACAGGAATTAACCTGTAGAGAAGCCCATCAATTTATGACACTTTGTAAACGACACATCAAAATATGCAACAAGGGCATGAATGTAGTCATCACGTTCAGCTACAAGCTTAAAAGGTGCTGTGAATGAGCAATCTCCAGGAGCCATCTTTGAGATATCCATTGTCTAAACAAAGATGAACCAATTAGTTGCATATGTTCCATACAAAAGCTCCCTATAAAAAACATCAGACAAACTGTAACTACCAACTCACCTTGAGTAGTTGGCAATTTGTAGCAATCTGATTCTGGTCAACTGTGTCAACAAGAGGTTCCATTATGGCTTGCTTCTTGATGCAGCTCATGTTAAATCCATATACATTGTTCCAAACTGTATAGGAAATGAAACGAAATACATGTAAATACAACCAATAAATTGAATGCTTTTTCTTTTGTCCTGTAAAGTTAGAAATTTTAAGCATTGCCAACACCATCCATAGAAGCAGTTGACTTCAATTCTTTTAATAACAAGCAAAAAATAATATACGATAAAATTATCAACTAACACTCAATTTTATCTTCTTTGTAGTCTGCATCTTCAATGGCAGTGAGATGGAGGGATGCTCTATCTGGTAGCACAACTCCATCTTCCGCCTGGCAAAAAAGAGGAAGAGAGAAACTCTCAAGCCCTTGACCGCACAGTTCATGCATAGCAAGGATAACAAGCTATTACCAAACAAGAGCAAGGAAAACACAACTTACAAGCCATTTGTCACGTGCATAGAGCACAGAATTTAACATATTCTCAAACAACAAGAAATATCCCATCCACTCTGAAATTATTATATCAACTTTAGCAACTGGAAGCTCAATTTCTTCAATCTTCCCCTTCAGAACAGTAACAACTGTAGAAACAAAGCAGCATTATGTTAATTAAAGTGAATAGTTTTACAACTAATCAACATATGCTGAAAATGTGTTAGATGCAACATATAAATGGCATCACCATTAGAGAAACCATTAGTTTCAACAATCTCCTTTGCCGTGTCAGCCATATGGGAGCACTCAACCTGAGTTTCACAGATTCAAAGAAAAAAAAAATCAATAAAATACAATCTGGAATGCATAAAGTTAGATACAATCTCAAATATTTTCAAGATTAAAAACACTTTTGGATAAAAATAAAGTTAGATACATAACCGCATAGACATGTTCTGCCCCTGCTTTGGCACAAAATAGTGATAAAATCCCAGTCCCAGCTCCAACATCAAGAACTACTTTATTCTTGAATAGAAACTTATTCTGGTAAATAACATTCTGATATGTCTTAGTTCTTACAGTGTCCTTCAACATTTCCTGCAGAGTGAAAACAGGTTAAAGTATACCTTTATATGAAGTATAAAAAATGAATGAATATTTGAAGTTTTTCTTTTTCTTGCTATTGATAATAGAACTAGTTCTCTAAACCTAAAATCAACTAAAAAACAAAAAATTTAAACTTCATTTATACACCATGCAGCATCCCAGTTGAGCATACTTACTTCATGAATTCCTGCAACCACAAACACAGACAAAAGAAAAATGAACTATTTAATACGAGAATGAAACAAACAAAACTGCTATAGTAAAAGCTTGAGTTATTAGTGTGTTCAATGAAAGATACTCAGATGAAAAGGTAAAAACTTTTTGAGTATTTGGAATTGGGAATATACCAAAATGAGAGTAGGAATCAAAATAATAGTCAGCACTGGTCTTGTCACCGCATTCATCATCGATGTCACACATGGATTGGTCAAGGTTGGAACTCTCTTCGACAGCCTCCTCAGCATCCTCGAAGCGAAGGTGGTTATTCATGGTGTCGTCTTCTTTGCTTGAGGAACACTGATTATTGTTGCTCTTTCGCCGACCCATCAGCTTCTCTATCTTTAGTCTGATTGAAAATTAGGGTTTAAGGTTTAGCAGTGACACTGTTTTCTTTCTCTCTTTGCTTCTTTTGTTTTATCTTTTCATTTTATAGCTGTGAGAGATTTTTTTTTACAGTGTTATTGGGTTGAGGAATGATAATAATAATTCTGAAAAAAAATGATAATATATTTTGATCAGTACCTGAAAATTTACAAATATAATTATATAATGTTATATATTTTATTTAATGTGTCTTATATAAATTACAATTACTGAGAACACATTAGCAGTACATGTATATTTAATTTTTGTTATATTAAAAT
>Ga0123340_1003087_pt1 | contig 15426 bp, 7 predicted proteins | sample SirMexnodulemix_FD_89961 | JGI IMG/M metagenome (GOLD analysis project Ga0123340, IMG submission 89961) | Root nodule microbial communities of legume samples collected from Mexico - Siratro Mexico nodule mix | ecosystem: Host-associated > Plants > Roots > Nodule | place: Mexico: Nepantla... | reverse complement strand
GTATTAATTTGTTTTTCAAGTTATTATGTTAAACACACTCAATTCAACATTAAGTATAATAATGGCGAACATTTTTACTTAAATTACATATAATTAAAAAGTAATAAATTAAAATTACATGAAAATACTTAAAGACAAAAAAAAAGTATAGGTTTAAAAAAATATAAGAACCAGAATTACATAAAAAGACCAAAATTGCTAATTTTAATATACGAAACAAAATTACACACAAAAAAAATTTCAAGAACAAATATTACTAATTCTACTAAATAAATAAACAAAAATATATAATTAAGTGTTTATATCTTAATGAATAAATAATCAAATACGATAAACATAGGCGTATTTTGTTTTTAATACAACAAGAAAATAATAAAAAAAATTAAAATCTTATTATAACAACTCTAATTTTTTTAGTTTTATTTAAATTCTGTTAAATATTAATATAATTGAATACTTTAGTATGTAATAACTATTAGTAAGGATTTTAATTTTATAAAATTAAAAAGTAAAATATTCCTTTTAAAGTTAATTGTAAATTGATATAAATTCTTCTCTCTTCAATAAACATAGTCAAAGACATGTTTAATTATCTTGATCATTATCAGATTTAAAAAAATGAACAAAACTAAAATTTTGTTACTAAAATTATAATATTTTTACTATACTAAAAATATATATATCAATAATTATTATATTAAATAGTTATTTTCACTCATCCTATGTAGTAAAATCAGGGTAGTAAAAATGTATTAACTTCGTTTATGGTTTACTTTATTTAGCTGAACCTTTTATAGCAAATGCACGTGATTCCGTGGGGACTGTACCATGTACCCTCTCCTCTTTGCTTCTCAGTTTTTGATAAATAAAAAACGCGTTGTTTGTCTTTTGTATCCAACTGGATAAATATTTAACTGTCATAACAAAATTAGTATTTATTTTCCAAATATTGTCTTAAAACAAGAGAGAGATATCCACCATGGACTTCACAGACACAATTTCTTAATTATTTTACTTTTTATAAACCCAATTTTGTAATTTACAATCAATTCTGTTATAACTTTAATTACTTTATGTTTGAGAATCTATTATTATTCTAGGTTAAAATTTGTGATTATAATAATTCGTTTCGCGTATAAAAAAATCAAATTATATGACTAGAAAGTTATTTGTTTGATAATTTTCTTAAAATATTCGAAAAATATTTAAATAATTATTCAAAAGTTAAATTTTAGTAATAAATATAATTTTGAGGAAACTAATATAATTATTGTTATGGACGCGTCATAATTAAGACATTTTCATATAAATTGATCCTTTTTTCTTTTTTCTTTTTATCTTAATGAGTGTGTTCCTACTTATGTTTTCAAAAATAGTTTTTCCTCTTTGCCATATTTTGGAAGAAGGGAGGAAAATCAAATTACCGTGTTACAAAGGATTATGGTTTTCTTTATCAAATCTAGTGAAAGTTTTGAATAATCGGTTAAAATTTACATGTGGTGTCATATTATGGTTATGAAATTTGTGGTTTCGTATGAAGAATGTGTTTAATCTACCTTAACGGCAACGATAGTGTTTTGCATGTGTATGTATACATTTGAATTTGATTTGACTTATTGAATTGGTGTTTTGTTTTAAAATCAATAATAATTTGAGACGTGCTGAAACTGGTGTCCATCAAAGTGACCAAGTTATAGGAAATAGATGTTCTCAAAGGAAAATCATATTCTATCGTTAGCAAAAAAACAAGATCGTGAGACATTTCTAAGTTGTTATTTTTCAATGGTTCGAGTTTTAATATTTTTTTTTATATAAAAACAATTTTAAGATCTTTTTGAAAATCTCCTAACCCTTATTTTTTGTTTTTTTTTTAATTGTTTGAGATGACGTGCATTGACTTTTATAAAGAGGGTGACTAAAATCCAAATACCTACTCCCTCACACAAGACCCTCTTGTTTTGTAAACCTTTGCACCACAAAATAATTGCTTCCCTATATTAATACACTAGTTTTTATGGATTTTTTTTTTTCTTGGATGTGAACTTCAATTTATCTTTATTCTTCAACTATTAGTTTGAAACTCATTTTTTTAGAAGAGTAAAAAAAAATATTTTTTCAACCATAAACAATAATTGTATGTGTAAAACTTCATTATCAAATTTTGAAAACATATTAATATTTACATTGATAATCATTTCTATTGTTTAAGTAATCCTCACTTTATTTTTTAAATACCATTTTAAATTTACTTTTTTTTAACATTTCTTTTATATATCTTTTATAAATATAAATTAGAATAATACTAGTGTGGTGAATTTTGCATTGAGTGATTTGATTTCATCGTGTACAGCTAAATTACAAGAGATAAGAGAGTGTTGTAAAATGTAATGTGTAAATATTAAAGTGAACAAGAATGGGATGTTAATATGTAAATGAGTATGTTACAAAATCTATTTCTGACTTAAACAATAACTAGTAAATAACATCGTAGATTCCGTACCATTTTTTTTCTATTTAAACTTATTATATTTCTCAAATATCCAAACTCAAACTTTATTTTTTCTCGAAAATGCATTATATTTATTAAAAAAACTTTTTTTATTATAATAAGTATATTAAAAAGTCATTATTATAAGAACTACTATTCTTGTTGAAAGAAAGTTTTATAATAACAAAAAACTATGACAGATAGTAATATAGAAGCTCTGATGTCTGAACTCATGTGGCCACCTTTTAAAAGGAGAACTATAAGATCTACGCGAGGGAACCTAATACTGCAAAAACATCATTGGATCCATTTTCTTTAATCCCAAGAATCAACGCTGACACTGCACACAAGAAACAAACCATGAATTCACACCTTCTTCACTCCAATTTCCGCTCTCACTAAATCACCGTTCTTGTTTCTCTGTTTGTGTTTTCAAGTTTCAGATAGCACGTGAACAAACAAAATTTGTCTTGAAGAAAGCGAAAAGTCAACCAAATCCCATGGGAAAAAAATATAACAAGAGGCTTTGAAAGAAGAACACATCACTCCAAAAAAGACTTAGTATCAGGTTAAACTCATTAAAAATTATAGTGTAAGCAGAAAACAAACACACCACTAGCGTGTTTGTTTTATAAAATTATCAACATTTTGTTTAAAGATAATTACTATCAAAAGTTTTATATTGAGGTTTAGAAACTTATTTTGGATCTGTTGTAAGCAGAAAATGAAGGAGGAAATCTGGAAGCTGATAAAGCCACGAAGGTGCTTAAAGAATTCCAAATTTATCAGCAGAAAATGGCGCAAAGTCAAGGAGGGGTAACCGCGTCATTTTCCTTAGCCCACCTTAGACTTTCATACTACTCGGTTCCCATTATTGATCGAATAATTAACATCTTCAAATCTTTGGTCTTTTCATCCTCGCCAAACACCAACCACCTTTTTTTCTCTGTTTAATCTAAACAAAGTAGAAAATTTCCATTTCTTAAACAACCTAGACAACTACTAATAAAAAAAAGCCTAGGAAAATCAACACGGCTAGAAAAGTTGCTGCAACCCCCATCAGCTCTAGATTTTAAATCCATGCTATCCCCTTTAAAATCTTCAACCTTTTTCCATTTCTACCACACCATCTCCCTCTATCTTCCTCAAACACATATCTCTCTTCCCAGAGAAACATAATTTTTGACTTATCAGATTGAAGATAATTCACACACACCCCAGATAAAGCACAAGGTAACTGACATGACAATCGGATGGGGATCGATCTTCTCTAGTTGTTTCAGGAGTGAGTCTGTCTCTCCTTCTCCCAAGCCCACCAAAGAGGTGGCCACAAAGGGATCTTCTTCCAACAGGGTCTCCATAACGGACTTGAGTTTTCCTAACTCAACGCTGTCTGAGGATCTCTCCGTTTCATTAGTGGGGTCAAACCTCCATGTTTTTTCCCTCGCCGAGCTCAAGATCATCACACAGAGTTTCTCTTCCAGTAACTTTCTAGGAGAAGGAGGTTTTGGACCTGTGCATAAGGGCTTCATTGATGACAAGCTTAGGCCTGGCCTCGAGGCTCAACCGGTGGCCGTCAAGCTCTTGGACTTGGACGGTTCTCAGGGCCACCGAGAGTGGTTGGTGAGTTACCCTTTCCACCTAATGCAAATGTCTTGAGAAAATAAGAGTGGATAATTTTATTTTATAAATACTTCTTTACATTTTTTAAAAACTTATAATACCCTCAGAACACTTTTTAACAGCATAGACTAGTATTAATAATGTGGGACTACCATGGTTTAATTTCATTTATTGCTTATGATTTGCTTGATTAATATTAATTAGTACTGCATAGTTCTGACTTGTGACCTTTTCCTCTGGTTTTCTGATGACAGACTGAAGTTGTGTTTCTGGGTCAACTAAGGCATCAACATCTGGTGAAGTTGATTGGATATTGCTGTGAAGAAGAACACAGGCTTCTGGTATATGAGTATCTACCACGAGGCAGCTTAGAGAATCAACTATTTCGAAGTAAGATTTCTACGAGAATAACATAGTACTTAAGAACACTTTCTTTTTGTATTATTATATTCCCTTTGCATAGTGTTGAATTGAAGGACTAAACCTTAATTTTTTCGGATGGCAGGATTTACGGCATCGTTACCATGGTCAACAAGAATGAAAATTGCAGCTGGAGCTGCAAAGGGTCTAGCCTTTCTGCATGAAGCAAAAAAACCAGTCATCTATAGAGATTTCAAAGCTTCAAACATATTGTTAGACTCTGTAAGTAATCAATTAATATAATCACTTTCTCTGTCATACTCTAGTGTTGCGTTTGAACAATTGAACCGCTTAATCGATTATGAACTCACTCTGGCCATTCGTTCTTTCAGGATTATAATGCAAAGCTTTCTGATTTTGGCTTGGCAAAAGATGGTCCCGAAGGAGATGACACACACGTTTCAACTAGAGTCATGGGCACACAAGGGTACGCGGCCCCAGAATACATCATGACAGGTAAAAATAATTTCACTAAAAGTAAAAGACAACGAGGGGACACGGTTCACATGAACAGCAATTAATGATGTAATGTTTTTTTCTTCCACATAGGACACTTGACAGCAATGAGTGATGTATACAGTTTTGGAGTTGTTCTATTAGAGATTCTAACAGGAAGAAGATCAGTGGAGAAAGGGCGGCCTCCAAGAGAACAGAATCTCGTGGAATGGGCCAGGCCTGTTTTGAATGATCCCCGGAAACTTAGCCGAATAATGGATCCAAGACTTGAGGGACAGTATTCTGAGGTAGGGGCAAGAAAAGCAGCTGCATTGGCTTACCAATGTCTCAGCCACAGGCCAAGAAGTAGACCCTTGATGAGCACTGTGGTCAGTGTTCTTGAGCCTCTTAAGGACTTTGATGATGTTCCAATTGGACCCTTTGTTTACACTGTTCCAGCTGATCACAATGAAATGGCAAAAGAGGCTGAAACACCAAAGGAGAGGAAGAGGGAAAATGGTCATAATCATCACAGGAATCATCATCACAATAATGGTCATAAACATCATGATCACGATGAGGCCAATAAAGATGCAAATGGTCAACATCACCACCGAAATCGTCGCCACCATAGGCCTCATCCACTCAAATCGCCAAAGACACCAATTTCATCATCAGACTCACAGAGCAATGAACACCGGAATCGTAGAAGAAGTGGGTCAAACTCACCAGACACCTCCATTGCACCAGAAGCACAAGGAAGCATGGGTTAGTAGAGACACATAGATCATACTGTAAATACTTATTTACTGGTTAATTATTAGAGGTAATTACATCTAGTACTAGTACTAGGCTAAGTGCAAAGAGCCTTCAAGCGAATAAAAGACAGAAAAGGATGCAAAAGAAAAGTAGAAAAGAGTGGCATTGTAATGGTCCTTGCATTGAGTTTTTTCTTCTTTTTTGTTTTCAATTTGTCCAGTTTCGAGAGGAAGTTAATTATTTTGAATTGTGTATAGAATGATGAATTTTTCCCCGATGAATCAAAAGACTGGTTCAAGAAATAGACAATTCGCAACTACAAGTTTAAAAAAGATCTGCAACAAAAGAGGGTACAGCTAAGTAGTTTGACCAAATGACACGTAAATGCATATGATAGTAATTTATTTGGTCAGAGTGCAAGACAGCAGGAAGGAACGCCGCCCCCATCATTATTTTTTTAGTTTATGCCACATAACATTCATTTTTATTTCGCTCTTAATTTTTATGATGACAATTATAAAATAAGTAACAAACAATTAAGCAAATTATAGCCGAAGTTTCATTATCATTGAGACCTTGATTAACAGAAAAACTATTATTATATCGTGATTAAGCTTCCATAGTGTGAACAGGCTTTCTCTACCACTAAAGAAGATTGTTGTGGAAATATGTGGCCCTGGCATGTAAGGACAGGGAATATCAATTATTAGATGACGTGCATGACAGAATGCCACCAACTTCACCATAGTGCGCAAGAGGCCGAATACAAATGTTATATACATTAGAATCCAAGATATGTGTGATGGCAAATACCACTGCTCTGAATATAAATTTTAGGATAAAATGATAATATTATAGTTGTCATTATTCGAAAAAATATACTTATGATAGAATAGCCCTGAAATCCACTCCACAAGAAACCAAACAGAAAAACTATGTCCATAAATTCTTAGTCATATTAGATTGCCAAAATGAAGTTTGTAAAAGACAAATTGAAATAATGCAGAACAAAATATATAATATATGAATGCATTCAGCGACCTTGGTAGATTTGGCAATAAGGGCTGCTTCTGCAAACTATATATGTAGGTTTTGAAACTTACATGACAGAGTGTGTGTGTGTGTATATATATATATAAAATTGATATTCGTTATTAATTAATATAAGAAACAGTTGAGAACTGGTATTTGCGCAAAAATTCCACATTAGGTGCTGCTAATTGTCAAAATATTAGGCGTTTAGCCTTAACTTGTAGTACTTTAAACTATGAGTATTAAAAGAGAGCAAGTGGTTATAAAATTGAAATTAATGAAGACATTCTATTAAGGAAAAATTAATCAAAAAAAGATACGTGTGTTTAAGAAAAGAGGGGACAAATTGGTAGAGCTCCTTTGCTCTTTGTTGATAATATACCAGTTAATACTGGTCAACAATATCAGCTACGCAGTGGTTCTCTTCCAAGGTTAAATAAGTTGGCCTTATGAAATAGTCTGCAGTCATTTATTCTTCCATCTGCTATTACATATAATAGAGCTTTTAAGAATGAGTGATTTGATCTTAAATGTTGAATTTTATTAAAATAAGGTATTGGACATGACTGTTTTCTTAATTAGTTAGGTAGTTTTTTTATAGTCCTATAATTGTTTCATAAATAAAAAGGTGTTGTAATTGGATGAAGCATGCAGTTAAATGAGACAATTCACATTAATTATTTGGTTGTAATTGTGTTCCTTTACTTTAGTTGGCTTATCCAAAAATTACAAGTTCTCTTTTATATTAAACAATAAAGTCCTCTATCCTCTCTCCAGAACTGTAGAGTTAACGCGCATTCACTAAGAAAACTATAGAGTTAAATACTTCTATTTAATGTTACGGTTTTGTAAATTTTAATATTTTAATAAATAATGACACGTTTGAAAACATTAGAAACATTATTTAAATTTTGTAAGTAATCATAGTTTTGGAATGAAGTAGCTTTTGATTTTAAACAACAATTTATGTCATTAATACTTTGTCTTTTTCAGAGAGAAGTTTAGTTTCTTGGATGGAAGATTTTCTCAGATTTAAAGAATCTTTCGTTGTCTGTTAAACCGATTCAAGAAGTCTTGGTGGCTAAAAAGTGTTATCTTATGCTGCTGTTTTTGGCTATGTAATCAATACTCTCTTCCCTACACAAATTTGTCACATTAAGTAATTTCAACTTTTAGATGCTTTCAAAAATATTTAGCCGTTAATAGTTAGTCCTTGGTTTCTCAACAAGATCAGATTCCCACACGGTAGAATTTGGCAAAGTGAAATTAATGTGAATGCTTGCTTATTGGGAGGGGAAATAATTCCTTTTTTTAACACAAAAACCATTTTTTACATTGAAAATTTATGTAATTAATACATATACGATGCATGATGATATTTTTAAATAGATCACTTTTGAATGTTCTTGGTCTTTTGTTTTCATTGTATTCTTCATCTTTTGTTTTTAGAGTCTTCAACAAAACCCGACATGTATTCTTCATCTTCCAGTGTTCCTTTTCTCATGGAACTTCGTTCTCAAGAACATTCATTTTATCTCCAATGTCCTCGCATTTCCTTTCTACATCACCAAAAGAATTTTTGTTCCATGACTTTAACCTCCCTATTTTGTAATTTTTTCTTTAACGCCAACCTTGTATTCTTATTTCAGACCATGCATTCAATACAAACTTCTCAAAACCCTTTATAAGAAAATCAACCATCCAACACCCTAAAGAATTTTAACCCCAATCTATCGTTGTGTTCTTCATTACAATTGGACAAGGGTCTGAGATATTCCCATTCAAAATATAGAGATATTCCTATCCAAAATATAGTGTGTACTTCTCGGTCACACATCTAATCAATCCACTGATAGCTTTGCTATTTCCATACACCATGTGAATTTTGTACAGCCACCAAGATATCCATCAATGTCATATTTTCTATGAATCTGTTGAACTCCTCCACATCTGTGCTACCAGTATTCATACTGTCAACCTACTCTTTCATGTGTTTTTCTTATTCAAATTTGGAAATATGTTTTGAAAAGATTTCAAAAGGGTAAATTTAAGATTTAATTATGTAAAAAGTATCACATTAATTTTAATATGTTAAGTGTTAATTGGAGACTCTATTGGATATTTGAAAAAAAAAAGAATAAATCATTAACTACTATCTATGAAATTAAATGAATGAATTTGATCTTATTTTTTTTATATATCAATAGATACATAAATTATTTTTTATATATAGTCAGATTTTAGAATCATATGTAAAATTGACAATTGAACGTAAAAATTAAATAAATCATCCTAATTATTTTTTACTTGTGTAACTTGTTTATGTATGTAAATTATCGTTACAATTATTATTCAGTACTTTAAATTTAGTTATTTTACGAAGATATTATTGTTTAAATTGGATACGTTATACAAAATAGAAAAAAAAAAGTCATTTAGGTGAAATGAGTTGAAAATTTTGAGATTTTGTGTAATGTGTAAGGATTTAGTTTATTTTTTTTTATGTATGTTTAATAATGTGTACTTTATTTTAGATGCACATTGTAGGTATTTTTTTATTGTGTATGGGTTAAAAAGAGGGTTAACCTATAACATACTTTTTTAATCATTTTAAACTTAAAATAAATTTAAGATTAGTGCGTATATTATTATAAAGCCTTCAGTAGATTAGAACATATTTTATTTTTATTTTTTTGTTGTCAAAGCTAAGAGATCAATTTCTTTTTCATCCATTTTCTCTCTTTTCTTTCTCAGAGGTATCATGCTTTTCTTATGTCTTCTTTCTTCCTTCATAGAGAAGGCATAAACTCTCCAATCTTGAATAAGTTCCTTCTTATGCCTTTTAATTTCCTACTCCTCCTTTAGACATATGCATGAGGGATTTAATTATAAAGTGGAAAGAGAGAAGGGTTTTAAAATTGGAAACTTAGATGAAAGTGATTTAATGTTTTAGGTTAAACTTTTGAAAGTGATGAAAGAACCCTTGAAATAATTGTTAGTTCTTACTTCATTTTAAATTCTTTTCGTTTTTATCTCTAAGCATTAATAAATATATTTTTGTAATATTACACATTAACGAAATTAGAGATAAGATCAATTTACAGTATAAAAGTAGGATAATTCTCAATTTATAAGCTGATTTTGTAAAAATGAGTTAGATTAAATTTGCTTGTTAATATTTAAGTTTAAAAACATAGTTAAAAGTGATTTAATGTTTTAGGTTAACTTATTGGAAGTGATGAAAGAACTCTTGGAACATTTGTTAGCTCTTTCTTCATTTCAAATTCTTTTTGTCTTTGTCTCTAAGCATCAATGAACATTTTTTTTGTTATAAATCTCACATTGATTAGAGATGAGTTCAATTTATAGTAAGTGGGGACAATCCTCAAGTATAAATCGTTTTTGAAAAAATGATTTAAACTTAAATTTATTTCTTAATATAATATCAGAACCTATTTTAGTAAGATTTGTTAGGCTTATTGTGTCACTGGTTATCAAACACCCCACAATATCTAATCTTACTTTTGAGATGTATATGCTTTGACACGAAGAGAGTATGTTGGAGATCTCATATCAATTAAAAATAAGATCAATTTATAATATATATGTAGGAACACACATTTAGGAAGAAATCAACATGATTTGAATTGAATCATCCACATAAAACACTACAATTTCATATGCACAAGATACATCTCCTTTGCTACCCATTTAAAAGTATATAGAGTATGTATTAGAGAATGTATAATTTAGATAATGTGTGATTATATACCTTTTATAATCCTCATAATTCACAATGTTTCTCCAATACATGTTTCTATATATTTTAAGACAAAAGAAATCATGACATGTTGACAGCTTTTATTTTATACCTAAAATCATGTATCTTATTATTTTATTTTATTATTTGAATAATATTCTATTATTAAAAGAATTTATCAAATGATAATTTTCCAGAGGAAAGTATAGAACTCAAACATGTATTTTCTCATAGAGTACTATGATCCAAACGAAGTCTTAGGAGCATGACAAATTTGTGATGTGGTTTGAGACTATTACCAATGTGGTTCAGATTGCAAATGAAGCGTGTGATGGCAGTTTGGGATCTGGTGGGAAACCCTATATTTGTATTCCCTTCGGCGCATAAGACGCAGTTTCCTCATTGTATAATTGAGTAGGGATTAGTTTGTTAACACTAGATATTCCGTTTTATGTAATAAAATATAATTATAACGTTTAATTAAAAAATTAAGTTTAAAGGTGTGGTTTCAACTTGCAAGTTACGCGTTTTTGTTGATCCATGCTGAAGTTACGTTGACAGAAATTGGATGCAATTGCAACATTTGTGCAGACTAGTTTGACCAAGCTGCCAAGTAGAAGCAAAACATAAAATTGTGATTCGTGGGAACCACAAATAGCATATCATTTTATTAATTAAGAATGTGCTTACAGCATGTTCATTCCTTTTATTACTATTTAGAATGTGTGAGATCAAATTTTTGGGTGGATATCTTAGCATTCCAATTAACTACCATTTTCTATTTCTAGCTAGCAAACTAATTCGTGAGTTTTTTGTTGCCTAAATTCATGTTTTATGTCGCTGTAAAAGACAGTACTCTTATTTGTTGGTGAGGAAAGAAAATGGACAGGCTGGCCACAAATTCACTCACACCACCTACTACTAACCCTAAGTCAATGATGTAATAGTGATTGTTTAAGATAACGTTCACATAATTCATTCTGTAAAATTAATTTTGAAGTAATTATGTTGATGGATCTTTTGTAAAAGTAGCATCAACAGTAAAAGTTGATAAGAATATTTATTAAACTAAAGTTACATAAAGTTTCTTCAATTTAAATCTATTTAAAATTTTGTAATATATAAAAAAATTGATTGCATATTTTTTTATAAATTTTGTAGACCTATAAGTACATTGTATAGAGCTACACTACGAGAGAAGAAGTCTTGATTTTAGTTATATCTAATTTTTGAGATATATTGATGAGTTTATCGTAACATAGATTATTTCTAAATATATATTAATGTTCTACATGGGATAGGTACCAAAACTAATTCTTAACATAGATTATTTCTAAGAGGAACGTTGATTTTGTACATGGGTGATATATACTTAACTTTGAAATTTATTGACTTTTCAAAATTTGATTTTAGTTTAAGATTTTTAAATAAATTTATATTTGAAACCTTTATTAAAACTTCATAGTCAAATTTACCTTATGGATTTCAAGACAATACAAATTACTTGTGAACTTTTAGTTCAATATATTTAACTGGTTGTAAATTTCATATTGTAAGGCGAAACAGTTAAACTTTGGATTCATTATTGGGTTCACTAAAAAAAGATTGTTGGTTTTTTTTTAAGAGAACAATTTGATGTACTAGCAAAAGAATTGATGTGGTTTATCTTGTATCTTTCCCACAAATATTTGTAAAGACTTTAAGAACCCTAAATAAAAAAATAATATCTTGATATTTTTTTATTAATGAGAGCCTTAAATATAGAGCATAAGGAAAATTTATTACCCTTATAACTTCACATATGAAACACCTTCACCAAGTGTGTGATATATGCTTGTGAACATTTGAATAACGATGTGAACGAAATAAATAGTTCATAGGTAAGTTCCACCAAGAACACAGAGGTTTCTATGCTTGTTTCTTTGATTGCAAATCGATATTTAACTGAACAAAGGCCATTCAAAGCTTGAACATTTCAAATTCAAAACCAGGACTCTTTTCCTTCTCATAATCCAAGACCATTAGCCAAAAGCAAACAAAAGCAATATAACGTTTTTCATTTCTTTGACTATAATTGAGCATATTAGTCTGTGTTTACTAATACTTCACGAATGTATAGTTTACACATTTTTACATGCTTAAAAAAGTTAGCATGCAACACAATTTACAACATTTTGGAGTCATACTTCTTACCAGTAAATAATAAAAATTCATTAAATGATAATTTCTAGGTGACGGTCAAAATAATCTTATATACTGTTATATCGACAAAAACATAATCACGAAAGACGATAAAAAATAAATATAGATGTTAAAAAAATAATTATGGTTGATGATAAAAAAAAAAAACATCTTCTGAATATAAAAAGAAATCATTACAAATAATGATAAAAAAAAATAATCACAATAAAGGGTTAATGGAAAGATCTAATTTATATATGTAAAAAAAATAAACATTTCAACATTGACTAAAAAATAATAATGGTCAATAATAATTCCAATGACAAAATAATTCCCATTAGTATATTATATTAGTATATGATAAAAGAATTTCAAATTTCTACTTTTTAATGAAATTTTCTAAATTTAAACAATTAAATTACTCTAATAAAAAAAAATTCTAAAATTTTAATTTCTTGTAAAATCGTTTACTCAAACAACGTATTTTATCTTAAAACATTTGAAATTCTGGAAAGAAAAGGTCAATTAGTCTCCCAAAATTTCTAATCCAGCCAAAAGCTCAACCGGCAAAGCAAAACGAAGCTCAACCTCATCCTTCACGAAACCAAACCAAACATGACGTAAAGCAGTAAAAGGTTTAAGGAGTGTTTTTCCTTGAACTTGCTAGGGTTCATTCCTCGAAACACCCAACTCTTTTTTCTGAAATACAGAAGCCATTATATACAGGCTAATACCTAATTCTTTTCCACCATGTTCATTCTCTACTTCTCAGATTAAAAACCCAGCAATGATTTATTGTAGACTTTGAGTTTAAACCTAACTAAAACTCAGTGAGATGTGCAACAATTTCCACTGAGAGATATGCTCAGAGTTCAGTAAATAAAACCCTCCAAATTTCCTCTAAAATCTCTCTTCTTCTTCTTCTCTTATAGCCCTCAGATATCTAGGAAATTATGAACCGGGACAAAAGTATAGACAAGCCAATGAAACCACGAAGGCGTGATCCTCAAAGATCAAGACGCAGTGGCGGTGGTTGCAGCACTGCCGGCCACCACAATCCGGTGCTGGGCCTATGCCGCTTTCTTCTTGGGGTTATCATTTTGTCTTTGGTTTTGTTTGTTTTCTTTTATTTCATTTTAGGTGTATGAAAAATAAGAAGTAGGTTCGAAAAACGTGGGGCACATAGGAATAAAAAATCTCTATCTAGTCAAGTCAGAGGACTCGGTGGATCAAGTTCCATACACTTTCAAATTTCAGAAGAAAAAAGAAGGGCTCAATTAGGGTAGAGTGATACCAATGGTGGTGTAAGGACCTTGATCCACTGTAACTATTACAAGTAGTAGTTTGTATTTTCTTTACTTATGTGAGGTCAAGTAATTCAATTAAGTATAGCATTTTGTCTTGTTAATGAGTTTTACCAAAACTAATTCTTATTATAGCATTGTTATGCACTAATTAATAGTCTGAATTAACGTCTTTCTTCTCAGCAATTAATATATCATATCATATTAAATACTTTATGAAGCAAATTGTAATAGATTCAACCCAATCTGGCACTGCTTGAACCTCTTAAGTTTGATAAATCAATACGTGTCTTGATTTCCTATGGTGTGTGGGTTCTATCTTGGTTTTTCTAATTCTGTCCTTTTACATGAGTCCCTATCAAATGATGGGACTAAATACAATTGATTTCTAAATACATATATTTCACTACTTAATTTTTTGATATTTTATAAATTTTACTGTTTTATCTTTTCATATTTTATCATCAATTTTTCGATTCTTTTTTTATATTTTAGTATTCTAGTTTTTGACTATATGTTTTATCTTCATATTCTTTAATCTCAAATATACTATCTCATTATATAAAATGTTCATAATTCCGTAGTCTGTTAATTTTTTTATATTTTCTTGATTTAAACCTTTCATTAAGAATTAAAAAAACTGAATTTAACAGTGAAAATCATAAAAAAACTATCTTAATTAAGTAGGGTCCTAGGTATGGAGTATTGAATTTGTTTGATTTTGAAATAGCAAGATGGTATTTTGAGAAGAAATAAAATGTATACCAAATAAAAAAAAATTGTTTGTTTTCGTGCTGTGGAATAATATTAATAGAAGAGTGTTAAGTATGTTTTACTAATAAAAAGAAGTCACAAATTAAACAAAAGATAAACGTCGCCTGAGAGATTCGAACTCTGCGGGGGAAACCCCATGTACTTAGCAGGCACACGCCTTAACCACTCGGCCAAAGTGACTTATTGTTAGGTAAGAACTGTAGTTAATTGATATTTAATTTTATTAATGATGGGCCTGTCTTAGACAAACAAGAAAGCCTTTATATTTGCACTCCCTCATTGCTATTCAAGCACCCAATTATTATTTTTTTTATATCTATAGTAAGGTAAATTAATATCACATTTTAACAAGTTAATTACATATTTGTATTTAGCTAGTAAATTATAAATATTTAAGTGTAATTAAATTTTATAATCATGAATTAGTTTTGTCAACTATTATAAGTTTAAGAACTATCTATCATAATTTTAACAATCAATTTAGTTATTTTAGAAATCTAGTTGACTATCCGTTACAATTTTACGGACACAAATAATTGATGATGTGTAATTTTAGAATATTTTTCTTTTTTCAATGACTAATTTAATAAAACTATTACCAAAATTAATATTAAATTAAACGATTTACTCTTAGATAAAACTGTTATAAT
>Ga0123340_1003085_pt1 | contig 15429 bp, 7 predicted proteins | sample SirMexnodulemix_FD_89961 | JGI IMG/M metagenome (GOLD analysis project Ga0123340, IMG submission 89961) | Root nodule microbial communities of legume samples collected from Mexico - Siratro Mexico nodule mix | ecosystem: Host-associated > Plants > Roots > Nodule | place: Mexico: Nepantla... | reverse complement strand
TCCTCTCTCTCTATATATATATATATATATATATATATTCAGTTTTGTTGTAAAAATATGATATTGTTTTATTATTGTAGATATATATTTTTCTTTGTAACCTTTATGTAAAAGATAATTTTTATCATTTAGAGAAAAAGAAAATTGAATGTCAATTATATTTAATAGTATTTTTATTCCATTATCACATTTGTTTCCTTCCTTAAGTGAATGAATCCAAACAAGTTACAATGTAAATTTGGGAGAAGAAAAAAAATATAGACTTGTTAAGATCTCTATTAAATGCATAACAGTTGTCATGCTACAACTTGAAACAAATTTTTTAGCGACTAAAACATAATTAATAAGAATTATTTGAAAAAAATACGTTTACCATGCATAACTAACTACTACTATTTAATATAAAATAATATGAAATTTTGTATAATACGTAAATTTGGTGACTATTAGTAATTAAAAAATATATATCTTGCGCTTAAATATATTTTCTTGTAATGTTTGAGAATTTACAAATGTATTAATAGTATAAAGTCCCGGGACCCCAGGGGAAAGAAAAAAAGAAAAAGAAAATCTCAGCCGTTGGAACAATTTTAGGCCACGTGTTTGATGGATATGCACCGAAATGGACTCCATTTTTCCTAAGAAATTGAGAGGATGGGACGACTATATTTCAACTCAATTATTTAGTGATGAAACTTACAGGTTCATAACTGGCATTAGGAGGCTGTATAGAAGTTGGCGACGATCCAACTCTTCCTTAATTGTTGGCATCAATTTTCTTTCCCCAGCTGAAGTACCAGAACTGCAGATTCAGATTCCCAAATTGGTTTCAGTTCCCAATCTTAAAAAATAAATAATAGTTTAAACAAACCTAAAAGTATTCTAATTCCGTTTTCATTCATAAATAACAAGAAATTTAATACATAAATTAAAAAAATAAATTAACTACAATAAAATTTTATTAACTTCCTTAATTCTCTAACTTTTTCTGAATACTATTATAAAATAAAAAGATAAAAATTTTACAGAAAAATATTGATTGATCAAAATAAATTAAAATTTATTTATATATAAAAGTGTATTTTTCTTGGTAACGAGAAGTGATAGTAAAATTGATTATATTTAGAATAATTTGTGATAATTGAAATTGTATAAAAGAAAAAGATTGGAAAGAGTAATGGTCATGACCTGGTGAGAAATTCGGATATGGGATGAGCTGACAAGATAGGGGAGCGGTCGCCATTGGCGATGCGTTGAATCTCGGGCTGGACATCCTCGTAAGAGATAACGGGAATCTTAGACTTGAAGGTTTCACGGTCGGTGGCGCCGCCGAGTTCGAAGCGTTTAAGGTACTCTGTGTGGGCGTTGCGAGTGAGAATCTCCGACAGCACCCTCTCTTGCACGGCGTCGGCGTTTCGGGTCATTTCCTCAATGAACCGCAGCGCCTTCGCGTCCTTGTCACACGCCGGTGGACCCAATGGGGACGAAATCACAGAATCCACAGCCATAGGTAGAATCACAAACTAACCAATTAAAAAATTGAGGATTTAATTAGAGAAGAAACGAAATTGTGGTTAATCGAAATGAAAATTTGAGTTACTCTCTGAAAAAAAAGAAGAGATAGAGAAGTAGCGGTGCAGTGAGAGAGACAAGTGCTCGTTGTAGAGTTTATATAGAGGAACTGAGACGGACCTGTGCGTGTGTCTACACGCTGAACCATGCCATGTCATCTACGTGGGACCCACATTGTGAGATAAAGACTTCTTTTATACTTTTAATTTAAAAATAAAGTTAAAAGATTGTATCATGTACCTGCTGCCGTATGCCGTCCATACCATAACATGCATAATGTATGGTTTTTAAGAAATCTTGAGAGTAGTTTTTAGTTGAGGAAATACACGCTTGTTCGCTTGTTTATTTATTTATTATTATTATTATAATTCTTAATATTCTTATGTTATAATTCAAAATTTTCTATTTAAATATTCATCATTGTCATTGGAATATTAATTTTCAATGGACGGTAGTGTAATTTTCATACTATTTTTTTGGTATGAAAAAAGACATTGTTAAATGTACTTAGAAAAAAGACACGAGAAAGAAACATGAGACTTCGATTAAGATCTTTCGAAAGGTTCTTAACAAAAATTTCTCTTCTGGCTTTATTTCTTTACAGAGACAATATTCTCTATTTGAATTGTCAATTACATTAAATAAAATTTTAATATTAATTTCTAGCAGAATATTAACAGTAAGCAATTCACTCTTGCATAGGTAACTGTAGGAACTGTGAATGGTTGAATTCCACGACAACTTGGTCATAACACACGAGCGTGGTTTAGGTTCGGCTTTCAAACAACATGTTGACTGAAACGAGTAACAATGGAATTGACGAGTCATGATGCACAGTGGCACACGCAAGATAAAGCAAACACTCATTCAAAAGTACTTTCCCATGTAGTGAAAGTTTCCAATTCGATATGATCGTAATCCTTCTACATACTTTTTTTAAAATGTTTTACGTGAATTAAACCTGGGTCAAGAATTTATAATAACTCATCACTTACTTGACCATCTGAATTAGATTCTTTGACCATCTTTAGACAGATATATAAATACATATATATTCAATTTTTTAATTATAATTAACAATTTTTTTTTATAAATCTAGATACAAATTATTTGAATTAATGAGACCTTCAAACCTTTAAATATTTGAAATTTCTGATTTTAGTAATTGAGACTTTCATTGTGGTCATATTAGTTTGAGGACTAAAATCATAATTTCTTTTTATTTAGGGGACTTAATTTGTACAGTTGAAATTTGATAAATGAAAATTGAATAATTGTGATTCATGGATAAAAAATTGTAATATTTTAAAATTTTAACAGACATTATTATTTAATATTATGTAAGTTAACATAAGTAATTAAATATAAGATTTTTAGTATGATACTAAAATCTCACTTCATAAATTTATTTTTTTTGGAATATTCTTTAATGCATACGAACTACTGAAATAGTCAATAATTTTAATAATTACAATAAAATAAAATTGTCTGCATTTTATATATTTGAAATAAGATTATTTCAGTTGACAAACTTAACATTACGTTTGTCTTTGTTACAATATTTGAACTTTTAAATTCACATTTTTCAAATGTAAAAAACGAAAATTAGTAAAATTAAGTTGACAGAGATATAAAAAAATTATCCATGTCATGATCGATTACCAAACAAAGGTATATTTGATAATATTGAAAGTGTTTTATTCCATTTTACTATGAGAAAGAAAAACATTGTTAATTAAGAAAAGTGGCAAGTATTGAAAGCGTGAATAGGTATTGAAGAAAAGGGAGAGAAAAAGGTTGAACAGGGTGGTGTAGGGGTAAGAGGGGGCAAAGTGGGGGTCCAGGTCACGTAGACATAGGCAGAAAAAGGGGCAAGGAAATGTGGGTAGGGACCACGCATGTTAACCAAGGAAGCACACTGGTAGTTTTCGTTTTGGAACATTATACGCGTCGACCAACCACAGAACCCATTTCTGGTACCATTGTTGGGCCTCGACAACGATGCCTGAGCCATTTCTCTCCTTCGTCGAAAACAATTTTTTTTTCCACGTGAGACAGATGCTTATGCCATTTTTCTCTTTATCCCCTTGCCTTGCAAACGGGGAAAAAAACGTTGTGAGATTGTTTTCAATGTAATTTAAACATATTTTTTTCGTTAAAGGAAATAAACGTATGCAGCTAAAATGTTTTGAATTGAAAACAAGGACAAAGCTAATCATGTTGGAATTAAAAGTGTTTTTACCTTATCCGAAATGGAGGCATTCCACTAGTAAAGTCGATAGTGTAGCGGATAGAAGACTCTCTAACTATCAAGTAAGTAAGAATATAAAAAAAGTGTTTAGAAAATAAAATATGAGTGTATTCTGAATAAGATCATATTTCATGTAAGTTCTGGTTGTGTTTATAGGAACTTTGTCATTAAAAACCAAATATTTTTCTATAATGATTTTAGACACGTTAGGAATCACGAATTATCATAATCATAATATCGTAGGTAAGTGATAGGTTGGGCCGTAATAGATTATGGTAAATCTGGTCTTATTATCAGATATGTTAAAAAAGCATTATTTGTCGAAAATGTATTTTAGAAAAATACATGTTAGAATAATTATTTATTATTACCAAAATCATAGGTGAGACTTTAGATAAAAGTTTTATATGTAAACTTGCATTTAATAATGAATAAATTGTCTATGTTTTAATGGAAAATTCAATAAATAATAAGTAAAATGACAAAGATTACTACTTTGCAAATCATAAATCATGCAAGAAATATAAGGAAGAAGTAAATTACCAATGACATATCAAACATTTCAATAATTCTAAAAGAAATTGGTGAACAAGAACATTTCTAACTCCCTTTTAACATTCTCAATTTCAGCGTTCATACAACATGGGTACTTTAATATTCTTTGTTATATTAAAAAATCATATCAAATTCTTATATAATAAAATAAATGACCTTTGACATGACACTTACATGTTTTTCAAAAGTTCACACAATATTATTTGTAGAGAGATATCTACTAAATAATTGTAACCTCTAAGCTGTTCACAATGTGTACTTTAGGAAAAAATAACTCATTATTGCATCATATAACTCTTTAAATATTTTAACAAAAAACTTATTTTTTTCATAACTTTTTTTTATAATCCCATGATTTATAAAAACATATATATAAGTCTTACTTCCATCCTATTTTACTCTATCTACTCTTATATTTCTACCTTAAAAGTATTTTAGAAAAAACTTTGAAATTGTTTTTAAACATAACATTATCCTTGAAAAATGAAATATATAGTCTTAAAATCTCACATAATCATTATTTTTAAAACCGAATTTTAATATCGCTTTTAGAATCTTTGTGATTTTTTTATACACTAATGATAATAGACAACACAATAGAAATAGATGAAAAATAAATTATTTGATTGCAAATAAAAAAAATAAATGAAAATGGTTACGATGTTCATATTTTCATTGCATTATATAGATAGATAGATGGATAGATAGATAGATGGATAAATGGATGGATAGATAGATGGATGGAAAGATAGATGGATGGATAGATAGATGGATGGATAGATAGATGTATAGATAGATAGATGGATGGATAGATAGATGGATGGATAGATAGATGGATGGATAGATAAATGGATGGATAGATAGATGGATAGGTAGATAGATGGATCAAGAGCTTTTGAGAATATTGGGTCATTTGAGCCTGTTTCGGTCTCCAACCATTTGTTTAGGCCAAATCCAATTATGAATAGATCACTCTAGAGAGCATAGAGTATCAAGGGGAAATCATATAATTGTTTAAATTGTTTAGAATAGTTTATAATAATTTGGGCCAGTAAGACCTTATGTTTTGGTCCAAGTAGTGTAGGATTTCTTTTTGGGCCAAGATTTGAGAAGGGTCAAAATCTAATCCTAGGAGAGGAGAAGACACCACCTAGGGTAAGAAACCCTAGCTTTGGCACCAAGTTAGGTTAAAAAACCTAAATTGTCATGTAAGCTAGGTTTAGGAGCCTCCTCCATGTGTTTCCTTGCCATATGAACCCTCCTAATGGAGAGGATCCTCTCCACTCATATCTTGCCACATGTTATGATCTCATTTTAGATAAACGTTGGCCTATAAATAGAAGTGCTCACTAAATGTAAAATTAACTTGGAACTAGTAATGACATGTTGCCCATTTTTTACATTCTACTTGTTCCTAAGTTCTCCTTAGGTTAGTCTTTTTCTAGACTTAGCCTAAACTCTTTCCTAGTGAGTTGGCTTCACCTCCCACTCTAAAAAATTACTTATCTCCACATCAATCCAATGCAATTCTCTTGAGTTGTAAGAATGCTTCGACTCATCAAAACTCCTTCAGAATGCATCCAAATAAGTAATAAAAAAGATGACTACTAGAAGAAGAGCGTTTTCCATCATTTTGTATTCAGAGCTATGTTTGTAGAAGGCTAAGTAACTCTTCTTTTATATTTTCTAATGTATTTGTGTTGTTCATATGTTTTCTTGATTTTCTTGAAATTGCTTGCTAATTAGTTTAATATTCTTTTATATTTTTGTTCAGTGCAAATCATTTAGTTCATCCTGAACTTTCATGTTTATGCTTTTAAAAATTCTTGTGTTTATATTTGTGCATTTTTTTTGAATTTGTTTGAGTGTTCTTCAAATTTTGTTCAGCGAAATCATCTTATTTTTTTTAATCATTTTGATTTTAAGATCAAATGTTTTGTTTAGAGTCATGTTTAGACCTAAATTATCATAAATTCAATTAGTGTGCTTTTGAATTTTATGTTGCCACATATGATTAATGCTTTTGAGTGTTTTTCAATTTTCATGATTGAATTCTATACATACTATTAGATCATTAGTAAGGTTTTAAAGTGATTAATCCATGAAATTTTTGTTGAAAATTCAATTTTGGGATTTTTGAAAATTTTTCCAAAAACATTTCATGGTTGACGGAGTTGATTTATATTATATTTTTACAGTATTTTTTTATGACAAAATCAACTCTTGTCAAGTTTAAAATCTGTTTAATTTTCAATTTTATATGGCTTTTGTTAATAAATGATTATGAGAGTCAAAAAGTGGATTTTTATTACTAATTCATATTGTTTAGCTTGAAAACGAGCAAAATAATGGATTAAAAGAAGAGGGATTGAAGCCCTAAAAGTAGAGATGAAAGAGAAAATTAATGCAAAATAACTCAGGCCCGACCCTAACACCTAAGCTTGGTCTGGGCCAACCTAAGAGCAAGAGGCTAAAAATGTGCCTGACGCAAGGGAATTGTGCCCAACGCCATTGAATCCGAGAGTGAGAGATGTGAAATGTTCTTAACCCAGGAAGCCTGAGCCTGGTGCCAGTTGAGCTTGGAAGTGTGGAGCAGAAATAGAATCCAGTCGCGCCCAATGCCATTAAGGCTGAGCCGAGAGTGAGCATCGATTTTCATATTCTGTTTAATAGTTGCTCTGTATTAGGATTAGGCATCTTTGGCCATCGAGGAGAAAAAGTCACATTTGAAGGCAACTTTACGGTTTTCTATCATCTTCCATTCTTCATTTTCTATGTTAGTCTTCTCATAACTACGATGAGCTAAATTCATTGTTGTTGGAGTTAGATTTAATCTTTCCAAACTCTCATGTAATCAATATTGGTCTTACTAAATATGTCTTTAGATAGATGATTTTCTTTCAATATGTCAGTATTTTAATTTTATGCTTATTACCTGTTGTGTTGAAATCTGGATCTAAATTAAAATATCTAATGAAAGCTTGTATTTAGGAATAGAACATGATTCATTGGTTGTCTTAATACCCTTGTGGCACTTGGAAGTTATGTTTATTTAATTGATCAAGGTTGATGCAATCTTGCTTCTAAGACTGTAGACAATAATAAAGAGGTCACTGAGTTAGAGTCTTGATCTGGAGCTTATCATGAGTTTGGCCCTAATTGGGCTTGTTTGGGCCTCCAAACAAACTTTTGAATCAAAGTTAAAAATTGGAGAAGATCACTCTAGAGACTTTGGAAGATTACAAGACCTCTACTTGTAAAAATTGTATAAAGTAGTGTAGTGTTTATTTTGGGCCTTGTATTTTGGGCCAAGTAAATTGGATTTTGGGCCTTGTATTTTGCCTAAGGTAGTATAGGAATTTAACTTTGGGCAGTATATTTGGGCCAAAAAATATAATAGATTGTCTTAAATTTTTGGGCATTGTATTTGGGCCAAACCTTAATCCTAAGAGAGAAAGAGAGAGTTAGCGCCTAAGGTATGAACTAAGGCTTAGGTGGCACCTACACATGCTTCCCATGTTTCTTACCACATGTCACCTTACCAATAGAGAGGATCTTCTCCATTCATGGCTTAACACGTGTCATTCTCTAATTAGAGAGTTTGTTAGAAACTTGTCTTACAAGTTAGGGTTAGGGTTAGCTTAGGGTTTTTCCTATAAATATAGGTTCTCTCCTCTCGTAAAACAACTTTGGTGAATATATTGAATTGCTGCCAAAATATTTCCAGCACTTCTACTCTTGTCAAGCTTCTCTCTAGATGAGTCTTACACAAGACCTTTCCTAGACTACCTCCTAAGTGTTGGCCTAACCCCAAGTTCGAAATTCTCTACCAAATTCTCCATCTCTTTTCGTCAACTCACTATATTCAAATGATTCCGCTGCACTTCATTCATTTCACTCCATGCAATGTCAAATTTGAGAATAAGAAGCATTAGGAGCAAGCATGCAAAGCTAGGAATTGCATCACTTGGACTTAAAGCTTAGGTTCTTCAAGAGATAAGTGCTTCTTCCATTTTTTCTTATTAAGACCATGTTTTATAATTGTTGTTCCACATGTATTAAATCTATTTTTGATGTTATACATTTATAGATGTCTTTTTCTATGGTTCAAATTGATTATTCTTGCTTGAACCATCATTAGTAGTGCCTTAGGTGTTCTTATTTTGAGTGTTGTTGCTATTTTTATTTGTTTGAGTCATTTCTTCAATTTTAATTGGTAGAAATAATTTATATTGATGTTGCTTTCAGTTTATAATCTTTACATGTCATATTTAAGTCAAGTGGTTCCTTGAATTGTCATAAACTTCCATAGTAGAAACTTGAATACAAGCTGTTTGTGGAAATGCCTAGTTAGTGTCTAGCAAGTGTTTGATAAAATGTCTTGAATAAACTGCACATGTGTGAACCTTTGTGTGCTTTTCCTTTTCTGTTTTTGAGTTTTTTAACTTTCTAATAAATCACTAGTGAATTTCTTAGAGTTAAATTTCCGTTATGTCTAGTAGTTTTGTTCCAATTCATTAGCCTCCTTAGGATTCATTCTCATGGGTACATTTTACTACAATAACACTCGTTTGGAAAAATTGTATAAAACAATCTACATGGTATTTTGATGTGAAATTTTGTACGAGAGCACTTTGAGATGTTAAGAACATTTTATTAAGAAGGAGCATTAAAATTCATAGTATAAAAAAAATGATAAATCGAAAAACTCTGAATGCTTGTTCCTGAAAAATAAAGTGCTTGCTGACGTTTTGGTCTCAAGTTTTGTTGTTTTTAAATTTTTCCAGTGCTGTTTTTAAGTTAAATTTATTGCGACTGTGACTAAAAATATGTTATGGATCTTAGATAAAAATTTCAAGGTGAAAAACAAAATAGGAAAAATTACATAAATCAAATAGTCATAGTGGTCAGAATACTCTAGCTGTTGTTTTTGTTTTGTATCTGCTCTATAGCTATTCTTAGGATTTCTCTTGTGTGCTTAACTTTCTTTCTAGCCTTAATTACTTGATTTGAGTCTTTTAAAAGTATTCTTTCATTTTTGTCATTGTTATAATCTATTGCGTTTAGCATTTAAAATTTTAGCATTTTCTTGCTTTTATTTCTTGACCTCTTGAGATGGAATCACATCTTGGTTTGTGAATTCTTTGAAGAAATGTTGACTAATTACTTAGGTAGCCTCTTTAAGAAGAATAAGGCTCGCATAGGAGACTCATCTCTAGATAATCCGCAAGGTTAAAAAGTGCAAAAAAAGAGTGTTAAACACTTGAGTAAAGAATGCTAAAAAATTTCAAGACTTACATTTCTTGTTACAAAATTTTGATGTATTTTGTTTAACTTTTGTAAACAATTTTTATTTTTAGATATCTTGGGAAAAATTCTTTTATGTAATCCAAACTTGAACATTGTAATAGCCAGAAATGCATTAGAAAGGTGGAAGTGTGTCAAAGGGCTCATATGTGTCACTTGCACTTTCATCATAGGATGCACTTAAACTTAGTGCATTCTTCCTTGTGTTTTGCTCTCTTGCATTTTATTTTTTCTCTTTATCATATTACTTTTCTTAAGTTTTCGTGACAACTAGGACCCAAAATCAAAGCGTTTAAACATTAGTAGAGTCTTACACAAGACCTTTCCTAGAGAGAACCTTGACAAGAGTAGAAGTGCTAGAAATATTTTGGCAACAATTCAATATATTCATCAAAGTTATTTTACAAGAGGGAAGCACCTCTATTTATAGAAAAACCCTAAGCTAAGCTAACCCTAAGCCTAACTTGTAAGACAAGATTCTGAAAAGCTATGTAATTAGAGAATAACACAAGTAAACCCATGAATGAAGAGGATCCTCACCAAGGTGTCATGTGGTAAGGAGCATGGGAAGCATGTGTAGACGCCACGTAATTCCTATCTCATACCCTAGGCGCTAACTCTCTCTCTCTCTCTCTCTCTCTCCTAGGATTAGGGTTTGGCCCATATACAAGGCCCAAAAATTCAAGACAACCTATTATACTCTTTGGCCCAAATACAAGGACCAAAATTTAAATTCCTATACTACCTTAGCCCAAAATAAATTCTACACTACTTAATACAATTTTTACAAGTAGAGGTCTCATAATCTTGAAAATCCAAATTCTCTAGATCAATCTTCTCCAATTTTGAACTTGGGCTCAAAATTTTGTTTGGAAACCCAAACAAGCCCAATTAGGCCCTAACTCCTGATAAACTCCTAATCAAGACTGTAGCTCAATAACCTCTTTATTCTTGTATGCAGTTTTGGAGGTAGGATTGCATTGTAAAATAACTGATGAATATATTGAATTGTTGCCAAAATACTTCTGTCGTGACCGGATCACGACGAAATGACGATCTGAAAGAGAAAAAAGAATGAAAATAGAAAATGTGATGAAAAAAGATGGAGTCGCCACCATAGTTTATTAAGGAAAACTATGGAAAAACCATGAAAAGAATTGATTTACAGAATAAAGTTGGATTCAGGAGTCGGTTAAGTGTAGGGAAGGTATTAGCACCCTCACAACGCCTATCACAAGATAATACCTTTAATCGAATGAGTAAAACGAGTGTGTTTTTATTAAATATTTATTTTTTCTCAAAATAGAAATAAAAATTGCAAGTAAGAACAAAAAATAATTTTTAAATTAGGGAACCTAACAAGGATTAACCTTGCTCCTACATATTTTGATCAATGATGAAAAATCAGGCCATACGTAGTTTTAAAAGAAAGTTATTTATTTGAGAATTTGATGTTTTTGAATTTTAAAAATTTTGTATTTTTCTTAATTATTTTTTTGAAATTTGATATTTTTGTGTTTTTTAATATTTTGTTGGGCCAATCGGCGATGTAGAATTTGGTACTGCAGTGAGAAACAACAATTAGAATGTGCAAGTGATGCAGCATTCGATCATTCAATAGAGATTCAGGATGCAGTATTGGGTGACATCATACGATTTTAAGTTTTGGGCGATGCTTACATCATACGGTTTTATGGGTAGGATGAAAAGGGTTAAGATTATGGATGCGTCATTCGTCTATGAGTGACGTCATATGATTTTGTGGGTGAGGTGACAACATACGGTTTGGTGTTTAGGATGACGTCATTCGGCTCCGTATGACATCATACAGTTATGGGTTTAGGGAGAAGCGGTTTTAAGTGTAGGATGATGTCATTCGGCTCTGAATGACGTAATACAGTATAGAATTAGGAAGAAGTGGTTCTGAGTGTAGGGTGATGTCATTCGGCTATGAAAGATGTCATGTGGTTTTGGGTTAAGGGAGATCTGGTTCTGGGTTTAGGGAGAAACGATTCTGGGTTAAGGGATACAGTTATGAATGTAGAATGATGTCATTCTGCTCAAAATGATGTCATACGATTTTGGGTTTAGGGAGAAATGGTTATAGGTTAAGAGAGATTCGGTTTTGAATGTAAGATGATGTTATCCAGCTCCAAATGACGTCATACGATTTTGGGTTTAGGGAGAAATGGTTGAGTAAAGGGATACAGTTATGAATGTAGGATGACGCCATTAAGCTTTGAATGACGTCATATGGTTTTGGGTTTAGGGAGAAACGATTTTGAGTTAAGGGATACAGTTATGAATGTAGGATGATGTCATTCGGCTTCGAATGATCTCATATGATTTTGGGTTTAGGGAGAAGCGATTCTTATGACAGAATGATAGTGTTGTGCGCTCTCATGGCATCACCACTGCCTTCATATCTTTCTTTTAGATTTGGGTTTAAATTATATAGTATTAAGAACCGTTGTGCATGATGGTTGAGGGGCTAATCGCGTACTCGACGAGCGATAGGAATAGTTATCAATTTTCCCAATAGAATTATCCAGAGTGCAACAATTACTTCTAAATAATTATAGCACTAATGTAAAAAAGTTTTCAAGATTAAATATGTTTCGCATTCAATTCTCTATATTCTCTATATGCTTTATGGAAAGAGAATTATTACTGTTTTCACTCATATTTCAAACGATTTTGAAAATACAGAATATGAAGCAGAGATTGAAACTATAAGCAAATACAACAGAGATCAGCATTCAAGCTCACATAGCATCAAGTTCTCAAGTGTACCTCTAGTGGCTCTGAAAAACCTTGTTCTTGATGTCTTCTTATTCTTCTCTTGTTTTTGCAATGTCATCCAATACGCTTCCTCCACTAAAATTGTATCACTTTATACACGCTTAATCCTCAATATGAATCGCTCTTTCTGGATGCAATTTTCCTTTTGATCCTCTCTATGCGTAACTCTTTCTCTCTGCCATTCTCTCTATACGTATGTCTTTTGTATTGATTCACTGTGTTTCAATGTGTAATCAATGATAATCTGAAACTATGGCTCTTTTTCCTTTTTTTAAAGGTGCAATTTGACGATTCTGCATATGAAGACTAGGTTCAACGAACGAGAGTCTCGTAGTTGAGACCAGGTTCTAAATTTTGTCACTGTCAAGTAAACAAACTATGCGACGTTCATTTTTTACCAATAACCAAACCATGCAATAACTGAATAGTGCAATTAATGATTCATGCAATAACTAACAATGAAATTAATGAAAGTGCATTTTGTTAACTTAGTTGAAATGAAACTTTCTAAAAAATAATACCTATTAGGGAAAAGATGGAAAATTGGGAAATTGGACGCACGACCCAAAAATAAAAGTGAAGGGTGCATATTAGAAAATGAAGGGTGCATTTAGCAAAAAAACTTACTTTTTATTTCTTATTTCACCCGGACGAATTTGGGTGTTGACAATTTTGAGGATTTCTACTCTTGTCAAGGTTCTCTCTAGATGAGTCTTACAAAATACCTTTTCTAGATTCCTCCTAAGTGTTGGCCTAACCTCACTTTGGAAATTATCTACCAAATTTCACGTCAACTCATTGTATTCAAATAATTCCACTACACTCCATTCATTTCACTCCTTGTAACGTCAAATTTGTGAAGAAGAAGCACTAAGAGCAAGAATGGAAAGCTAGGAATTATATCAAAGGAATTGGCAGTTAATAGATAAGCTTAGACTCATTCACCTAAGGAATTAGGGTTTGGATATTTTTGTGCGTTGACATTGATATTTGTTTAAAAAGAAGATAATTATTTTTATGCATGAGAGTGAAGATTGGTGAAATCTAACCCTCATAATTTCATATCATTTATGTTCGATCATTTTTCTGCATTTCAATTGTTGACAAAAATATTAAAAAAATATTTTCTTTATTTAGTTTGTTGCATAACAATCTAAATTATGGAACTTTTCTTGAGTCTATTTTTTTATAATTGTAATGTTGAATAATTAGACAGTCTACAGTCCCTTTAGATGGTTTAATCATCTAATAAAGTTTTGATTATAACAATACTTCAAGTATGTGTTTGTATTTGATCATCTTACATGTCCGTTACAGTATTATTCACATATCTCTAAGCATGATGAATATGTATAGATTAACTGCAGACCCAGATAAATGTTTATTTACTATTATTTTATTATATTAATTATGTTTAAAATTAAAAGAAGAGGAAAGTTAATGATAAGTAAATATAGAAATGGTAAATGTTTTATATCTGTTTTGAAATCTGCTTTCAATCTTATTTTGAGATCAAATCATTCTCTACACTTTGGTTCATGGTTTTATCAAGTTTTGCTTACAATAAAGTTAATTTAATTTTACATATTTTATTTACCTATATGTATTTGTAGAAACTTTTTGAAATTAAGATTGTAAAATTATATTACTATAGCTAAATACAAAAACAATTCAAAATGATTTTGATGCACACAATTTTGATTTGATTTGTTTCTAAATTTGAAAAACAAATTAAAATGTCTTTCACATAAATATAAAAAAATCAGAATTTATAGCATGTTGTGTTTTAACATTGAAATTTGTTTATAAGGAAATTATTCAAATTATTATTGAATATTTAAACATGATTAATTGTTTCAAATCAAAATCAAAGATATATCTTGTGCTGTTTAATTGTTTCTATATGCATATAAAATCAGTTTTAATACAAAATCAAGAATTGAAGTTGTTCTTCCAGCGACTAGTTTCAACATTAGATGTTTAAGATTTACCTTTCAAGTATCCAACGACTAGTTTCTATAAAGCTACATATAGAGGAAAAATTTCAAGTTGAAATACAAGAAGCAAAAAGAGAAATAGATTGAAAAATTAGAGTATCTATTGAGTGTCTACTGTCAATCTACTATTAAGAGCATTTAGATTTTTGGGTTGTGTGAAACCATTGTGTAATTTTTCATCATTGTGAAGTAAAACCTTGTGAGCTTTCATGTTTCTCTCTTTTGAGAGTGTTTCTTTCAATCTTGAGTGGTCTTGATCTTAGAGAAGATTGGGAATGGTATAACTTGAAGAGGTTTCTGTACTCATTGTAACCTAGAGAGGTTTGTGTACTCTTTGTAACCTGGAGAGGTTTGTGTACTCTTTGTAACCTGGAGAGGTTTGTGTACTCTTTGTAACCTGGAGAGGTTTGTGTACTTGTTGTAACTATTTACTGAATAATAGAACCTCTTGAACAATTTGTTCAAGGGAGAGCTAGATGTAGCCCACGAGATTAGGGTGGTATAAAACTGCTTCATTTATGCTTATATATGCTTGCCTTGGATGATCTTGCTTGGTGGTTTTTGTTTATAACGAATTGAGTTCAGGCTCCATTCAACCCCCCCTTCTAGAGCTAGTTGTTCCTACATGTAATTATTTTCTTGTATGCACAAGACATTTGGAAAAGAACGATATATTTATTACTTGCTACATTTGTGACTGGTGTACTTGCCATCATAGCAAAAATTACTAACAAGTTTTTGGTGTTGTTTTCGAGAATTTGTGTTTCAATACATAACAATAATGCGTTTAAAATTCTTTTACACTCACTTTTAATTTTTTTAGTTATTTATTTATTTTTATTCTTAATTTCCCTTTTAATATTTTTATTATTATTATTGTATATATAATTTATTTGATCTAACATGATTTTTTAATTTTTATTTTATTTTTTTGTATATAATGTA
>Ga0123340_1003082_pt1 | contig 15434 bp, 10 predicted proteins | sample SirMexnodulemix_FD_89961 | JGI IMG/M metagenome (GOLD analysis project Ga0123340, IMG submission 89961) | Root nodule microbial communities of legume samples collected from Mexico - Siratro Mexico nodule mix | ecosystem: Host-associated > Plants > Roots > Nodule | place: Mexico: Nepantla... | reverse complement strand
ATATATATTTAACAAACTTCAATAACATAATTATCATTTTTTAATTTCCTTATAAATGACTACACAACCTTGTCATTTGAATGGAATGGTTAATGAGAAACACTTTGTCACAGTCCACCAAATGACATAAAATTAGTCACCATTATGAAAATTAAGATATTCTCATGACATTCCATCTTATTAATACAAATCAAATTCTAAGTCTAAAAAGTTACATTAATTTTACTCACATCTAATAAGTTAACATTATATTTATAAGATTTAATTTTCTTATTTAATACAACTTTAACAATTGAATTTTACACGTTAACTCATTTCAAATTTGAAGTTATTTCTTTTATAAGTTTAACACAATTATGTTATATTATTATTATTATTATTATAAACTTTGAAATTTTTATTCTATATTTGATTACATTTATATACAAACCACTATAATAATACACACATTTAATTATCAATGAAACATTTTTTTTCACCCTTAAACTTAGTCTTAACATTTTAACTTATTTTTTTAAAATTTGATTATACAACAATTTTTATCTTTAATTTACATTTACAAATTCCACTCTATATTTTAATTCATTTTACATCTCTTGTTACATTTTTTAAAATCCTTTCAGAATTTAACGTGACCAAGAATAACAACACTAATAATAAACATCCACACCATTTTTTTTAATTTTTTTCTATCTTTGATTCAATTCGTATACTAACTGTTATAATAATAACAAGTTTATTTATTTCCATATTATTTTACAAAAACAATATCACAATAACAATATTTTTTCACCCTTAAATTACTTTTCATTTTATTCTTTCTCACAAACCAATTACATTTCAATTTAAACATTTTTGAATTATTTATTTTAAATTTCCTTTGTCCACAATCAATTATTTCTTCAATATAAATACAATTCCACTTTATAATTTCACTTATTTCATATTGCATTTTGAAAACCTTCCAAATTTTTCTTCAATCAATAATAATAACAACAATAATAAAGATGTACAAAATTTTAAAATTTTCTACAAGCCCCAATTATATTTCCCCTTACATAATTATTTATTTTCTTTCCTCTCTCAAATCAATTAAAAATTATTCTCCCCAATTTTAATTAATTATTTTAATAAACCTTCTACCTAAAATATTTTCTTTTCTATTTTTCCTTCCCTTTATCTTAAAATAAAAAGCAAAAACTCCTCCCAAAATTTGGTTGAGGAAGCCGAATTCTCATTTTTAGGGTTTTCCCATCATGCACACAATAAAGGATGCTAATTTGTAAAATAAATTAAGAGAGAGAGAAAGTTGGTGAGATAAGAAAAAGATAGGGCATGATGTCCATAGATCTAAGATTATATATACGGCGAAGAGAGAGAATGAGATGAGGTAGAGAAGACGCCTACGTATCCTATTACCCTAATCTTCCTTCTTCTTGCTGTTGCTGTTGCTCTTGCTCTTGCTCTTCCACTGCCACACCCAAATATTAGGGTTAGGGTTTCAGCTCAAACCAACTAACTCTCACTCGATCTATTCTCTGTTGCCTCTGCGTTTCATGGATCATCGCAAGAGGGGGAGGACTGAAGCTGCCTTCAATGTCAATGGCGCCGCCAAGAAATTCAGGCCAGGTTTGTTTCTACTCTTTCATCACTTACCATCTCCCTTTCCTTCTGCTCACGACTTACGTAATTTGCTTTCTCTTTTATCGTTGTTTTGCTCTTTAACTGTTCATCAATCTTTCCAAGATTCGCTGCCCGTGTTTTGTTCTGTTTTGTTTTCATCTGCGCGCCCAATCATTAACAATGGAAGAGCGCTGGAAAATCTTGACAAGTGTTAAAAAATGCTAGGCTAATTTCGCTATCGTTCTTTTCTTTAAAAATATTTGTTGTTACATATTGTTAATGTTTTCAACCAGATATTTATTTAAAACAGTTAAAATTTCATGTTCTCTTTAACCCTACAGATACAGTCTTGTTAATATTTTGCCTTCTGATAATATCACAACAATTTACGTTCTGTCTTGGTAAGATGTATGGGATGTTGAATTTTTGTCCCGTGCACCTTCTCCGAAAACACTCGGTATACGTAAGCTTAAATGAGCTAATATTGGTCAAATAATAAGAAGAAATGGTTACTGGATCTTATCCAAGTTGAATCGTAAAAGATCAATGGAATTTTAACTGAGAGAACTTAATTAATGTTCTGTAACAGAAACGGACTCCTTTACAACTGGTATAGGAAGCAAATCGAAGCCATGCACAAAGTTTTTCAGGTTCAAATCTTTAACTTATCTAAAATAAAAATTTAATGCACTTTCGTATATGTATAAATTTTCTAATGTTTTAGATAAAATGGATACACAGTCTCTTCAAGCTGAATCCATATGATTTGACTAATGAATTGGGTAGTTAAAGCTGTGATACAGGTCCTACTTCTAATTATGATAACAAGACTATGAACAGAAATTGTTGATTCTCAAGAATGATCAGTTCTATTAAGGGCTTCCTGGGCAATATATAATTGAAAGCAGTTCTATGGGATGCATAACTTGATCTACGTAATTGGTAGTATACAATTATCTGCAATCTTTGCAAGTAAAGGGGCGTGATGCCAACCACTGAAATGGCTAGAGCAGTACATGGCCTAAGACATATATATCTATCAATACACCAAAACATTAGTGGATGGAATGATGCTTAGAAGCATTCACAACACACTTCTTTCTTATTTTTGTATGGAATTGTTGAATTACCTGGTTTTCATATGATCTCTATGATACAATGATGATAATGTGGTTCTTTTGTTGACTATACTGCTTAGCTGATATATGCTGTTGTGCAATTGTTTGATATATTACTCTCGAAGCTGATATCTGCTGTATTTTGTCGCCTTAATTATATTGAAGTCTGAGGAATTCGATTTGGTTCTGAATGCATCAATTTGGAGATTAACCATGGCTTGGAAAGTAATGCCTAAAGAGAATGAGAGCATAGAGTTTGAAACCATGGAAACTGGAAAGGCTTTAGAGTTTGGGAAGAGCATAGTGATAATTTGAAAGTACTGAAATCTAGAAAGATAACAAGGAAAGTAATCTTCAAAAAATTTGATCATATCGCTACATAACTCATATTTTTAATCTACATATTTTTTCAGATAATTTTTTTTTTTGTGTGCAGATGTGTAATTATTCATATATTCAGACTAGTCTTCCAAATACCATGGTGTCTTGTATCGACATACTCCAAATGTATACACAAGTCATAATGTCTTCCATTAGCAATTCTTTTGAAAATCTTTCCAACTGTTATATGCCAAATAGGACTTTAAATACGCTACAACGTATTGCACCCTCAGATTCTCCATTAACTTAGCTTCAAAATATTTTCTAGGCCAGCATCGGTGTTGTCATGTCATGTCTTTATTCTAAATCCTATTTAATCAGAATTCTTCCGGGCACATCAGTAATATTCTTTTCCCCGTCCTCTCTCATTTGATGTGGAATCGAGAACAATCTTTTGTTGTATGCTTAGTTTGTCAGTTTGAGTGACATTTTTGTCAACTTATATTAATGTAATTTTAATTCTTTTTTGTGGCTACATGATTTCTTTCTATAACTATTTGTTGGCGGATTGAAACCTTGATGCAGATAGATTTAACCTGTTTATGTTTAACTTTATTGGTAGTTCTATCATCTTGTTTGATAATAAGTAACTATTACATAGAAGTTTGACATCTTTCTCATGCTTGAGAGTGAGCAAGGCAAGCTATGTTCATGACTTGATACTGAATTTATGTTTGGAAATTTGCAATATCTTTCACCCATCTGATCTAGGAAGCGGCCCTGCTGATTGGAGCTTAATACATGTTTTTAGTTCCTTTTATTTTTTTTAAAAAGATCTTTTACATACTAACATTTCTAAAATATTATGATGAAGCCTTTTACCTGTTTCTTTTTGGGCCCAAGATTTGACTTGTCCTAGTCTTATCTTGTGATTTTATGGTTATCTCGCTGGTTTGAAACATGGAGAGATTATGGGTTTGTACCTGATGGTTCGTTTTCAGTTATTCTTTTCCATTTTTTAGTCTTAATTGATAAAATCCTATAATAATTAGGAAGTGGCTCATTCTTGAATATTGAGTTATCTGTGATTTTATCTATTTACTCGTGAGTTTTCAATTCTTGTTTTCTTTGTTCCATCTGTCTATGTTCTCTGTTTGTGTTGTCTCTGGTCTGAGTTCACGTATCCTCATTAATTTGTGTTATCTGTTTACCCAGGAGTTTTTCGCCCCTTTTGTTTTCTTTGTGCCATCAATCTATGTTCTCTGAGTTTCTCTCTAGTCCGAGTCTTAGGGATGCCCTTTTGGTCATCTCTACTGACCCAAATTATTCACTCCTTTTTCTCCATTTCTTAGTTAGCCATGGCATTTTTGTTACTAATTTACTTGTATGATTGGTTAAGGGATGAGACCTATATCTTCTTATTGTTAATTATGAACATGTCAAGGTTTGAGTATTTTTAAAATTTATATGTATTTTGTATGAATTATATAAAATGTGTAAGAAACGTTAAAAATACAAGTCACTGTTATGAGCTGTGATGCTATTGTGTTTTTGGGGACAACTGTTTCGGTTTACTTTCCAGCCTTGGTAGTTGTGTTCTCTCTCTATTCTGAACTGTTGCTTCTAAGTCAGCCTGAAGTGACCACGTGAATGCATGTTTATGTTGTTGAAAGAATAGCAGATAGACATTACTAGTTACATGGAAAAGGGATGTATATGTAAATTACTTACGAAGAAGGAATAAGACTATGACTTGAGATGCTTTCATAAAACTCATGCAACATGGATCTTGGATTTTCCATTATCTTCTGTTAATGTGTGTTCTTAATGCTTATCATTTGGTAATTTGATGTTTGTAGCCTCTCTATGTTTGTTGCCTTTACTATGAGAAATCAGATTGAGAATGGTTGAGTTAGTGCCGAATCTTATTATTTTAGACTTCAAAATGATTTATGAGTTAGTGCCTTTACTGTGAATTTTGTGAGTTATATATGCCATGCTGTAGTTTGTTTCGTATGATTTCTTTTTCTCATAAAATGCGCTCTAATTTCTAAGCTTATTTATCCTTGATAATCATGTTCCTTATTCTCTTATTTTTTCATTAGAATAATTTGCCATCTTATTTATGATACTTTACCAGTCTGAAACTGATTTTTTCCCCTGTACTGTCATTGGGTATTCAATATTGTTTGTTACGTCGGTCTTCCATCATTAGTATTTGCACTGCTAAGAATTCCCAGATAATGTTATATTGTATTTGCTTAACAAGAGGAAGATGTTAATTATGAAAATAAGAAGGCATTAGTTTTGTTAGGGAAAGCGTTCTTGATGCATTTTAAATGAATCATCTTAATTCTTAAACGATGCTACTTTGGTGTATATTATTTGTCTGGCTCTTTTTAGCGTCTACTTTTCAGTTCATACTTCATAGAGTGAATTAGCATTTTACTGAGTTCCCACCCCTACCTGTATAAGCTTTGGAATCTTACTAGTTGATTATATGTTAACCTCATGTCATCTTCTTTCCTCTCTAATGCAGCACCTCTGGCTGCCCATTTGGTGAAGGATGTCATTTCTTGCATTATGTTCCTGGTGGCTTCAAAGCAGTCTCTCAGCTGATCAATGTTGGTAGCGATCCTGCTATGCCTCATGTTGGTAGAAATCCTATTCCACCATCCTTCCCTGATGGGTCTTCTCCTCCAGTTGTTAAAACCCGATTGTGCAACAAGTTTAATACGGCTGAGGGTTGCAAATTTGGCGACAAATGTCACTTTGCCCACGGTGAGTGGGAGCTTGGCAGGCCTACGGTCCCCTCATACGAAGATCCCCGTGTTATGGGACAAATGCCAAGCAGCAGGATAGGTGGACGTGTGGAGCCCCCACTTCCAGCTCACGGTGCAGCTGCCAGCTTTGGAGCCTCGGCCACTGCAAAAATTAGTATCAATGCTTCACTAGCTGGAGCAGTGATTGGAAAAAGTGGTGTCAACTCAAAGCAAATTTGTCGTGTAACAGGAGCTAAACTTGCCGTAAGGGATCATGACACGGATTCTAACCTCAGAAACATCGAGCTTGAAGGCAGTCTTGATCAGATCAAGCAAGCCAGTGCCATGGTACACGAACTTATTTTAAATATTAGTGCTGCCTCTGGGCCTCAAATGAAAAGCTTTACACAGACTTCTGCCCCGACAAACAACTTCAAGACCAAGCTCTGCGAAAACTTTGCTAAAGGTTCCTGCACTTTTGGGGAAAGGTGTCACTTCGCACATGGAACTGATGATTTGCGCAAGACTGGAATGTGACAGTGTTATAATATAGCTTACATGGTTTTAGTGAGGAGGATTGAATTGTGCAAAATTTTCTAGTTTTTCAAAATTTTCTCAATCAGCTTCTAATTTGCTACATGATAACTAATGGTGAGTCTTACCACAGCTTCTGAAATTCGATTGCCTCTCACTGTCACTCTGTTTCGTATTTAATGTTGGCCACTTCCTTCCATAATTTGTTGGCGCAATAACATTTAAAATGTAAAACATCACATTTTAATTTTCACTTTCTTCCTTTCGCGGATCCACTCTTCCCTGTCTAATTTTACAGACTTCATATGCGACTCTTGGTTTCCCCACCCCGTTTCCTACCTTTTTTTTTATCTAAATATTCTCCGAGCAAGAAAGTGGAAAAAAAAAAGGTTGTGGTCTTGGCTAACGCTGAATATTTTTTAAAAAGTACTATTTTGTAATTAATGTTGGTCAATAGACATTAATTCTTTGAAAATGAAAACATGTAGTGTCCATAATTCCCTATACTAAAAATGTTTTTCAGACTAGTGTTACTTTAATCGGTTAATTTTAGTATACTAGCAAAACTTTTGTCGTTTTTTTTTTCTCTTCTCTAAAACATTGCTTCTTCATACAATCTTTCGTCTTCTACTATCTTACTCTTTAGTCTAGTTGTCTTTATTATCTTTGTTTCTTTAGCATTATTTTTTCCCCATATTTTTAAACGATAATAGTTACCAAAGACGTCAATAAATACGATGACAACAATGATATCATTGAATAAATGAAAAAAAAGCATTTACAATGTTTCAATGACCTGAGGGATGAAGCAAGAAAAGTATGACAGTAATGAAAAAGCGTAATAAAAATATATTAAAAAGGTGATGACAATTCATGAATAATATTGGACTTGGATTGCTTGGTGACGGTGGTGTCATTAAAAAGGTGACAGATATATTTGATTGAGTGAAAAATATCTTAAAAGGATAGAAAAATATCATATAAGTAAGAAAAATATCTGTTGCTCCCATTCAAATCTATAATATTTTTCCACCCCATTCAAAGAAATTCCGTTGTCACTTCTATAAAATTATGTGGAAACAAATTATGCTACAACATAAAATGTATTAAAATAATCATCCAAATCTTAATTTCATTGAAAAAAAAGAAACAAGCAAGCTCAACTTTTACACACTTTTTTGTAAATACAGAAAAATAAAGTTGTCTATGCAACAAAAACTTCACTGAAAAAAAATAAGAAACAAATGAAAGTTGTAATAGAGATCAAACTTCCTATTCAGAATCGTACATTTTTCTTTTGCATAAAGTTGTCACTTAAGTTATAAGAAAATTTTGAAAAGTTTATTTATTTCAATAATGTTCATTCGAAATATTTTATCACTTAAATTGCAGATTATGTTGGATGAATTATTTTTCTTATTAGCCTCCCACAATGATTCCATTATTTTAAGACACAATAAAAGGATTGAAAGTTGCTGGTTGAAAATGCCATTCAAATTAAACTCATTGCTTCATGTCAAATTAACCCTTCACTTTATGTATGCAATCAACATAATGGAAAAATAAATGTTTTTTTTAAAATATTCATTTATTATACCAAAAGTAAACGTCATTAAGTATTTATTTTGTAAGCAATTTAAAATGTTTAATGAAATGTAATACTTTTACATTATACAGTTTTGGGTCAGGGTTACGTAATACTTCAAGATTGGATTGACAGATGGAATAATGAATGAGAGAATTAAAAAAAAATTAACTTTGATATTTTTTCAAAAAAATTGCTTTATTATGCTAGAATTAAAATATGTGCCTATATACTTATTTATAATTAAAAAATAAATAAAAATCTTAAAATCTTAAAAAAGCTGTTTATTTAGGAAGTAAAATTAGAAGATGTATTCATGGAAGGACTTGATTTTATCATCAGGATGACTAAAACATTAAATATGGTATTCTTCCATAATTAATAAAACTTTTGTACTAATTAAATAGCTGTCCAACATATTTGCTGGCACATATACATCTGACAGAGTGGTTTTGTGATGAATTTTGAATGTTGAAGATGATGTGAGAGAAGAGGCAATAACCATGACAGCTTATAAAGGAATGCTTGGAATCTTGATGTTCTTGCACATGTCTTTGGCTCCTTAACTCAATCATTAGCTTCCATGCCATGGCATTTGGCACCACCAAGGCCAAGAGAAGATGATACATTCTTGCATTATAATTGCCTTCATGTCTCCTTCTTTCAAATATGCAAGTCTCAACCGTTTATATTGTCTTTTGAATGAATTTTATCTTAGTTGAAGACATTTATTATCTCATATAAACCCTGATTTTCAAATAATACAAGACATATCAAAGAACATGCAGTAAAAATGTAGACACTCCTTGTGCATTTGGTAGAAGGTGAAAACTGATAGCTGAGCATGATGATCATGAATCCAACAATGCAAGGACTCACTCATTCATTTGACAGCAGACACAAGTATTTAATATTGTGGTTTCATGTTAGAGTGTGTGTCTTTTCAAACTGTGTTCAAATGGTAAGGTTGATTGTGTGCACTTCACATGCCTCTTCTCTTTAACAAGTGAGATAAAAGCTGAGTAGGATCATATATATATATATATATATATATATATATATGGATGATGATGATGATGAAACATATGAGGTGGAACAGCATGAACCGCTGCTTCTAAACCTAAATATGGCCAAACGAAATATGTGGATAGTTAGTGAAAGGATAGCCCACAAAAATGGACTCAATTGATGCAGTATTTATATATATTTTTAATGCGAATCTTATTAGCTTAATTAATTTGGTTTAACTTGAGTTACAGAATTTAGTTTATTGGTCCCTCTATTGACCAAATAGTTTTTTTATATAATAATTTTAGAGGTGACATGTACTAGCACACTGTAAATTAATTATAATATAACATTTGTAAAGTGATGTTTCACTATTGCTGACCTTTCTCTTCTTGCAAATGTTTTAACTAAGATCTATCTCAACCACATGCAATATCTATTCTCTTTTATCTCTGCCTTTAAATTAAATTTTAATATTTTAAAATAAATTGTGAATAATTAAAGTAACATTAAATCGTCAATTAAACTATGAATATCATATACTTAAAAATATTTATCTATTATGAATTTTAATTACATCAAAATAATTAAATATTATCTCGCATGGTGCACAAAGAAAACTACAAGTTTCAATTTAAAAAATAATTAATAGAATATAATTGGAATATACCAATGGGGGTGGGGTAGTTGTTTTATATTATCATTCAATCATGTATTTTCATGTATAATAAAATTGTAAGTTTTATGTAAAATTTATTAGCATTTTCTCTTTTTTCCTTGATTTACTGCATAATAAGAGATGAATAAATTTCTCTTCCAATTCGTTCTTACATTTGAGACATTTTACATTTACAACGAGAAACACGTATATTATTGTTTGGGTTGTATTTATTCATTTTGTAATATTTGATTTTAAAAACATTTTTACTATATGAAGTACCTTCAACGCAATCTTCTCTCCATGATCTATATTTCTCTTGTGTTTACAAAAAATGCATCACTTTTGTTAAAGAAATTGTTGATAAATTCTATTTGGTTTTATCTATTTAGCACATTCACCAAAATTTTCTCAACTAGTCTAAAATAAGGAACTTCCTTTCCAATAATTTTATTTTGTTAGTAATACTAAATTCCTTATCAAATTTAGAAATTTTCATGCCTCAAATACTTTCCTTTCTTTCATATTCTCCTTTCAAATAAACCAATTTTTTTTGGTAAGTTTAAGGTCACGATTTTGGTGAATACCATTTGTGAAACATTAGCAAACAAACATGACTTATATATTTGCCTTGTTTGTTTGTTTGTTTTTTTTTTTCTTTCTACATTTTGAGTTGAGTGGTGGTGAGATTTTTTTTACAGTAAATTAACAATATAATATTCTTCTGCAACTTCCTATATAAATCACTTTAGATAAGTTTACATTTTAACAATTCATATATTATATTTCACCATTAAATAATGAATTAACTAAATTTTCTTTTTCTCGCATTCCACAGATTTCATAGGAATGATGACTCTGATATAATTGTTAGGACTTTTGAGTTTTAAAGATATATTTTAAAAATAGTAGATGTTATATGGAGAAGCTTGTGATTCATTTTATTCATGTACCTATACTACAAAATATAACGTAATATCAAATATTAACAATATTTCAATCTTATTTGTAATCTAAATAATAAATATATATTCACAACATCTTTAGTTTGAAAAAGCAAATATTAACATTATATAAACTTACCCAGTTTAATAAAACAATTAGTGATCGTTGTATATTCACCTTCATTAGTTATGACTAATTGATAGAAAAGTTGAGAGGAAAAAAGAAAAATCCAAACAACAATGTGACATGAATGAGACTAAGACTGACTTTAATTTTAAGACAATATGTACATAAATCTTTGTTATGTCGTTCAAAGATTAAATTGTAAAATTAATTATTGTTTGTCTTATATTATTAAGATAAGATTATTTCAATAATCACATTTAAAATCATTTGTAACGAATTGAGAGTGCAAATTTACATTCACAATACATACAATTTAAACTCTGTTTCGTAATTTAAAAGTTAAAAAACTAATTGTTAAAATAATAATTAAGTTACATACCACAAGAAAATAATATAAAGATGAAGCAGACATGGTATTTATAAATCATATATGTTTATTAATTGTAAATGTACACGATTAATTCTGAGGTAATAATGATTAAGCTAATTAAGGTATATAAATGGATAATCTAACCAGCAATTAACAAATCACTGGCTCACACATCCATATCCTTTTAACCAAAATTAATGACAAACAGAAGCCTAACACAGTGTATGCAGCAGCTCTTATTGACTGAATACAATAATGCTTTGCAGAGAAAATAACTACTCAGCACACTTGCATTGAACAACTTCATACTCTCAAACCTTGCTATTTACTTCCTCTTGTTCTTGCTCTTCCATGTCACTATCTTCAACATTGATGCTCTTGTACCACTTGGCACATAACAAGTATAGCACAAAGTCAAAGGCAGCAAGCCCTGCAAGCAGAAAGAAGAACCTATCCATGTGCCCTGTGTTCAAGTTCTCAGGAATCCAACCTTTGTTTTGGCCCCTTGCTGTTATTATCATCACCATGTTCACCAGCATGCTGCTCACATAGTTTCCAAGAGAAATTGAAGCCATGCAAAGTGAGCTCCCAAAGCTCTTTATGCCATCTGGGGCTTGGCCATTAAAGAACTCTAATTGACCAACATACATAAAAACTTCTGAAGCACCAACCAAAACATACTGTGGGATTTGCCAGAATATGCTCAAGGAACTAGTCTTCTGGCCATGAATAATACGTCTGAGCCTTGCAATCTCTGTGGCACCAGAAGCAACCATTGCAAACATACCAATAATTAGGCCAATTCCCATTCTTTGAAGCTCACTTAGTCCCTTTGGATTACCACTTAGTTTTCCAGCTACTGGAACAAGGATTTGGCGATAAATTCCAGTGCATACAAGGACACTGCAGATGTCAAACGCAGACATGCTGGCTGCTGGCAGATGAAAACTTCCTATGTAGGAGTCCATGACATCCCCTTGCTCAACAAATAGAGAAGCCATTTGTGTAAATACTACTGAGTAAATAATGGTACATAGCCAAACCGGTAGCATCCTTAACACGCATTTGGCTTCCTCCACTTGTGTCACAGTGCAAAGCCGCCATGGATTCTTTGAACTATGCTCCTCGTTCTCTTTGATTGTCGCTGCCTTGTCCATGAACCTTCCCAATATTAAGAACAAATCACAGATATAAGTTAAGTAGGTGTACTAATTCAATACAACTAGGTATTAAAAAACACACCATAAAAATGAAACAAGTACAGACCAGTATATATTTTGTGGTAAGTGTAATTTCTAATTAGTTGGTTCAGAATCTTATCATATTTTTGGCAAATAATAGTTTTGTAGGAAGACTGTAGAGCTGAGTTCTTGGTTTTGTAATCATAATTTGTTATTAAATCTCAATGCTTACTCAAAATCATCTGTGTGCCGAATCTTTCTACTGCCTTTTATAGCAGATTGTGGACCATCGACCTCATAAAGTTCTTCTGCCTTTGCTGGAGTAATCTTCCATTTCCTAACAACAGCAGCAAATACCTGAGCAACCCTCACCACTGGGTTTCCGCATGGCTTTACATACCTGTATCTTGGAGTTCCCAGTAAAAAAGCCAAAAAGGCTATGACAGCAGAGACCAATGATACCAAGAAACCCATTGTCCACTTCCCCGTATCCTCGTAGTAGACTAATACAGTGTTGGAAAACAAGGAACCAACATTGAGGGCAAAGTAAAAGTAGCAGAAGAAAGCTACTTTTGCACTCCTCTCCTTTGGATTTTTCTCATCATATTGGTCCGCACCAAATGTTGCTAAGGTGGGTTGGTGCCCCCCATAACCAAATGCAACTAGATATATGGACAAGTAGAAAATGTCGTCTCCAATTGCTGAAGGTTTACAAGGAATACTGCCATCACCACAACCAGCTGGGTTGATCAAGAAACGCCAAGATGACAATGAGAAGAGTGCTAAGCCCTATTAAATTCAAATTGTCAGAAGGTAGAAAAGTTGACAGCCTTGTTAATAAAATGTAAGAAAATAAAAGACTAACAGTAGAATACCAGAACGAAAACGAGCTGAAAGACCGTGCAGGTTAAGTATCGACCCCAGTATGAATCGCTCAGAAATGCTCCGATCAATGAGAACATATAAACAGTTCCGATCCACTTGCTGACATTATTAGCAGCACTCACATTGTCTTGACCAAGAACTCTGGTTAGGAACAGAACCAAGTTCACTCCAACTCCAAAGAAGGCCAGTGTAGCTAGTGCTTGATTCACTGACAAAACAAAGGAAAAGGGAAAAGAAACAAGATGTAATCAAACAACCAGATGGATAGTTCGACATATTTCTATTTGAATTTAACTTAAAGTGTCATCCAATCACAGATTATCATGTATAATGGTTTTATTGACTCTTGTACTAATTACTTTAAGAGTTAAATTTGAAATTTGTTCTTATTCTTGAAAATTGAAAAATGAATGCATCGATCATTTGTTCAGTACCTAGCAAGAGGCTTGCAACTTTCGCTCCTCCTATTTTCTTTTCATCCGCTCTGCTACTTCTCTCCATAGCAGATTCCTCTCTGTAGCTGCTATCTCCTTCTGTTACCTATTTAAAGCAAATATCATCCAAAAGTAAAAGACAATTAATTTTCCATTTTTTTCCCATAAATGAATCTATCTACGATTTTACAGAGGATGTACTTAGCACCAATGCATCATACATATAAATATAATCAGTTGTTTTTCACCATGTCTATTACAAGTTTTGAAGTGAAAAAATGATGGACAAATATACAGTGGATCTATATGGACAATGCAATTCTAAATTTTTGGAATCAGTGTTGAATTATTTGACACGTGAGACGCCTTGTAGTTTTAGACGTGTTAAATATGAGTGGAGCGCTGTTCATTATATGTTTCCAAGTGAATGTGTAGAAATTATTGTATGAATGAATATTATTGTAGCCATTTGCAGTACCTTGTTTGTGGCAATATTGGGGGAGTTGGCAGAGAAAGAAGTGGGCATTCTTGGAAAAATCTGATCATGCAAAGTGAGGTGAATTTAAAGTGATAAGCTAGCGAAGAAGAGAAGTTAATTGATTGAGAAAGGAAAAGACTTACAAAGCGAAGGTATAAAGATGAAGAAAATGTTGAAATGGTGAAGAGGGTTGTTGATGGTATAGTTGGATTATAGCATGCAATATATAGAGGGTGTGAGGGACGTGGGGAAGAAAGACATGACAGAAGGGACATCAGTTTCAAAGTAAGGTTTATTATTGACGTAGCTGAGCCAAAAATACGGAAATCTTAAATGATTGGAGTTGATAAGAGGAGAGAAAGTGACAATTTGGATAAGAATAGTGGCTAGCAGTGAAAAGGGAAGGAAAGAAATCTTAAACTCTAAAATGGACGACTCTGTGCCACAAACTGGTCACTTCAGCCATAAAATACTGACACTGTATGTAGGGACTTGCCGTTTCTTTTTCCACCTATTACACTGAATCTGACGTCTTTTTGTCCTTTTCAACTTTCTTATTTTCATTCAATTTCTGATACTCTCACTTCCATTTCACTTATCAATTATTTGTGTGGTAAATATTTTCTCCCAACTCTCAACCATCATCAACTTTGACATACTAAGCCATGTGTGGTGAAATATCAATCTAGCTTCGTAAATTGCATGGATGCAAGCAAATCTCTTGCTTTGTGGTTCTGTTAAACGTTGTTGACAGTTGATGAATAGGTTATTCCACATCCAAAAACTAATCACAAGCTAATTAATTGCTTGATTTGGACCTGCCTGCAACATGCAGAGTTCCGAATTATGTTACGAAACGAAATCTCGTATTATCTTTGTTAACCTGTATAGTCATGTAAGTAACAGTTTAGTGAACTCATCACCTACAATGCAAATTGTAAAGTTGACATCACTTAGCTTGGTTTGAACATTAACCATTTTGCAGAAAAATACAAGGAAAAGAGTATGACAAATCAGTAAAATCTCACATAATTGGTTTATAATTGAGATTTTCAAATACACTGTTTAAAGTTTGATTGTGCAGAGAAATATCGGTACTGCTCTGCACACTCAAATTATTAAGAGCCATTTATACTAGTATAGCAAAAATACAACTAAATTTACGCAGCCAAAGGGCCTAGCTTTTAGCAAAATACACACCAATTGAATTGAAGCATTTGCTGAAAATTCCACATAACCTTGTTTAGCGCTTTATTCTTCAAGGTACCAAAAAAAAAACATTAATTATAGACTGATTAGTTTATATAGAACTTTACTTAAAAATAGGTTCCTACCCTTGCCATTTTAAAAAAAATGCATATATATATATATATATATATGTTTAATATATGTGTGTATATATATAT
>Ga0123340_1003081_pt1 | contig 15434 bp, 12 predicted proteins | sample SirMexnodulemix_FD_89961 | JGI IMG/M metagenome (GOLD analysis project Ga0123340, IMG submission 89961) | Root nodule microbial communities of legume samples collected from Mexico - Siratro Mexico nodule mix | ecosystem: Host-associated > Plants > Roots > Nodule | place: Mexico: Nepantla... | reverse complement strand
TATAAAAAATATTAATAAAAAAAAAAAAAAAAAAAAAAAAAAAAAAAAAAAAAAAAAAAAAAAAAAAAAAAAAAATATGTAGTATTAAGTTTCTAAAAAAAAAAAAAAAAAAAAAAAAAAAAACAGCCAACAATGAAGCATGTGATGAGTATATTAAAATGATTTGAAAGTAAAGAAAAAGTGGTAGGTTGAAGAGTAAGAAAGGAAGATGCCTTATTTGTGGTGGGTTTCCTCTGCTTTGTTTTCTAACAAAGTCAAAGAATGAGGCTACAACTTTATGGAGAGTTAAGAAATGGATGTGCTGCATTTTGTGGATGGAATTCCACCTTTTAAAGTCAAGTACTTAACACTTAAGGAGGGAAAAAAAAAAAAAAAAACCCACAAATTGGAATGAAACAATCCAATAACAATTTGGTTTTGACAGACAAACTTACTTGTGCAGGGTTAACTGTTAAACGTGATTTGGGTAACCGAATCCCGAAGAGGAAAGAAAGAAAGAATATGAAATCCCCCTATTTGAGACAAAAGTAACAGTTGATTAATAATGGGTTAATTTGGGTTGGTGGGTCTCTGACCAATTTAACGCACAGAAAGCGAGAAGGGAAATGGAAGCATTGGAGGGAGTAATTGAAATTGTGGGTAGAAAGGGAAAAAAAAATGACAGTTGTGTGTGGGAAATGGTAGAAAAGAAAAGACAGGGACCACATACACATGAGTGGTAGGATTGAGAACAACTTTCTAGGAAGAAAAGCATGGATTTTGGGTTATGACATGGCTTTGATGGTGTGATGATGATGAAGATGGATTAATTCCAGAGTTGGTGCAGTAGGTTCCTCACCAAGCCCCCACCATAGTATTGTTAGATATTAGACCACGTAGAAACTTGGGCATATTTATATATGATAATGTTCCACATGTCACCAAAAAGTATGGTGTTTGAGTGCCAATTTTAGCCTCCATTTTCCCCCACAATCATCTTTGTCTTTTGCTTTCTCATGCCATGCCATGCCATGCCATCCACCTTGTCATTTCCTGAACACCAACCAATCCATGGATTTCAATTCCTTGTAGGCTACCTAGACAGTGTCCCCAACATGCCCACTAGCTACTTGATAGAGATGTCGTCTCAAACATTTATGTTTTTTCATCTAACCCTTCAACTCGGCTCAACTCAACCCTTCCGATATTTATTATCACTGTGTAATAATACTTCCACCAACACCATCTTTTTAATCAAATCCTCCTCCATTTAATTCTTCTTAGCCTAAATCTCTTCCATCAAAATGGCAATTCACTTTGTACTTCTTTTTCTCTGTACCTTCTTCCTTCATATATTATATGATTGTGTTTTTTTATCAGATATAAATGACGTGCTAACAATGTTGTGATTTGTTTCTTATAAAACAAATGCTAGCATTTGTATCATGTAAAATGAAAATAGAACAGAACAAAGCCCTTGTGTTGCGTCTACGGAGTCGGAGTCTAGTGTCTCTCTTCACACACGCACAGAGTGTACTCTATCTACTTGATATTGACGTATTTTTAATGAAGTCCTAACATGACTTACAAATATAAAACTATAATGATGTGATAGTAAATTTAGAAACTTCTATTTGATAATAGAATTTAAATGAGGTTTAGGAAACTCAATTTCCAACTACATAAATGTATTATCGCGAGTACACGAATGAGAATAATGATAACTACTTCTGAATGAATTGAAAGGTCTATGAAATTAATATAATAAGGAGGGGTGAAATAATGAAATAACATTAAATCATGTAAGAACTTACCAAATTAAGAAAAACTATTTAAAAGAAAAAAATAAAATAATTTATTAAAAAGTGAAAGTTATGTATAGCAGTAAACACATTAACAAGCTAAAAAAATATTATATATAATATCTCCAATATTATAGAAATAGAATATATATGGGTTTACTTCTTCAAATAACTCGTCTCATTTAAAAATGCACTTGTTAATATATAATTATTGTAGGCTCTAATTTTTTACTACAACAACTAAAAGACTATTATAAAAATAAGTTCAATCACTAATGATAAAAATCAATTCATATTATTGTATAGAGCTTTTGAGTACCAATGGAAGTTTTGTATCTGTCAATTGAGTCATCAATATTTTATTATTTGAATTAAAAATCTATTTATATCCTATACAATATTTGACTTTTTGTAAAAAAATAAAGACCAAATGTCATTATCTTCTAAAACATTAATCTCTAATTATGACATTTTTTTCATTTAAGATAAAGAATTAGTTAATGATAGGTGAATTTTTGATTGATAAAAGGTTTTTCCATTTATTGATGAGAATGATACTAGAATTTAAGTATAGACTAATAAAGAGTGAATAACATGATAAAGAAAACATTTCAAATTAAGGACATAGATACCCAAAGTATATTTGTGCTCACAATTAATTTTCCACATAGAAACTTGAACTAATATTTTACGCATCATTGGGATATAATTTCTATATTATCAACTACTAATTAAAAATCATTATTAATGTGATTTTTAAAGATGTTGTCATAAAAATCAATAAATTTATATATAACAATCTGTGATTAAACAGTAGCATGAAAGCTATTTGCACTGTAATTCTTTACATATGAACTTTATTTTTTTCACGCATTCTGAACACATGATTAAAATTATTTTCATTAAGAAATTCCCAATTTAAAAGCAAAAAAGAATAATACCAACGTGACAATTTTTCTTAGAGGGTAAGGACGCAGTTAGTTTGTAAAATTTACTAATTGACGCAGATTTCAATCAATAATGTAACTAGTTTCAAGAGATATAAATAGTTGTAAAAAAAGAAACGCTATATTCAAGTTATACGTTGCTTAAAAATAAAAGGAATATCATCACCGACAACTCATTCCAATCAAAAACTAAAAAAGAAAAACAGAACAGAGCAGTGAAGGATTCATTGCTTACGCACTTCCTGGATCATCAGTGACTACAGTGATGATATATTAACACACTCAAAAATTTAACGGAAATAAGTGTTCTTTTTAATGTAAGGATGTCTTGTAGATGTCTGTGATGATTTGATTTATGTTTTCCTTATATGGTGGTGAAGATGGTAGGTAATTAATAGGTGTGAAAGAAAATTAGTGGATCATAATGCATAGAAAAATATATGAACAGTGGAAGTGTTATTTTTGCAGAGAAAGTTGGAGTTTGGAAAAAGACATGTAATTTTCCATTTGAGGAGAGGTAACGGGAGTGGTTGTGGGAGAGGAAGTGTTGCGTTCCCATTCCGTGGTGGAGCCTGCTTCCTATCTCACTCTCATCCCAAGAGCGTGCTGCCACGCGCACAACAAGTTAAAGATAATGAATGGAAGAAACACGTGTCAGAAAAAGGGGTAAATCAGAAAAATGGGTCCTGTCTAATAGATCCCAACATATTAACTCCATGCTGAGTTGCCATTCACTCTTCATCAACACCACCTTCATTTTCTTCTATATTTCCCTTTTCAGTTTAATTTATTTCTTTTATCAGTCTTATTAAACTCATAAAATTTATATTTAACCTGTTTTAATATGTATATCTAGCTTCAAATACAAACTGTAATGGCATACAAAGTATATTGATTTTGTTTATAAAGTTCCAAAGTGAGTAATAAATAAACCGTGAATTGGTCAAGCATTGGATACATTCATTGGTACTAAACAAATGAAGGCTGGATATAGAACTGATTCAAAACTGATGAAGACTTCTGGAGAAACAGTTTAAAGAGTTGTTTCTTATTTTTGAACATTGTAAAAGCTTTTGGTACTATTTTGTACTTTGGAAGAAATGTGATATAACTTTTGTGCTAATTTAATTTGTGATTTAACTAATTTTGCTGGATTGAAGGAGCAGTAAAAAAGGAAGAGTGGATTGAAGAATAAAAATGAAATTGAAAAGTGGGGAAAAATGTAAAATGTTTAAATAAGAGGTGGAGAGGAGAAGAATGTCTCTCTTTCACTGAACTTAGGTATGTGTGAATGGGTGGTAGCTAGCATGGTGGAAAGCTGTCCACTCTGATTGTCTTTCTCTAAAAATAGCAACTCAGAATTCCAATCTCTTCAATTTTGCAAGCCAGTTGAGTAAATCCTCTTTCACCTTCACTTCACTCCACTTCACTTCCATCTTCCACTCTTTGCAATTTCCAAACTCTCTCTCAGACACTGCCTTTCCTTTTCTTGTTCCCTCTTTCTCTTTCAGTATACTTTTCCCGATTCTCTACTTTTCCCTCCTTCAACTCTGCTTCGGCACCCTCACACCCTCTTTGTCTTCACCATATTCACCTATTTGTTTTCTTCTACGTTTCTTTCCCCTTTCTTTTTTCACGTGCTCTTCGCACACCTTGTCCCTTTCTGCTTCTTCTCTCGCGGCTTCTTCTTTCCTCCTTTAATCCGTTTGGTTTCTCCAAAATCGAAGACCCTCATGGCTTTGGGAGAGTAAATTCATGTCTTTCTTTGTTGGGTAATGTAAAACAATGCTTTTTCAGTGGTTACCTTTCTGCTCAACTCAGCCAACATGACCCCAAATTCCAGCTCTACCTGACCATAGCCAATTAGGAACACTGTTCGGATACTATTCAAGAGTCAATTGTTGTTTGGTCCTGTCTAATTGTCTTGCACCTACCCTGGTTCTTTTGCATGTGATGGAATCTTGGAGCTTTGTCCCTGAAGAAAAGGAGTGTGTCTCCAATGAGGCACTATCCCCTCCCAACACTCTCGGGAGGACCATAAATTCTTTCTTGGGCTGGGAACTCAAAACCCCTTGTAGTTTTTCCAACGACATGTTGGGTTTGGGTCAGCACGCCATTGAGAATCAAGGTTTTGAGGAATTGGGTTTTCCTGAAATGTTGGGGAAACACTTGTCCGATGATCTAATTGCCAGTGTTTCAAGCAGAAAGGTGGATGGTGATAGGCAACACCAACACCAACACAGTGACAGAATCACTGGAACCGTTGTGGATGCCCCAAGTGGCTTTTCTCAAAGAGGGGACTCAAATTCCAAGCTTTCAAACTCAAATTCCCTCATTGATTTGAAACTGGGTCGATTTGCTGACCATGGAGATGCCATTGATCCGGGGTTTTCCAAAGTTTTGTCTTCTTCGGAGTCATCAACGCCTCCTAAGAGAGCCAGAGTTTCGGGGGTTCACTCTCAGACTGCATATTGCCAAGTCTATGGCTGTAACAAGGATCTCAGCTCCTGTAAAGATTACCACAAGAGGCACAAGGTGTGTGAGGTTCACTCCAAGACCGCCACCGTTATAGTCAATGGTATTGAGCAAAGGTTTTGCCAGCAATGTAGTAGGTTGGTCAAGTTTTCAACCGTTCATCTTACAATTCCAAGCTGCTAAATATGTATTACTATTGCTTGTCTCTTTTTTGTGCCTATTTGAATCTGAACATGACTCTTTACCTACTCAATTTTATGTGATACTATTGGTTTTAAAGGCTTTATCTGCTTTGGCTCGCATAATTTTCCTTTCCCCTTTGTATATGGTTAAGGTTACTAGTTTTGCTACTTCATAATGGACAAGTTTGAAATGAGAAGCTGTGTTGTTGAGATATACAGTTTTGTGTAATGTTTAGTATATGATCCAGGTTTCATTTGCTGGCTGAATTTGATGATGGTAAGCGAAGCTGCCGTAAACGCCTTGCAGGTCATAATGAGCGTAGAAGAAAGCCACAAATGGGGATTCACCCCGGAAAGTCTGGGAGGTTGCTTCAGCCATGTGGGGGTAATAATATATTCTTAAAATAGTTCATGATATAACTCCTCTCTCCTACAGTACCCTTTTCTCTTAAATTCTCATCTTACTTTTGGTCACATGCACATTCAACCTCGCATTCTTCATTGATTAAATTTCATGTGATTGACTGCTTAATTATAACTCTGTTGGCACTAAAAAATATAGAAGCACGCCTTTGAAAAGGTGGTTTCTTTTCTTGTCCATTTCTACCTTTTCCCAAGGCTTCATGTAATCGTCCATACAGCCTCAGAAATGATTCAAAGTTTTTGTTCGCCTTTCTGTTTAACTTCTCATTTTGATTCCCCTCCATACTGTGGTACATTTGTCATACAGATTTCTGTCAGGTTTCATTCTGATGTCAGTGTCAATATTAACTCTTTGTATTCAAACAGCCACACTTCAAAACATGTAATGTGGTCCAACTTATATTATATTCTAGAGGTAATCTAATTGGTATCCTGCTTTGTCACCCACCCAACAGAATAAATGTGAATTTTCAAATGTTGATTTACCTGATGAATATATATCTATAAGATATGCTGTGTCATCTCATAGCCCCATTTGTTTCAAAATGTTTATTCTTCATTTATTTTATGTTTTGACCTTTTGTAAACTAACTTCATTTATTTTTGAGGTACATTGTCTAAACTAGTTTTAATTTGGACTCTTTTGTTAGCAAACGTTAAGTGAATTGTTCAACAAAAGATTGGTGTTATCTCTTAGGGGAAATGTCCTTCAGCTAGGTGAGGTTGACTATATGGACCACGCAATGTCTTTGGACTTTAAAACCAAAATTTCGTAGATGTTGTTTACCATGAGATCTCTGTTGACAAATTCTCCAATGTCCTTCTTGGTCCACCTCTCCTCCTTCACATGACTAAAACCATGTACCACAGGTGTCACACATCCATCTCCCTTTTGATTAGTCATTAACATCAACATGAAGCCTAATCAACTGGAAATAACTTATGAGTTTTTATCCCATATGCTAACCTTTATATTCTATGATATAGCTCAACTGTTGCCACTCATTTCTGTTTCTAATTAACAAGGGTGAAAAAAGAGATGAAGCAGTGAGAGAGTAGAACGTTACTGTTTTAACTTTTTTTTAATTGTTTCATGGAATGAAATAAACTTCTTTATTGGTACAAAATTGTGTTAAAACATCAAAAGTGTGTTACAAAATTTCTAGTTGTTTTAATATTCAGAAACTCTTGAATTGGTCTTTAAACTGCATGGGACGTGCCTAAATTCTAAAGCTATTTTTGTTCCTTAATCGTATTTTGAACCGTTTCCTTTACTCAGTTAATTTTAGATGGTTTCACGACTCTTGTAAGTTGTAAGAACTGATTCCCTGAAGGAAGTTTTCTCTACTTTTATAGCCATCTGATATTAGTAAAGTTGTTTGAATTTGATAAGGATCATGTGGTTGCAGATATTAGATTCCAGGGAACGATGCTAACATCATCCTTTATCCGCCCAGATATGCTTCCTAGTGGGGTCATGCGTTCTGAGAAATATGGTATGAGTGGCTTCTGGCGACATATCAAAGCAGAACACGGGGCTGGTTTTAGGCATCTTTCTTCTGTGCCAGTATCCAATGGACATCCTCAGTCAAGATCGTTATTTCCATCTTATAACGGAAAACAATTTCCTTTTCTTCATGAAAATTGTGCAACATCCACCACAGGAAGCATCTTCTGTGAGAGCAATGGCCACTATCCACCTGCCCTCGGGGCACAAGATTCTGGGTTAAGGCCACTATTCCAGGACACCATAGGAAATGAGGACTTCAATGTTTTCGATACAGCACCAACTGTTCAAGGATTATCGGGGATTTCAGACTCTTGTTGTGCTCTCTCTCTTCTGTCATCTCAATCCCAGAACTCTTCAAGCCAATCATCAGGAATTCCCTTGGCTCACTCCTTGGTTATTCCAAGCAGTCATGGCCACCACTACAGCATGAGTCAGGTCTCTGAAAAGATAGGAATAAGCTCACAGACTTCTTCAAGCCGGGTGTCGGATAGTTTTCCTTCAGAACTAAATCATGCAGATGGAAGTCATCTCAGTCCTGTGTTAATACCAGACCATAATGATATTGTAAACTTTGATATGCCAGATGGTATCTTCCATGGTTCAGAATTCATGAATGTGAAGGATAGACTTTCCTGCGAAGATGGTGCAACCATCGACTTGCTTCAATTGTCATCACAGCTTCAGCGAGTTGAGCATGAGAGGCAATCCTTGCAGGTGAAGCAAGAGAATGATTCTTCTTGCACTCTGCGGATTACATAAAATGCTTTGGAAGAGGTACGTTTTCCTGTTTTGTGAAAATTTGGTGACCTAATTTCTCTATGCAGACTAAGTTGGCACTTTGCCGCAGGTAAACTTGTGGTTAGCACTCTACACTATGCACTAGCTCTATATCATGCTTCCTTCATTCCTCTGCTTTCCAGGAAAATGGAAAAATGATATTTGGGGCTGTCATTTAAGGCTCTATTTTAAAATGACTAATTAAACTATGTCAACAAACACCATCTCTTTTGGGTCTCTAGCAAAACAAACAAGTCATCAGCCCCTTAAACGATTAAGGGAAACGGTGTCTCACTTGCATGATATGTATTTAAGTTTTTCAATTACCAAAAAAATTGTTAATATTTAATTCTATGTTGTGTAATGATTAATTAGTGATCAAGTGATTCAAGATATTGCTTTCCCTCTGTGTAGTACATGTACATATACGGAATTTAGAGGATGAAAAATTCATTTTGTATTTCTTGCAGGAAACAGGTTGTGCAGCATGTGACAGACACAGCTAGGCCAGTCATCTTAGACAACGTAGGCCACAGTGAAATTGAATCTTCAAATGGTGCTATTTTCATCTGTTGCTAACTAAACACGTCAGGGGCTATATCTATGATATTGGTTCGGACGCAATTGTCCCAAGTGTAATATATCCATCTGGATGTAATAAACAAAAGCCTTGGATGTATGAAAAAATGCTTGTCATGGCACAGACATTTCAAACCACGACAATTGTTTACTAGAATTGACGTTCGACTTCGTGCCAACTTTGGTAATGACATTTTTTTCTCGTACTGAAATGTTAATCCTGCAGCGGTATTGTAATAATAAAGACAAACTTTAGGTGTAACATTTTACGTGTCTTACTATTATTCTATTAAAATTATAGTTCGATCAAAATATAAAGCTCTGAGCAACAACATTAGAAGCACAGTTGGATACTGTGGAAACCAGCCTGTTCTTGTTGGAACGTGGAAGCTAGAAACATATATTTTTATACATATTTTCTGAAAAAGTAACTTTACATCACTTCGATGGGACAAGCAAGTCATAATCATGAATGAGAACCGGAATAGGGACTTGCCAGATCAACTCACTCATCTCGTTGAGAAGCGCGTCACTAAATTCAACGCTGGAAGCACGTACCAATGTCACGAGTCTAGGTGCCACTCTGTATTCATGGCATTTACCATTTTCATGCACAGACGTAAACCTTCAAATACTAGTCCTCTTCCACAACCACGTACACCACACAAGGATGACTACCAATTACCAACCAATGTTTTTGTTTACGAAAACAAAAAGAGATGATGAGTATGAACGAGCTTGAACTATGATAAGCTAGCAATATCAAATAATGGTCATGCACGTACAAATGATAAAACACTGAAGCCAGAATGAGCACAGATAATTAATACATAAAACTATAAAAAGAAAAAGCACTCCAGAAAAGTGTAGGGGGTGCTAACTAAATTTTATGCTTGAATTCATTAAAATGCTAGGAAATCAGTTGTCTACATTATAGAGCAAAAAAGAACAAAGAAAAACTAACGATTAAATAATTTTACAACGCAATAGCTACAAAAATACACCACGCGGGAATAAAAATCCACCCTTCTAAGTAAATAACAGGACAGAATTCTTGTGGCAAGCATGTATATCCCGGTGTTCCATGCATATTATGAACCTTGTGAATGACTTCAGTTTCAGCAATCTTGTGCAGATAACTTGGTAACTTCAGAAGAGAAGATGACGCCTTTATGTTCCATATATATAGATTCTCCATGATTAAGTAAACAACATGACCACACAAGCTAAAGTGCCAAAAACTGTGCTTAGTAAAGAGAAAACTAGTTTTGAACTTGCATTCGGCAGCCATGGATAGGCGTCAGGAGGTGGCATTACGCAGTTGTCTCCATTGAAATAGATTCTTCGAGGGAAAGCCCATCCCTTATCAAAAGAAAAGCTTGATTTGTCCTTTCGGAATAAGAGCTCAGACTGCACATTCCCGAGGGGCCCTGCTGAAGTAAGTAAATCATTGTAGAACTTGACTCCCCACAGCATACCAGTATCATCTGCAAAACCAGATCCAAAAACCATCATACAAGAATTTGAATATTTTGCTCACAAGTTTATCTAAGACTATATGATAGTGTAAGATAGAACTTACTTAAGCCCACATAAGGCGTTAGCGGCTTGTAGTTAAAGCTGAAAACCTGCGTTACATTGTCAAAGTTCGGGTGCTGCACAACAAGGTTCCATTGTGAATAGTTCACTACGTAATTGAAATTTGTGATTGTGATTTTGATCCTCCAGTACTCTTTATATTGAAGTTTCACGTGCCAGTGCACTCTAATAGGACACATGTGATTGGTGCACCGGACCAGATGTGTATTTATAGCTTTGCCTGGTGGTGATACAACTGAAGCTAAATGTGGGGAATTAGGACTGTAAGAAAAGTTCAGAAAAATATATCAGAGGACAGTTTTTTACTTACACAAGAATGATAAATCAATGACTTACTCTACACAGCTGCTAGGTTCTGTTTTGTTTTGGCAACCACAGGTGCAGGTAGGGCAGTTTACTATTGTACTGTTGTAGAAGGATGAAAGAGAAACACAGCACGTTGGGGTCTTCTGAGCTAGGAATTGAGAATACGTGCACGTAACATTCCAGGTCACTGCCAAACAAATATTCAGATTGGGTTTAAACCAAATCTGAGAAACTAAAACTTGCTTTTCATAGTTTTTCTGGTCAATGTATAATGCATAAGTAATTATGTCCAGTTACATCACCACTTATTATTTGTTTGACTAAAAGCTAATAATGTCATCTCATCAATGAAGACAAATATTGCTACGAAGGAAAATTGGATTCTCTTTCTGGTAATTCAACAATACCAGCCTATAAGATAGGTGCACTACTATACCTACAGATTTAATCAGATAAAAAAGTCACTTCAGTTTTGTAAGAGAGAAAGTTTATGGAATAAAGTCTAATGTGTACATCTATTACATCTAGAACTACAGTTTTGTTCTTCAGATAAGTTCAGAAAGAAACAAGTATATATATGTAAAGTTACAAATCAATGCATTTTGGAAGTGACTTACTCAATGCTTGAGTGGTTCTCCTCTTGTCTTTGGTAATAAATTTAGTTGGTTTCACAATCTTTGCAGGGCCACAAGTATAGCCAGGCCCTGGTGTTTTGAGGGTAAAATTTCTTGGCAGTTTGACCGTTTTGTTGGTTGTTCCTGCAGAACCAACACTGAGTTGAAATGAGCTTATTGCATGTTCAGGGTCCTGGGCCCATGCGGTTAGGACTCCCCCAGTGCAACAATTCGCAATCTGCTGGTTGTAGGGAGTTCCAGGCAGTAAATCCACGACGGTTGGATCCTTCTTACAACAATGAGGGACGTTCCCTTTGAACCTTGAACAGTCCCCTTGCTCTGTGGTTTGGCCTCCCATTACATTCCAAATTACTTCCTTTTTTGCCCATGTCCACCCCAGTATCCATCCAGGGGCCTGAATATGCCTATACTGTTGAAAGTTGTACATTGTGACAACAGCCTGTAAAAGCAAGAAAATTTTGGTATGTTAAAGAAACAGACAATACAGGACCTAATAAAAAAATTGGTACAACCTATACACATTTACTGTTTGGTTCTAAATACTTGTATCTTACAATATGTCAAAAAATAGTAACCAATTAACCATAGGAGAAAACTTAGATGCACTTCCTATACAGCTCTAATTTCTTACTCCAGAGTAATTTTCAGGTTAAATGCCAAAACTCACAATATGATGTTTTCCCAAGTATTTTCTGCCGTTATGAAAGTAGTGATGATCACTTACAATATAGCCGTCTGGCGTCCAGCTTATGACATCCCATTTGATTGTAATGTTTCCAGTTGGATCAAGTGCATCATAGGCTTCTGTATATCATTGAACAACCATGAAAAGTTGAAGACTTAAAATTCTGGGTAAGATTACTTAAAGCAAACAATTTTATAGATCAAAGTTCCACATATTTCACAGCATTTTTTCTCAAGTGTACATTACAGAAGCCTCCAAAAAAGTAGTTTGTATCCTGTCTATGGCAACATCACACTTTCTTCAAGCCAGAAAATAAACAGAAAGCATTTCCCATTTTCCCTCTTCATTCAAAAGATGTTGAAAAGAGACTCATGTCACATCCCCATATAATGACCAAATGAACGCTACTTTAAGAAGAGTGTAACTGGGTTTGTCTATAGTTCTACAAAGAGAGCCAGTACACAACAATACCCCACATGGTAGCCATTTCGTCAATAAAAACAAAAGTAAACGGCAATATCAGCCTCATCAATTGATAAGAACAAATAAAAACTAAATAAAAAAAACACTAAAAACGGTTGAGAGAATCTCAGAAGTCCCAAAATTTTTTTTGCATCTTTTTGTTTTAGTGAAAATGGGAATGCTCCTGAATCTTCATGACAACACTATTGTAAGAAACTGTGAAGTATGATACTACTCCCAAGTAAAGTTGATATGAGTGAGGCTGAAAGCTAAGCAGTACCGGTAGAAGAGAATGTAGAGCACAAGAGCAGTGACAGCAGTAAGATGGCCAAGAAGCCACCACGGGGGGCAGCAGATCCAGTGGTTGACAACCACACAGACTCCATTTCTTCCGGTGCAGAGCTTCTTTCACAAAGGATATTTAGCCACAACTCAAGCCAGCCAGCGCCACCAACATTGACAAGGTTAAGGCTTTTGAGTTGGAGTTCAACCTGAAACACTCTCTTGTATCTGAAACACAGTTTCAGTTGCCAAGTATCAAGGACACCCTTGCGAGTGACATTATCATGCTCTCTCTGTCTTTTCAAAAATAAAATTACCAAAGAGGTCAGCTTTTTTTAGTGCTGTCATTATTGTTATCATACCCTCTTCGTAACCCTTCATTTTTTTTTATTTCCATATGCATTTGCTTCCGAAAAATATGGTTTTTTCATTTCAATATTCCTTTTAGTTTTTAAATTATCAATGTGTTTTAGTTTCTCAATAAAACTTTGTCCTCCATCTTCAGAATAAAAAATATAGTTATTTGATTATCAATACCAATGTTGCTGACAGAGGAATGTAACGGAAGTAATTTGCAGAAAACATCACAGTATTATTCAATTCAATAGAAAGTAATGCAGTGAATGAATGATTTTAAAAATGGGTAGGGGTAATATTGGAAGAATGAAACGTAAAGAGAACACAAAAGGAAGACAACACTGAAGAGTAAAGACACGACACTTTCCCCTCTCTCTAACGATGTTTGCCGCGTCTATCCATTTTTTGTCGCAAACTCTCGAACACTAATTATTTTATTTTTATGGCTCTTTATTTGTCGAATTAGGGTATTATAAACAATTATTCCAAAAAAAAAGTAAAAAAAAAAAAAGAAGATTTTGTAGTGCGCAAGTGTCTGTTTACTATAAATTTTGGATTCACTTTTGAAAAAAAACATTGGCCTTTTGGTGGAACTTTGCTAAAGAGTTAAGACATAAGAATCACTTTGCGGCAGATAAGGTAATTAATTATTATGGACTTTAATTCACTCCCACGCAAAACTAATGGATGAAGAAGAAAAGTGTGTGGATGAGATAAGCAAATAATTAATATTTGATATTTAATAATATTATTAAATTGATAACATCATTAAAATCATTACATTTAATTTTTTAATTATTTTTACCTCTTCAAAAAATATTTATCAAAGTCCGTCGTTGGTAGAACCTACTCACCCCTCCCAATAGTTATAAGAATTTGTGAACATGAAAAGTAGTATATATTAGTGCTGTGTTCATTTCAATGAATTTTGATCCCATTTTTTCAAATTAAAAACTTTTGTGGGCCTTTTCCTTATGCCAACTTATATGCACTAAGGGCTCGGCCCAATGCGGCATTCGGCACTAAAATTGCTATCTACACCTAACCCTTTTACTCTTCACAACACCGATTCTTTTAAACTCTTTTGAAATACCAAAACTATCTCCTTTCCTTCCATGCACCATCCCTTCTCATTTTTCTCTTTATCTGCTTCTCTTCATAGACATCTCTTGGCAACTTTATCTTCTCAAGTGGATTCAAATAACCTACCCCCTACAACATTTCGGTTAGACATAAACTGAATACTAAAATCTGTTTATTCAACTTGCCCATAACTAAAAGAATACCTTACATATGAAGGTTTTTAAATATATCATTTTTTGGAAAAAATTAACTTCTATAGTAACTCAGATTTTTTTTAACCATTTTTCACTTCTTTCTCATACATACAACTTTTATAATTAAGAGTGTACATGCTTATTTTTCAATTACATGCATGATTGGATGATTAAATGAACTTAATTGTGGGGATTCAAGACCATAATTATGCCCGGGGTGTTTGTTTCTAGGCAATTATTTCTGGTACCATATCAATTTTAACCTTCACTATATCAATTTCGAAATATCAGAAATGCTCTTAATATTTTATTTCAAATCCATGAAAGGGTTGTCTTCTGTTTTCAGAATGTAAATTTTACATTTCAGAATACACTTTTTAGAATACATTTTCTGGAATGTAAATTTTACTTTTTGAAAAATATTTTTCGGAAAATGTATTCTAAAAAATATATTTCATAATGTAAACTTTACTTTTCAGAAAATAGGTTTTGGAATTCCAAATTCAAAAACCGTTGAATTATAAACATAGAAGAGCATTTTAGTAATTTTGTTCAATCATATGGTGTTCGTCAAAAATTGATATGGTGCAGGAAGCCACTGCCTTGTTTCTAATGCTAAAATAAGTAAAGTTTACATGAAAAACAAACAAAAGACAAAAAAGGCAAAGGAAAGATATAGAGGTTTAACTATATATTATACCACACAAATGTCTTAGGAATGATTCATTTAGAGATAAGTCAAATGTAAGTATCTCTTATAAATTATAATTTATTTATTTTATTTCTATGTTTTGTATTATTTTTTATTTTTTAGTTTTACAGGTAGTATATGTCAGTTCATTAGCCTACAAGTTACACTTTGTAAATAAGCAAATAATAAAAATAAAAAAAACCTTGTCCATGGGCTTATATAAGTTCAAATTTTAGGGCATTACATTTTCCACCTCCATGTTTTTAAACCTATTTACACCTCTATAAGGGAGTGAAATGAAATCATACATTTTGGATTGTTATTCCAGTATATATTTATGGGGAAATATCTTCAAGAATATAAAAATTAGAATGTATTAATATATTTTGAATTCTAAAATTCATTAATACATTTCATAATATATTTTTAAATCTAAAAATATATTCTCAAATGTATAATATATAAT
>Ga0123340_1003078_pt1 | contig 15438 bp, 7 predicted proteins | sample SirMexnodulemix_FD_89961 | JGI IMG/M metagenome (GOLD analysis project Ga0123340, IMG submission 89961) | Root nodule microbial communities of legume samples collected from Mexico - Siratro Mexico nodule mix | ecosystem: Host-associated > Plants > Roots > Nodule | place: Mexico: Nepantla... | reverse complement strand
GTATATATATATATATATATATATTCCTATTGTTTATAAATACAAATGTGTTTTTGTATTTTGTAGAAAACTCGTTAGATATATGTCGTGGTCATAAATCTATTCACTTTAGTACTTGTTTTACTTGCTTTTAATGTGTATATTTAATACTTATAAAACTACATTTGCTTCTTTCAAAATATAAATGAAGTATTTTATTCACCAAACAATACTAAACCTTAATGAAAAGTATAATTATTTGTTCACTAAATGAGTTTAGAAACTAAATCAATTAACAAACAATTATTAAAGGCTTTAAACATGTATTCTGGAAATTTCAAAACTTGGACAATACAAAATGTTCAACAATACGATTATTTTAAACAAATATATATAAAAAAGAGTGTGCAAAAATCAAATTAGGAAGAATTGTATTAAACTCACCTTATATGAAGTTAATTTCACTTAGCTCGTACGTAATTTGAAAATTATACCCACTTCACATGTTTTATTTGCTATTCTTTTATTGACTACTTTTTTTTTTTTTAATAAAGTTACCCATTCTCTGTCCTTGTTTATTTTTAATGTATGAACGAAATACAATTATTAAAAACAACATAGTAAGGGACTTGTGCAAGAGAAAAGTGTAATGTTTGAAAGAAGCAAGGATTACTACTAACCTCAAAGGAGGTCTATGCAATCATAAGACGATAGAGAATCGACAAATAATTGCAAAGTTGAAAATTGATGTCCTTAGCAGTCAAACTTCTTGCTACAAACTAAATCCAATTAGTAGGAATTGAGTCAAATTTTTCATTAAATTAAATTAAAATAAATTCAAATTGCATTTGATTTATACGTTTAACTCGGATAACTTTTCCAATAAAAAAGTCTAACTACTTCAAATTATATCAGTTCACCTATCTACTAATCATATATTTCAATGTTATCACCATAATATTTATCTATTAACAAAAAGATAGATTTATGTATTACACTCAACTAGTTTTTATTTGCAACAATTTCTACAGTTTCTTTACCTTTTGATTAAGTTTTTAAACGTTTGTTATATTAAAATTTAATTGGAGAATTTATTTATAATTCTGAAAATGCGATCTTACATACATAATACTTCTTATTTTCTCCAAAACAGTAAAAAAAAAAAGGAAAATGCCGTATTTTATCAACACAAATAAATAATTGTTTGTAATGATAACTGATGACCACACGTGTCTATCAGCCCAATATAACTGATTTCAAAACTAATAATCAATTATTTATTTCCAACACCCACTTCAAAATTGATTTTCATGTCTAATAATTGATTATCTCATAGGGTTTTAAAATTGTTTCGGACATGGTCCTCACTCGTGATTAATAAAATAAAATCAGAGTTCACAAGGATCAAACTTTCTGCTCAACAATTTAGGTAAACTTTACTTAGACCATTGCACCACATTGATTTAGTAGAGACGAAACAAATGTAACATGGGTATGTTTGAACGAAAATTTTCATGAAAGGAACAAAAATGAAAAAACAACACAATAAGCTTTTCAATAATTTAAAAATACTTATACATAAAGTATTTTATAAAAAACTTATATTGATTTATTCAAAAAAATTAATTTATGCGTAAATCATTTTAGTTTTCTTTTCAAATTATTTTACCTCATTTTTCTTATTTTTCAAGAGTATTTGCAAAGAGATTTACGTGTATGTTTTTAAATATTTTATGTTTGTGTATTTTGTATATTTATATCATTTCCCACATGTTGAGCGAGTAATTTAAATATTGAATTGGTGATCCAAGAATATTGATTATAAAAATGTCAGGTGAATTTATTTACTTTAAAAAAAAGTGTATTGTTGAGTGTTTGCCTTTGGCCCAATCCAAACCCCAACCCCGAAATGATGTGGCCGGTTCAAAGCCAGACACCTCTGGTCTCAAAGTTAGTGTGCGTGCTCTTTTTTGTTTTTCCCTTTTTTTTTTTCTTCATGGCTACTTTGCATTTCCCAAAATACCCCTTCTACATGTCACCCGTTCAAATTTCCAATTGCATTTCTCACCCCCTCTTCTGTTTCTCGCACCAGACAGAGCAAACACTCTGTTCTCAGAACCTTCCTTTGCTTTTTCTCTCGTTCATGGAGCTCCAGAGGCGCCAGGATCAGAGTCTCTCCCAGCGGAAGGGGCAGAAGCGGAAGCTCGACGAGGAACAGCACGACGAGGGGCAGATCTCGGCGGCGCCGCCCACCGCCGACGAGCGAGCGGCGCTCCTCTCCGACGTTGCCGAACAGGTGAGCATCCTCGAGTCGACTTTCACGTGGAACGAAGCGGATCGATCCGCGGCCAAACGCGCCACTCACGCGCTAGCCGATCTCGCGAAGAATGGTAAATCGATGCCTCCGATCTCGCCGTGTGTCGCTGCGTTCGTTTGGATTGCGGTTGCGGTGTGCTGTTTCTTCTTACGTGTTTCCTCGTGTCGGTTGCATGTTCGTGTGTATGAATCGATTGGTGCTGGTTGTGTTTGCAGAGGAAGTGGTGAACGTGATTGTTGAAGGAGGCGCGATTCCGGCGTTGGTGAAGCATCTTCAGGCGCCACCTCTGACTGAACGTGTCGAGAAGCCATTGCCGTTCGAGCACGAGGTTGAGAAGGGGAGCGCTTTCGCACTGGGACTTCTTGCCGTCAAGGTGATTTCATTTTCCTCTAACTGTTATTTTCGATTTTATTCCATACTTAATTGTTTATACGTCGTATGTCTTATCTTGTTTTAGTTTGGTACTTAGTGATTTGGATAGATGTTCCTGCGTGTTCTGCGAACTTGGAAGTATGAGGGTGATATTGGTTGTAGCTTGATTCCAAGTTTTGTAATGTTCAATTCGCTTTTGAGTGTTGGTTATTTATTTATGCATTTTAATCTGTAATGCTGTTCCATTTTTTTTGTTTAATGGTGCGAGTGATCTAATACTTCAAGTGTTGCACTTTTGAAAGTTTTTTTTGTTTATATTTAACTGAAATTTCAAAGTTCAACAATATTAATTAATTTTTTGTCATTTATACTCTTATCTCTCGCATAATATTTAATTAGTTTACATATATGCATTTATACTATATAGAAATGAAAATAAATATTTTATTCAAGTTAAAAAATATTGCATTTCTTGGGTTATCCAAAAAAAGTCTAAAAAGGAACTAAGGGAGTAATAGTGGAGGCAGTGCCAAAGATCATGCCTGATGCTGTAATTTGTAGGTTGGGTTTGCTAAATACTCCCTTTAATTATGTTTAAAGGACTCAAATATAAGCAAATTCCAGTTATCTCAATTTTATTTAATGCTATTATTTCAAAAATATCCTTATATTTAAACTTGGGAACCAATTTCCAATAAATATGACTGCTGGTAGTTTAAAGGATGTATTTATTTTATGAAATTAAGAACGTTAGATTAACATAACTAAGATTCTTAATTAGTGTTTGAGTCTAGCATAGTACTTTATGGTCTTTAATTAACATTATTACAGACCACTAAAGTACTTAATTCAGCTGAATTTTTAAAAAAATGTTACCAGTGTACCTTCTAAAATGAACCTTATAATAAGGATTGGATGGAGTGTTTGTTTATTTTTGCAGGATTCATTACGATGTGATACAATGGGTTGTTTTTGTGCATGACACATGACTCTGTTTAGAATCTTAAGAATCGTGTTGCTGTTGAATCATACCTTGGAGCCAGCAAATCCCTCAGCACTCATAGTAGTTAATCGCAAATTCGGATGTTGCTGCCTCTCCAAGGGTCATCGTGTTGGCCTTGGCCCCCAGACTCCAAACCTACAACTTCAGTGCTTCAGTTCACTGTCCTGCTCTCATGGCTGTGCATCTTTTTAGTGGGTCAGAGAATAGAGATGATCCATTCTCAACCATAATTCTAAATGACAGTGTCCTGGGTTTCCTTTTTACTTTAAGTAACTTTTGTCTTTATGTTCTAGAGCAAGACAAACTGTGTTTAGGGTTGGGATGCCAGTTTTAACGTTGTTGTTTGAACTATTAATTTTTTTCTTTTCTTTTTTTCCCTCTTTTAGTCAACACTTGGAAAAATAAAATTAAAAATTAAAGTTTAACACTGTAATAAAGTTTTATATTTAATGAAATTTAAATAGATATATTTTCCAAATAAGACATTTGAGAAATTAAATAAAAATGCTTAGTTATCGATCATGAACTTGTGCTTTTATGTCTTTTAGCATAAAAATATCATGTTTTATTATTGATCATGAATCTTATTATTCATGATACGATTTGATTCGTGACTCAAAAATTAGATGATCTTATTGACAATTTGTTTCTCGATTCAACTAACATGGAGTCCAAAGGTAGTACCATTTGATGTGTGTCATGTGGAATTTTGGACGCCATAATCTTCTTGAATTGAATGGAGTTATTTCTGAATATATAGTTATTTGCGTGTGTGTCAAGGTGGAGAACGGAAATGTTGGTGGTTTATACTATCATCCACTTTCAGTTCTGTTCTATTTCATTTTGCAAGTACTGTTTCTTCATGCTATCCCATTCCAGAGATGGTTTTCAATTAAAACGAATACAATAGAAGATCTGAAGATGTGAGGCAAGAGTTTAGAATTGATTTAATATAACCATATTGTTATTTGTAATAATGCTTATGGCTCCTCCTCGTGCATCAATTCCACAATCCATATTAAATTTACCACCTGCTGGTTGGTAGGAATCATTTATTTATAAAAGGTTGAGTTTGTCTGAATGCAATCTGTTTGTCTAAAAGCTTGTTGAATCATGTAGTCCACCACAAGTTTACCCTTTCTATACTGTTTTGTGGTAGTCAGCAGCGGTGGAACTTGGCTGAAGATTTTGAGAGGACAAAATTTATACGGTTTATGTGGACAAGTTAGTTAGTGGGGGGAAGATGATATGCCAATTCTTGAAAACTGTGGGATCTGCTAATTTTACGATATTACTTCTGATCTTTGGATACTTTAGAATAAGTATTGGATGAAAACTTGTTTAAAAAATTTTAGTGATCACCAATTGAATCAAATTCAACAAATTGGATGAAGGTTAGAAGTAAGGAAAGAAGATGTTCTTAAGCATTGTACTTGGTGCAAAAACCACTTAATTTAGTATATAGTCAATTGGTGGTAGGTTGAATTCTTGTGAAATTCTTAATTAAAGCAAATGTCCCGCATAGATTGAAAACAAATAAATTCGGGAACGGGGGATGGGAGACTGTTTCCTTTGGTCCTGATGAAGATTCACCATTGAAAGCCAGTCTGGCCTACTATATCCATAATCTTTGTTTGGAACTGTGGGGTTGTGTGAGATACAACTGATTTCTGAACGGGAATTTATGTATCCTGTTTGTCAATTACAAGATTAATTTAGTGTTAGTTGTAGGATGTGAATATAGAAGCGTTGCCCATCTCCTTTTTTTTTGTAACTGTGATGAAGCCCAACATGTGCAATAATTAGGACTGATGACTGTGTCATGTTTGAGTGGTGTTTGAATTGTGTATATATATAATTTGACATAATTTCATATAATTGGATGCAATTTTTAGATTTAATTGTACTTTTTCTTCCTTTTCTCATCTGACGTATTTCTTTATCTGTTAAAAAGAAATTGCTAAACTGCTATTTTATTTGAAATGCTTTCTACAGCCAGAACATCAACAGCTCATTGTTGACAGTGGTGCCTTAATACATCTTGTTGATCTTTTAAAGAGGCACAAGGATGGCTTAACGTCTCGTGCTATTAATAGTCTCATTCGTAGGGCTGCGGATGCTATCACCAATCTTGCTCATGAAAACAGCAGCATTAAAACCCGTGTCAGGTTTTGCCTTCTTCTAAGGTTAGCATATTTAAAATTTAGTTTGGATTTGTTCTTAATATTATCTTGACTTGATCTGTAGGATGGAAGGTGGAATTCCACCACTTGTTCATTTGCTTGATTTTGCCGATGCAAAGGTACAAAGAGCAGCTGCTGGTGCCCTACGAACTCTGGCTTTTAAAAATGATGAAAATAAAAATCAGGTACGTTGTTGCTGAAAGTTGAGGTTTGGACATTTTACAAACAAGTCACACAACATGATGATTTTCCAGATTGTTGAATGCAATGCTCTTCCAACTTTGATTTTAATGCTACGTTCTGAAGATGCTGCTGTTCATTATGAAGCGGTGAGGGCAACGAAACTTAATAATAAATGCAAGATTTTGCAATAATCTTCAGCTCTTTCTTTGCACATATCTTATGTGGCACATGCTATGAATTGGACTGTATATCAGGTTGGTGTGATTGGAAATCTAGTGCACTCTTCACCTAATATAAAAAAAGAAGTTCTTCTCGCTGGAGCTTTACAGCCAGTCATTGGATTACTCAGGTTTATCCTCAATTCTGGACCCTGATAAACTGCAATGCTCTTTCCCTCCCTACCCTGAACTTGTTTTGTTGTTATTAGATGCCCATTTTTTTTTTCTGTCAGTAACATTCTGTCAAATGTGTTCCCTGAAAGATATCTTCCGATTAACATATATAATGTTTTACTTTATTTAACAGTTCTTGCTGCTCTGAAAGCCAGAGAGAAGCAGCCTTGTTACTTGGACAATTTGCAGCAACTGATTCAGACTGCAAGGTAAGCGTAAGCTTCAGGATGTAAAGGACAAAAACAAAACTTTAAGTGGGTGGATAACTCCAGTTTTCAAGTTTGAATTGCTTAATATTATACACTCACACATATATAAATAGTCTCCTTTTATGCTTATATGCCTGAATAGTGAGGAGGGGGAGATAAGAAGCAATTCATAACTGAACTTTAGTTGAAGCAATTGTTTGATGACATCCCCATTTCCAATTTGATTGTTTTATATTATTTATTTCTTGTTAAATAAGAGTTTCGATGGTAGTAGAGTACTGAGCAGTATAGTTGCTATTCTTATGATGTATATCATATTATCATATATCATATTCTGTTGAGCATAGTTTTTACTGTTTGTGCTGCTTGATTTTAGGTTCACATTGTACAGAGAGGTGCTGTCCAACCTTTGATAGAAATGCTTCAGTCATCTGATGTACAACTCAGGGAAATGTCCGCATTTGCGTTGGGAAGATTAGCCCAGGTTATTCCTTTTCTTCTTTTCCCCATTTATAATGTGCTTGCATTAGTTTGGAATATAAAGTTGCCATTATATCCTTGGAAATAAGTTAGTAGTATCTGTCTCTGTCTCTGCAGGATAGTATTTGGATCTGTAACACATTCAATGCATTTCCATGTTCTCATTAATCCTCATATATGTGTGTGTGTATGTGTGGCTTATCTCTGAGAATGAAAATCATCTTAGTGATATATCACACCTTTTTATATATAAAGCTACTATGCACCTGTGTCCATTTATAGGTTGAATTGGTTCCTTTTAACAACATATGCATTTCTTTTGACTGAATATAAATATATACTTTTTTGTTGATTTCAGGACACACATAACCAAGCTGGGATTGCTCACAATGGTGGCTTAGTGCCATTGCTCAAGCTTCTTGACTCAAAAAATGGATCTTTGCAACATAATGCTGCTTTTGCTCTTTATGGCCTTGCAGACAATGAGGTATGATATAACTGAATTTGATTGGAATGAAGATTTTCTGTCTTAATTGCTTAAAAAGCTTGTTACTTTGAGAATTAAGTTAATTAACTATTCTCTGTTTTTGGGTTATTTATTTTATTTTGTCCCATAGGATAATGTGTCCGATTTCATTAGGGTAGGTGGAGTTCAGAGGCTGCAAGATGGAGAATTTATTGTTCAAGTAAGCTTTCTCTTCACTACATACTGTCTTGATTTGCAGTTCTGCTTTTGCCCTTTGATGCCTTGACTAAAAGAATTAAAATACTTCATGATTTTATTTTAATATTTGTAATTGAAGGAAAATAGATTCATCTTGGACCAATATTAACCTTTATGGAATTGATTTATTGCAGGCAACTAAAGATTGCGTTGCCAAGACGTTGAAAAGATTAGAGGAGAAGATTCAGGGCCGTGTAAGATGCCATATTCATGATACTTTCTGCTTTTGGTTGTTAATACTTGATATCTTTAAAATGATGGGAGTTCTACTGACTACTATATTGATTGTCAGTTTTATAGTATTCAAATTTGTAATGTGATGTTTCCTTTTTATAGGTGCTGAACCATTTGTTATATCTTATGCGAGTTTCAGAAAAGGGTTGTCAAAGGCGAGTTGCTTTGGCTCTTGCACATCTTTGTTCTGCAGATGATCAGAGAAAAATATTTATTGATCACTATGGTATGTATCTTAGTAAAATATTTTCATGGGTTTGGTTCACTTTGGTTATTTTTTTTATAAACTCCTTTTTGTACTTGTTTTGAAGCTGAGCATCTGTCCATGCAGGTCTTGAGTTGCTTATTGGGCTTCTTGGCTCATCTAGCTCGAAGCAGCAACTTGATGGTGCTGTGGCTTTATGCAAGTTGGCCAATAAAGCGTCAACCTTGTCTCCTATTGATGCTCCCCCTCTTTCTCCAACACCACAGGTAAATCCAGTTGACTTGTCATCAGTTTTCATGATTTCACCGCATAGAATTTAATTATAAAAGAATGTTTTTCATAAATTTTATTTTTCCTTCAACTTTTCATTTAAGGGTATGTGAAATTGTACATCCACAGTTTTTGGCTTAAACTTTCTTCATAGGTAAGATCTTTATAGGCACTCAATTAGGTAATAATGTTTAGAAATACTTTGCTATTTGAAATTTCTTTGAAACCTGGTGTCATATTTAGTAGTTAGTAGCCAATAACATGACTATGTATAAATAAGTGGTCCATTTAATATAATGAGCATCTAATGATCTAACAGCAAGCCGTCATCTTGATCAATGCTTGCTGTTTTACATGCTTGCCACTTGCATAAGAATCCTGATGCCAAGTTCCCTCTTCACTCTGCCTTCCCTAAATAATTCTGGAATAAGATTTTTCTAAAAGCTGGTAAGTTTATGATCAACCACTACTTATCTTGCAGGTATATTTAGGAGAGCAGTATGTAAACAATGCTACATTGTCCGACGTCACATTTTTGGTTGAAGGTTGATGCTTTTTGTCCACCTTGTTTCACTATTAAAATTGTAGCTTGAAAACTACCTTCCCTGAAATGTGTTGTAGCTTCAGTTGACATGTGTATTAAACTTGGTGATCTTTGTTCTTCGTTGCAGGCAAACAATTTTATGCACATAGAATTTGTCTACTTGCATCTTCAGATGCATTTCGTGCAATGTTTGACGGTGGCTACAGGGTGAGTTTACTATATTTAGCTTCACCCATGAATCATCTTTCTACTTCACCCCACCTCTAAAGCCATTCCAATTAATAAAAGATATCACAAGAAGCAATTCTTGTAATTCCTTTACATTACAAAACAAGTGTGTTGGTCATAAAAGGAACTCCTTTGTTGACTTTCATGAGGTATTTATTTATCACCTATGGTTTTACAGTTGATTTGAACGGTGGATCTAATATTAAGTAATTACCAAAAATTATGTTTTAATTTGAAACATAAAGTGATAGTTCGTGCCTGTGATGTAAACATGTATTTTATTGCATGGCAGGAGAAGGAGGCAAGGGACATAGAGATTCCAAATATTAGATGGGAGGTTTTTGAGTTGATGATGAGGTCTACTAAATTTTGCAGTCCTGCGTTTTATTAAAGTTGGTCTGTGAATGCTTCTAATTATTTCTGGACATCTTATATATCATTGTTTGTTTGATCTCTATCCAGATTTGTGTATTGTGGATCAGTTGATGTCACACTGGATATTGCTCAAGATCTTCTTCGAGCAGCTGATCAATATCTTTTGGAAGGACTTAAGAGACTCTGTGAGTACACAATTGCACAGGTGAGCTAGGGAAACCAGTTTTATTTATGTATGTATCCCTGTACTAAGTGGGCTCCTCATTACCCCATGTTTTTGTCACAGGATATATCGCTAGAGAATGTTGCAAGTATGTACGAACTTTCAGAAGCCTACAATGCAATACCACTGAGGCACGCATGCATCCTTTTTATCTTGGAGCAATTCGATAAATTGAGTGCAAGGCCAGGGTATTGATCTGAGTTCCTAATTCCCCGTGTTTACTTCTTGTGGGCGTTTTATTACCTCTATGATGTCTTAATAGCTGTGTAATATAGAACTTGGTCATCTGGTTTAGTAGTGTTGTGCGTGCTGTTTCGTGAAGAATGTTGTTAACTTAAAAAGGAAATTTGGATCTTTAGACTTGAATAATGTCACTAATCTATTTTTTTTCTTTTTTTTATCACAATGTATTGTTTTAATTAAACAGTCATATCCGCGTGAATAATATCACTGGTGAAAATAGCAAATATGCAAGCCTATTGTATCCAAAAATCACTAAGGAATAGTCCTTTGGAAACATAAAGAACATGCCCATGTTCTGTTTATTCACAGTGGTGTTTTATAAGTAGTTTGAAATAAACTGGATAATCAGCGTTAAGGCATTTCTTGTGACTGATTCTTCCCCTTGTATTTCTGTTTACGCTAATTGTTTGCAGGCACTCTCTTCTGATTCAGCGTGTAATACCAGAGATCCGCAATTACTTTGTTAAAGCACTTACAAAGGCCAACTCCCATAACAACCGACTGTAGTATGCACCCATTCTATACTCTTGACCTCTAACCGATTGTGTTGTACAGAATGTAGTAGATGTTATTCCTTTTGTTGTACCAGGAAGGGGTCTCCTGTTTGTGATATACAACTCGGCTAAAAGAAATACCTAATGACCGAGTCGTGCTTCTTCTTTTCTTTTTAAACGAGGTGTAAGCCCCTTTTGGTCTGTAACTTCATTATTATAGATATAGCAAATATGACCTTCACGAACATTTTTTTTTCTCATGCAATGTGATGGTTATATGACTTACCAGTTCTTCTCTCAGATGCCTACGTTCAGGGAATTACCATTGTTAACTTTATGATTGTAGGTGTAAATATTTTCCCCCAATGTATATATGGACAAAATTATAGTTTTCTGCAAGGAAATTGTGCTGCTGGGGGGTAACTTCTGCCAGACTGTTAAATCCTGTCATTTGACATGGAAATTTGTTGTAAATTATTGTTGCAAATACTTCATTTCAATATTCGTACGTTGAAGGCACTTTTCTGAGGCTTCTAAATAATTTTTCTATTATGCATCAAGTCAGCAACTCTTAATATTGTTCTTGACTAATGTTTGAGAAGAAAAGCCTTCAAAGTCTCGGGAAATATGTTCCAAAGAGCATTTCCAACACTAACGGATTTGCTCCTGAATTTCCCCAAGAATATTTCTATATTTATGAAAGTGAATTTCTTTTGGTTTCCAGTTATGGAAGATGCTAAATACATCCAAATGGTATGTTCACAAATAATACTCTTCAAACAGGGAATCTCTCATCCCCATCATTCTTTCGAATTCAAATTTCATCTACCCACTTCATCCTTGAGGATTTTCCCTATACCCGTAAGTCTTGTCTGCTATAAAACCACCGTCTACATATAATTTAACAAAAAAATGGATAGACCATCCATCTGTTGGCGCTGATAGGTGTATTTCATCTTTGGTTATAATAAATAACTCTTGAAATTAGTAGTTTTCTTTTTTTAAACCTTGTGTTGAATGAGAAATTTAGTTTTTAAGGTTCAAATAAATAATTAATAATAATTTAAAATGTAACTCGTTGAAACATTTATTTTCCTTTCCAAAGTGATGGATAAGAATGATATTTTAATATAATGTATTTTTTGTGTTCAAATAAATAAGTAATATTATTTTGACAAATTAATAGATTTTGATTAAATGATAATAAAATAAATAAAAGAAAAGAAAGACATTAAATATAAAATTGTAATCTTTATATATATAAATAATGGGTATTGGAGTATTTATTTCTCCCTATTTTATATACGTATAAAAGAATGGTTGTTGGAATATTTAAAAAGAAAAAAGAGAAAAAGAGCTAGCCAGATGGAAAGAGGCTAGACCTTTTATTGTATGTATTTTTAACAAGTTTAATTAGTTAAGATATTCTACTGTTAATTAAAATTGTGCGTAAAATTTATTAAATAAAAATTAGGCTGATAAATCATATTACATTTTAAAAAATTGAAATTAATAAAATACCGTTACATGTCCACCGAGCAGCCTATAGCCGTCAGCAATGGTCTTCTTTTTGGGTCAAAGTCCTTTTAGTTTACATCCATATCATGCTAGAGGGGCAGCTATAAGTAAATGCCAATGCTTCCCACCTAACCATTCATCCTGACATCTCTTCAATTTCAGTAAAAAGAAAATGGCTTCCACCACCACCAATGGCAAACAAATCGTTACAGAGATACCCGAGTGGGTCCGCGTCTTCAGTGATGGCACCGTGGAGCGTCCGCGCGATTTTCCGATCGTGCCACCCACGTCCCAGGACTCTAACACAGGAGTGCGCTCCAAAGACATTGCAATCTCAAACAACCCTCCAAAACCAATTTCGGCACGCATTTACCTCCCAAACATCACCGATTCCCAGACTCAGAAGCTTCCCATCTACGTATATTTTCACGGGGGTGGCTTCTTCTTCGAATCCGCCTTCTCCAAACTCTACGACGACCATTTTCTGAAGCTGCTTTCGGAGGCAAAAGTTCTGGTAGTTTCCGTGGAGTACAGACTTGCACCGGAGCATCCTCTCCCTGCAGGTTATGATGATTGTTGGGAGGCTCTCAAATGGGTTGCATCACATTCCGACCCTACCAAATACCCCACACACAACACCGAGCCATGGCTCATTCACCACGCTGACTTCAACAGACTTTCCATAGGAGGAGACAGTGCCGGTGCCAATATCGTCCACAACATTCTCGCCTTTCGTTTTGGGCCTCAGCCCTTGCCCGGAGACGTTAAAATACTGGGCGCTGTTTTGGCCCATCCCTACTTTTATGCCTCCGAGCCTATTGGGTCTGAGCCCGTTATCGAACTTGACCAGAACTTCTACAATCTGGTTTGGAAGTTGGTGTACCCATCTGCACCCGGTGGGATCGATAATCCCTTCATGAACCCTTTGGCTCCTGAGGGTCCCAGTCTGGCTCAACTTGCTTGTTCTAGAATCTTCATCTGTGTTGCTGAAAAGGACGGGTTGTGCGACAGAGGGGTTTGGTACTACGAGGCTGTGAAGAAGAGTGGCTGGCAAGGCCAAATTCAACTCTTTCTGCAGAAAGATGAAGACCATTGCTACCATCTGCTCAAACCTTCCCTCAATCAAGACACTCATAACGCTTACAAATTGATCAACCTCATGGCTTCTTTTCTTGTCAATTAAATGCTGAATGGGTCACCACTCCCTCTTATTTTCTCCATTTCCTGTCTAATAAAAGTATTTTAAGACGTTGAATAAACGATTGTTTCACATTATTACCTTTCCCCTCTAATTACCCTAAGCTTGTTCATCTCGTTCTGTCTTTTATGAATTTACAGCACTTTATTTTCCATGAAATGAGTTTCTCGATACAATGAAGGTTTTTATGGTCTAGACTTAGCAACAATACTTATCGCAAGTATTCTGATATTAGTTTCGTGTTGTTTTCAATCTTAATTCTACTTTCTTTTTTTTTAATTTTCCTAATTTACTTTTTACAACATAAATAGGATGAGTTGTGAAAATTGTAATTGTCCAATTTCATATTTTTGAAGGAGCATCTAAATAGTTGTCACTTTTTTGTATTTGAGTAAATATGAGAAATAATGACAATTTAAGGAATATCATGAAAACAAACCAAAGTTAAAGTGAGGAATCACAAAGTCAAAAAATTGGAGGAAAAAATACATTGTGAATTGAAATTTTGGTTTTGATATATAATTTAATTAACGAGTTAAAAATGTTCAAGATGTAACAATGATAATCTTTTTTTTATTGTATTGGTTTGTATTTGGACAAACTATAAAAGATAAATGTTTCACAAAACACATATATAAGATAATGCATTTAAAATTAGAATTTGTCCGAAGTGGTTTGGACACATTATCTTTAAGAATATTAGAAGTGGAATTATTTCAAACATTCTATTGCAATATAAAATATAAAAGACAATCATCATTATTCAAAATATGAACACGTAGTAGTTATTACAACGTTTGATTAATAAAAACAAATGTCAATTTTGGTGGAATCCTGAAGTTGGTACTGAGTGTAATAATAAAGTTGGTGAACATCACTCCTAGGTCAAATCTTACCAACGTACTGAATATTGAATAATAAAGTATAATTGGAAATCTAATATTATTTAATTCGAAAACCAATAGAAGGGCGTAAACAAAACACGGTATTCCAACCATGTCCTTTCAATTAAAGAATTAAACAAAAAACCCTAGAAGTAATAGAACAACCAAATAACAAAATAAAAACCCCAGCAATAATTTCAATAGCCCTAAAAGAATTTCGATAACCCTAAAAGTTAGAAACTCACAGAACAAGAATGGCAATGGAATAGGAATATGTTTTTCTTGATGCACCTTCGATTTCACCAAGGCAAATTTAAGTAATTACGACAACTTTATTTGAAGATTTGAATATGCTGGTAAAGGCCCAAGCTTGTACACAAGCGATAGTGGTTACTGAAGAATAATAAAAAATAGGTTTAAAATGGAAATTACTAAAAAAGTGTTTTACCTTAATCTACTTTAACTACTTTTGTTTAAACAATAATTTAATAAAATAATATTGACTTGGATGCTTATTAGGATGACTTAACAACACCATTGGTAAGAAATTTAATAAGTTTATCAACTCTAATTTAACCTATGTATTAAATACTGAGTATCATGACTATTAATTTTTTTAAGGTACCAATTTCACCAATTTTAGATGTAACGAAATAAATTCGGATAGGAATTTAACTTGCTCTTGCTCTCCTACATTGGTGTCCTCTTCCCCGACGCTTATCCACCTTTTTAATATATATATATATATATATATATATTAAATTTTAAGTTACTTTAAGATTTTATTTTATTGTTAATTTATTTTATAAATTTAATCTCTATATGATTAATAAAATAAATATTGAAATAAAATTTAAAAAAAATTATTAATAAATGATATTTTTTTAAAATAAAATTGTGTAAGTAAATTATATGTTAAAGTGATTTTAACATGATTGATCTGATCATTTAGGGTCTGCTTGTATCGTGTGATGGAAAGTTATGTATCAGAGAAAAGCGGGGAAAGTAAGAAAAACGAAAAAAAAAAAAAACACACCTCGAACTTTCTTCGCTCGTTGGAGGCGATTTGCAACGAAAGTTGTATATTCTATTATAAAATAATGATCCAGATAAAATACTAAAAACAAATTTACAAATAATAATTATGATAATATAAGTTATAAAATTATCTATTATATAT
>Ga0123340_1003076_pt1 | contig 15447 bp, 7 predicted proteins | sample SirMexnodulemix_FD_89961 | JGI IMG/M metagenome (GOLD analysis project Ga0123340, IMG submission 89961) | Root nodule microbial communities of legume samples collected from Mexico - Siratro Mexico nodule mix | ecosystem: Host-associated > Plants > Roots > Nodule | place: Mexico: Nepantla... | reverse complement strand
TATCAGAATAATAAATTACTATATTTCTTGATTTTTACATAAAAATATTAAAATGATACAAAAAAATACAGGAAAATAATTCAGATTCTATGGTCGTGATTAATTAGTTTAATGAGTAAGATTAAATTTTTCAAAATTTGTACTATTTTCTAAAGTATGTTTTTAAAATTACGACGATTAATCTCTTTTTTTTTTTACTGTAATCTTTTTATTTAACTAATGAATGTGAATTATCCATTTCTTTAATCCTTATTAAAAAAACAATCTTTCAAACTAAATTAATGTCGACTAGTCATTTCTTATCGTTAACTGGAAAGATTGTTAAGTAAGTAAAGACATTCTAGTTAAAATAATTAGTGTAAAAATAATTAAAAAAAAAAACTCGTAAACGAAAAGGAATTTCAAAATGAAAACGCTTTATACCTACGAGGAGATAATATAATATTGTCTGGTTTTGTCTGTGCTTTGTATAATAGCAAATCAATTAATGAAATTACTTATATTAATTGAATGCAATTTTAAAAGTTTTAAAGCAACACTACTAATTTGAATGTTCCGTTGAAGTAAAACAAATTCAAAAAAATATTGGAAATAAATATTATGAAAATTATTATGATTGTAAAAGTGGGTAATTTTCTTACTTATGACATTTGTTCTTACAATAATAAAATTTTTGAGGGATTATTTTGATTTTATTAATCTATTTTGTTATAGATATAAATAATAATTAATGGGGTCAGATATGAAGTTGAAGTTCAAGCATGTATAACTAGACTATTAATATTTATTTGAATTTGGATAAAACTAAAATTTTTAAACCACTAAATCTTATAAATATTGTGTAGACTATAAACTGTGTATTAGCAGTTGTAAATGGTAAGTGCAATAAGATGACAATAGCATAATCACAAGATAGTCAAAGAATTTGAAATTTGGTATAATTATATCATCAATTATTTAATTTTATTGTGTATGATATAATCATGGATTTATGTATAATTTTTTTTTAATAATGATGTGATATCTTTAGAAATTGCCTTTCTATCCACAACATATATTTTGTCTTGATTATTCTTTTAATAAATTAGGAATTTGTTTTTCAAATGTTATTCTAACAAAAACAAATATGAGAATGGGTAGGCAACATGCTCCATATAAAAATAGTTCATGCATTCAATTAGGTTTGTTATCACATTTCAATACCTCTTATCTCAATTATATGCTTGAACTCACGCTTAATGATATTTGAACTTCAACTATCTATGAAAATATTTGATGGAACTTTGATTTCATAATTAATAATTTAGCTTAAAATATTATTTTATTTCATTATCTAAAAAGTAAATATAAATAAATAAATATTTTGTAATAGATTAATTATAAGTAATATTAATTAAAAAAATTAATATTCATGTTAATTAATTGTTTTTTTAATTTTAAATTCTTAAATTTTTTATTAATTTTTTATTAAAATTAAATGCAACACGTTACGTATAATATAATATAACTTTTTTGTTATTGTAATGCCGATAAAATAATTTACTATCTATCTACTATTAATACATAAGTTTGATTGCTGTCTCACACACTTAATTATTAAAAGAATAACTTTTCTGGCATGACCTAAGACAATTTTTTTATATTTAATATTGCTTGTAAACATAATTTAGTTATTTATTTATTTAAATTTTACCTACTTTATAATTTTAAGAAATAATTTAACCATTAAAAAAAGAACTGAGGTCCACATGGCCAAAACGGCAGTGTTCAAGGCATTTTTTTGATTATACATTATTATAAAATTAATACCTATTATTATAATCTTCTTCCCTTAATTTTGCGGGTGTTAGCGGTTGCAGTTTGTGTTGAGCTGAATCCAAACGGTTACTGGGCCCCACAAATCGCCGATACTGCTTTTAGTTTCATTTCCGGTGGCGTTGAAGCCACCGTTGACACCGTCGAATCCATCCGAGCCTTTCAAATTCCAATGACATATTTCGATGAGGATGGCATTAACGTCGACGGTGATCACACGAAGGATGTGATGCGTAATCACGGCGGAGGAGAATACGTCAAATTGAGGTGGGACCCTCAATCGGAGACCTCAACCACCACCGACCGGAGAGGATCGTGTCTCTGGTATTGGGTCAAATCGGGGCTCTGTTTCCTATGTCTGGGCCTCGTGGCTCTCGTTGCCATCAAATGGGTTGGTCCATTGTTCATAAAAAAGGTTTGATCTTATTCTTCCTTTCAAATGCCTTCTGCATTGCCTTTGCATTTGCACATGTTCCTTTTTTTGTGTTCTTTCAATGCAATGTGTTCTCAATGTTCACATCATTTATAAATTGAACATGCACTTCCTGAAGTGTTTTTGGTAATCACAAACATATTTTGTACTTGTAAATTACACTATTGAATGTTTAAACTCGTAGCTCATGATGCGTTACTTTTATTTTCAGGCGATTATTCCGATAGTAAATTGGGGGACGAACAGATTCAGTTCCCTGGAGCTAGCTGTTTTGGTGTTTGCTACTATAGCGCTATTCCCTACCCTAGTTTTGCCATCCTCGCCTTCTATGTGGGTGGCTGGGATGAAATTTGGTTATTGCTTTGGATTCTTGCTAATTATTTCTGCAGCAGCAATCGGAGTATCACTTCCTTTCTTGATCGGTTCAATCTTCCATCATAAAATTGAGGTACATGTGTTGTGACTTTAGTTTAAGTTGGTATCTATCTTCATGCATTTGCCTCACATGTGCTAATTACATTTCATGATTCTTTGCAGGAGTGGTTAGAAAAGTATCCAAAGAAAGCTTCTCTGCTAAGATCTGCTGGTGGTGGAAATTGGTTTCATCAATTTCGAGCAGTTGCTTTAATCAGGGTTTCTCCATTCCCATACATACTGTACAACTATTGTGCCGTGTCAACCCGTGTTAAGTATTGGCCTTACTTGGTCGGATCCTTGGTAGGAATGGTGCCAGAAATATTTGTTTCAATCTATACGTAGGGCCTTCCTTCCTCTCTATCTAGTGCACTCTTTATTTTACTTTGCTTTTCTTACGCCTGGCCATTTTCTTACTGGTTTATTTCTTGAATATCTAATAATTGTGAGTAGATGTAGAAGATGCCATGTGCATCAGAAAATATAGTACATGACCAGTTTTTGCTCAATTTTAAGTGTCCATACCCTACTTTGGTAGTTGTGTAATTGGTTCAGCTTACTTTGCCTCCTCCAATATCAGTATATTTCACCATCGTAAGGAGGATTATTTCAGAAAAAGATAACTTCTTACACCATGACTAATATCATTCGTTGATAATTGCTTCAATTTGGTGTTATGATTTTAACACCTAATATGACTGAGATTCTCCAACCTACTTTACTCTATATCCTTTGCTGTAAAGTGTAATATGTTATTGCTCATGATTAGTCAAGTAAAATAAATATATCTGGAAATGATTGGATGGACTAATTAATCTTAATAATATTAATAACTAATCCACTTGTATTGGTCTCGTAGAGGGGAGGGATTTTGGAAGTTTGCGTGGAGCTGTAAGTTGAAACCTCAACTGTTTTTGTACGCCCAAAAAATATCTGTAAAATTGACAGAGTCTTTCTATTTTTCTTTTCCTTTTTAATTTCGTATGTGCCGAGATTTTTCTCACCTTTGGTTTTTTCAGTGCGTGGAGTCTTTAATAATATAAAACTTCTTTATTTGTAATTCAGACCAAACTCAACGATTGTTTGTTGTCTTCAAGGTTTGTTCAGTTAACAGATCAATACCTGTTGACCCATTTCCATTCATAAATGTTACACTGTCATCTTTGAAACAAGTGCATCTTTTATTGTGTAAATGTTTCTCTGTCCTTGCTATTTTATGATTTTCTTTGAGCAGTGCTTTGTTATTAGTGAATGATATGGAGTGTTTCCTCTTAGCCCTTCCCTTCCCTGGGTCATTCAAAACTCAAATGCACTTGAACTGTTATTTCTTTGCTCGGCTTCATCTGTCTCTGTTAAAATCTTTTTATCAGCTAATAGTAGTAATGATTGCCCTTAACTGATACTTTCATCGTTGCATTTTGACATGTATTCTATGTTGTTAGCCATCTCAAATGTTGATTTGTATATACTGTTTACAAAGATAGGAATTAAGAACTAATGATACGGAATATCATATTGAATTCATTGTCTTCAACTGCAGGGGAATTTTGATAAAAACATTGGCTAATGCTTCACATCAACACCACACTCTATCTGCTCCGGAAATTATCGTCAATGTTGTTGGCTTCTGCGTAACTGTTGGTACAATAATCTTTTTCACCGTCTATGCTAAGAGGAAGCTCAAGGAGTTACGAAAAGAGGATGATCTGCTGTTGAAATAATCTATTAGGTTTAGTGGGTTTATTTGCTGGCTACACGAGGCAGTTATTACCATTATCTTATACTGGCACATATTGATGATGCACTCGCACAGTCAAGTGAGGTTTTTTTCAAGTAGCCTCATCTATGGGAGGGTTTAAAGTCAAATTTTTTAAAGGCTCGCCGCAGAACAAGCTAACACAGCTTACAAATCACCATCTATATTTCTTTTTTCCATATGTTGCACGCAATAACTGTTTTCTGTCTCATTACACTATTAGCATGTTTGGATCTACATCTTGGATGTGATTTTGCACGTCTTGAATGCGATATTAAAAGAACTATCCACATTCTAAATGTAATTTTCTCTTTCTCAATGGATTTCCAAACATGCTGTGTGCATCAATGAAATGAAATTCCAATTTTTAGAGTGGTCGTTTTTAACTCGCTAAGTTTTGTCTAAGTCAAGTATATTGTTGTGGACAAATCAACATACCTCAAATAACCTTTTCTTACGATGGAAAGCACAATAACCAATAATACATAAACGTTGCAGATTACAATGACTTGTTTGTTCCACTCTACCCACACTTCACTCAACGATTCTGAATTATTTTAGACTCACTGGTTATGAAAAATATGTTTGTCTCCTTATTTTCATTTATCCTTGAAATTTCTTGTAAAATTTTGAATAACTAAAAAAGAGAGAGGAAAGATAACCAAAGTAGTTAGTTTTCAATAGCTGCGAATATAACTATACAAATCAAAGAAGTGATATAGTGAGGCATACCTTAAGTTTTTGTTTGGTTGATGAAAATACAGTACACGAGTAAAAACAAGGAAGTTTGATTGCAGAGAATTAAAAAAGTATACATTCTAAAAAAAATGAGGTTCACCGGTATTTACTATTTTATTTGTTAGATACTTGTATTCATCTTTTCGTCCTTTTTCTTTATTTTATTTTATTTTCAGTTAAATACCTTTAAATTTTTACTTTATTTTTCATTTTTTCCATTTATATTTATATTTACCATCTATTCTATTTCTTTCCTTTGTACCATATATAAAACTATGACCGGGAGAAATAAGTTTGTGTGAACCATGAATTTGTTTTCGTACTCCTTAATGCTCGACCAGTTTAGATTCTCCCGTGTACGATATTATAGGTTTAATGAACTGGATTCAGATAAATTTTAATTGAATTTATTATATTTCTGCGTACGATTCACATGGGATTCGTTCATTTCCATGAATTTGACAAGTTATATTAATGTTTCCTGTTTTTTTCCAGCTACATACTTGTCCACTAATGATCTCATATCTTCACTGGTTTGTCGTACAGGTGTAGCTATCACATTCACACCTTTTCTGATTAGTTGTATGACGTAAATAATTTACTAAAGAAAACCATAGAAATCGTGCGTTAGTGAAAGCCCGACGCAGGGAAATTGGAGTTTGCAACGGTATTTGGTATGTATATAGCAGAGTTCAAAAATATGAGCGTGGATTAGGTTAATATATATTTTTTAAGTTATAGTATAAATATGTGTGTGTGGGGGCTGGGGCGAGTATATGTTATGATTGAGTGTGGTACATGGCTGTCTGAAACAACATATACGGTATACATTATAGTGTGTGGAGTGAGGTATGTTGATTTGTCCTCTGTTTCCGATTGAGTGCGGCACAACTCAATAGAGCAATTTGTGTTTGTTCTCCTTGGTTGTATCTAGTGTTGCTTCATTCATAAAAAACGTTACGCTTCTTGAATGTATTACAGTTGCTTAAAGTGTCCTCTAACAATTGTCTTAATGTCTATCCACTGTTTCACAAGACATAAAAACACACAGGTGCAGATTCGAATTGGATTGTAAAATGAAGTGGGGTGCATGACGTGGATTCCATAAATGACATTGAATTGTTGATGTCAGTTGGCCCTCTTATTTGTTTTCTTTTGGGGGACATGGGTCAATATTGAGGTGTACTCTTTCTGGGATCAGTGTTGTGGCTCATCTATAAGATAATACAGAGCCACACAGACACCAACCAATGATCAACATCAACTTGTTAGATTAACTTCTCTCTTCTAAGTTTAAGCATTTGATTTATAGAATGTTGAATTCAACATGAAATTAGATGTATAATTTTGCAAAAGAAGAGGCAGAAGGATCCAAAGATTAGGAGGACCCCGGGACCACGAGTGAAGTATGTGTGCCAGCCATGACTTTTGTTATTATTATTGTTACTTATTACATTAAAAAGGCATTGAATTAAATGCATTTTCAAACTATGGCACCATGGAAACCTACCTTTTGGAGATGTTGATTTATGCTTACATAGTATGTCATTTGCAAAAAGTTGGTCTTTTAAACCGTTGATTAAGTAAGAAAAATCCCCCTTTACACAAAAGGAAAAGAAGAACAGAAGTGAACAGATTCTTGTCCCTCTCTATTGCTCAAATGCTAAAAGACAAATTTGAACAAAAGGGAATAACGTTTTAGAGAAGGACTTTTCAGACCATTGAAATACCTAATAAAGAAAAATAAAATAAAACATTAGAAGACGTAATGGGAAGGACCAATTTTTTTTCTATTTCAATCAGACGGCCACAGTCATCTATCACCAGAATTAAATGCCACGTGTCAAGAATCGGATCACCTACGTATTTTTCTACTTTACCTTAACTATTGGAGAGAATATTCTCGTAATATTTTTTATGACATACAATAAAACGAAAAGACATAATAACAATATTCATTAAAATATAATGATGCTTTAACTATCAACTTAATGCTAGTACATCTCTCTTTTCATAACTGCAGATGATTAAGCCATCAGCTGCTAATTACGACGAATTCCAACTAAAAGTGTCGCGAAGGAAACGGATAGATAGAATAAAGCGAGGAGGGCCAGGAAACGGTACTACAGACAAACAAACACACTCCCTAACTCTTTTATTTTCCACTCTCATCTTCTTCCTTCAACTTTTCTTTTATTTCCCCAATATTCCTACTACATTACCCGTCTCCTCTTGCATATTAATTGGGATGGTGTTGCTGATAGCGATGGGGGAGGTGTTGGCTTGGTTGGTAGGAAAGAATAAATGCCGGTAAGAGAAGCAGGCCCTACACAACAACACAAGACATGGTGGTGAGATTAGGAGTAGTAACTCCTCAAGCTCACAGACACAGATTGGGTTTTTTTCATAGTTGAAGGCATAATTGGCTTACAAAGTCTAGAGAGAGAAAGAGGGTCTCTCCAACTCTCTCATGCACGTGCTTCACCCTTCATTTGGTGGCAATCTCTGAATTTATATATACATTACAACCTATTAAAAGAAGTTTATTTAATTCCCTCCCACTGTCTCACCTGCTTCCTTTCCAGCAAAGGTACAGCCACCATTTCCACCTTCTTCCTTTCATCACATTTACTCTACTCTTCCCCCCATTCCTTCTCTCTCTTCCTCCCCAAAAGCTCCCATTTTTATGTCACCCCACAATAAACAAACCATTAGAAAACACGGAACACGGCATGGGCATTATTGAATCTTTGTTCTTGATGCTTATACGGAGAACCCAGAATGAAAAAGCAGTGAGAGATTAAACGGGTACTATCTTTATTCTCTTTTTTTTTTTTTGGGTTTGTTTCTCTCTCCTGCAATTCCGGTCCTCTTAATGAGAATGCTCACCGTCGGTGATGATCGTGATGTTTTGTTTCTTATTGGACCAACTTTACGGTTACCTGAAACGTTGTAGCTGAGGAAGCAACACCTCAGAATCGAATCCACTTCGTTGTGACAGCTATGATGTCAAAGGGGTGATCACATTGTTTCGAGCATGAGAAGACACCGTGCTATTCATCTCTCTCATGCTCTGCTGTGCACCGTTTTTTGTTGTCTTGTGACGGCTTCTGCAGTGACTGAGAAGGAAATTTTGCTTGAATTCAAAGGAAACATAACGGACGATCCACGCGCCAGCTTGAGTTCGTGGGTTTCAAGTGGGAACCCGTGCAACGATTACAAAGGTGTTTCGTGTAACTCTGAAGGTTTTGTGGAAAGAATCGTACTATGGAACACTAGCTTGGGAGGGGTGTTATCCTCGTCACTTTCGGGGTTGAAGAGATTGAGGATATTGACGTTGTTCGGGAACCGTTTCTCGGGTGGTATTCCAGAAGGGTATGGTGATCTTCACTCACTGTGGAAGATCAATTTGAGTTCCAATGCTTTATCTGGTTCGATCCCTGAGTTCATTGGTGATTTGCCTAGCATTCGGTTTGTAGATTTATCAAAGAATGGCTTCACTGGGGAGATACCTTCGGCTTTGTTTCGGTACTGCTACAAAACAAAGTTCGTTTCTCTTTCTCATAACAACCTCGCCGGTTCAATTCCTGCCTCCTTGGTGAACTGCTCTAACCTTGAAGGGTTTGATTTTTCCTTCAACAACCTTAGCGGGGTTGTCCCTTCGCGGCTTTGTAGCATTCCAAGGTTGTCATATGTGTCGCTGAGAAGCAATGCCTTGTCAGGGAGAGTGCAGGAGCTCATTTCCTCATGCCAAAGTCTGGAACATTTGGATTTTGGGAGTAATAGATTCACTGATTTGGCTCCATTCAGTGTCCTTGGAATGCAAAATCTTACCTATTTCAATTTATCGTATAATGGGTTTGGAGGACATATTCCTGAGATCAGTACCTGTAGTGGGAGATTGCAAATCTTTGACGCTTCAGGGAATTTTTTGGATGGGGAGATTCCCTCCAGACTAACAAAATGCAAGAGCCTAAAGCTTTTGTCGTTGGAGTTGAATAGGCTGGAGGGTAATATCCCAGTGAATATTCAGGAACTGCGGGGACTAATAGTTATCAAGTTGGGTAATAATTCCATTGGTGGAACGATCCCCAGGGGCTTTGGCAATGTTGAGCTTCTTGAATTGCTGGATTTGCACAATCTGAACCTCGTTGGCCAAATTCCTGATGATATAAGCAATTGCAAGTTTCTTCTTGGACTGTGAGTTTATAACTTTCTCTAACTGCTATGCATTATGTTAAATCCGCTGAATAAAATCTTAGTTCATTCTTTTATGTTTGCAGGGATGTTTCTGGCAATAAATTAGAAGGTGAGATTCCTCAGACTCTTAACAACTTGACAAACCTGGAAGCCGTTAACCTACGTCAAAACCAGCTTAATGGAAGCATCCCCTCAAGCCTAGGAAACCTATTAAGGATTCAATACCTAGATCTGTCACATAATTCACTTTCTGGCCCAATCCCTACTTCCCTTGGAAATTTAAATAACTTGACACATTTTGATCTCTCATTCAATAATCTGTCTGGTTTCATTCCTGAGATTGCAAACATACAGCGTTTTGGTGCATCCGCATTTTCCAATAATCCTTTTCTCTGTGGTCGTCCTTTGGACACCCCTTGCTTGGTAAACGGAGCTTCATCACCTTCATCTCCTGGGAGGACTAAAGTTCTAAGCACCTCGGCAATTGTTGCAATTGTTGCTGCAGCTGTAATTCTTGCAGGGGTTTGTCTGGTGACCATCATGAATATGACGGCACGTGGTAGAAAAAAAGAAGAAAATGATCAGATTATGATTGTTGAGAGCACACCACTTGGATCTACAGAATCAAATCTTATAATTGGAAAGCTGGTTCTCTTCAGCAAAAGTTTACCATCAAAATATGAAGATTGGGAGGCAGGTACCAAAACATTGCTTGATAAAGAGTCTTTGATAGGTGGTGGATCAATTGGTACAGTCTACCGAACTGATTTTGAAGGGGGGATCTCAATTGCAGTGAAGAAGCTCGAGACTACGGGAAGGATCAGAAACCAGGAGGAATTTGAGCAAGAAATTGGGAGACTAGGCAACCTTCAACACCCTAATTTAGTTGCATTTCAAGGTTATTATTGGTCCTCTTCAATGCAGTTGATTCTATCAGAGTTTGTCCCAAATGGGAATCTCTATGATAATCTACATGGGTTAGGCTATGCTGGAACCAGCACCAGTAGAGGAAATAGGGAATTATATTGGTCCAGAAGGTTTCAAATTGCAGTGGGAACCGCAAGAGCCCTTGCTTATCTCCACCATGACTGTAGACCTCCAATTCTTCATCTCAACGTTAAATCCTCTAACATACTCCTAGATAACAATTATGAAGCTAAGTTGTCTGATTATGGATTAGGAAAGTTACTTCCCATTTTGGATAATTATGGTCTGACCAAATTCCACAATGCTGTGGGATATGTTGCACCAGAGTTGGCTCAAGGCCTGAGGCAGAGTGAGAAATGTGATGTTTACAGTTTCGGAGTCATTCTTTTGGAGCTGGTTACAGGGAGGAAGCCTGTGGAAAGTCCAACCACAAATGAGGTTGTGGTCTTGTGTGAATATGTAAGAGGTCTGTTAGAGACTAGCTCAGCTTCAGATTGCTTTGACAGAAATTTAGTGGGCTTTACCGAGAACGAATTAATTCAGGTTATGAGATTGGGACTAATTTGTACTTCGGAGGATCCTTTAAGGAGACCAAGCATGTCTGAGGTTGTCCAGGTCCTTGAGTCCATTAGAAATGGATTGGATTCCCATTAACCAGATTGAGCTTTTCCATGCAGTGCAGCTCAGAATTGAAGTGATTGCTTAATTTGTTAAATTCTTCATGGACAGCAGGTATCAGATTTAAGCATACATGGAAGGAGATTTGAATCAGGATCCACTGTGTATGCAAGAGGGCAAGGGAGAAGGATGTTACTGGGGCATCCAAAACGTAAAAAAGACGAAGGATAAAAATTCTTTTGTATTCTTTTTTATATTGCCATTATTTTTTTCATAAAATTTGTAACTTCTGCAAATAAAGGCATTTGTTTATTCCATTACTTAGCGTGTTTTCCAGCGGGAATCAAAACGGCCTGTTAGTCATTTCCTACTTATTCTGTTTTGGCTTCGGTAACATGTCATGTAGGATAAACCACTGTATGTGAAAATGTCGGAGATCATACATACCGTTTAATGATATGACTAAAATAGAGTATATATCTTAGTGCAAACTTCATCTTACAGTTATGTGACTTTCTGGTCTTTATCTTTTCCTTCTCTGCCTTTTCTCCCAGGAGTTAATGCAGACCTGTCATTAATCTGAACAAATTGGTTTTCTTAATAAGACCATGTCTAGGCACTCTACGATGCCTTAAAATATGTGCAGTCTCCTCACTCGTCATGGACAAAGCAAACAACTATTTTAGCTTAGGTTGTCTGCTGAAGTTGCTATGAACATTAGATTTGGTCCATGATTCTCTATTATCAGTTAAAAATAAATAAAACAAATGTAAAATCGAAGGTGAAGAATAAAAAAATAAAAAAACTACTATCATGCCCTTAAGGTGATAACCAAAGGAGTTTTTCTTTTCATTGCAAACTGAGCACTCTCTGATTGCACGTGGACCCAAATGTGAAGACAACAGAAATCATCTACTGACTACATATTGAAATATTTAAGTCTTGAAGTGTAGGTTTTAAAATTACAATTTACACCTATCATTTTCAAGCAACTCCATTGCATAACAAGTCATCCAACTGGCCTTGGTGATTGATTATTCCTCGGAGGATGACGGTGGTTCTTTGAAAGAATAAAGAATCAATAAACTAACTAAATTTGCAGAACTAATTGACCGCGCATTAACTATGTTCCTTTTGTGGAATTAGAAATTCTCCAAATCCGTTCCATCACTGTAGAAACATCCTTTTCAGATGATGTAGCAAAACAGAAACGAAACCATCCAGGTTCAATACAATAACACGAGGAACCCGGGGTGACATTGATCTTAGCAACGTTCAACAATTTATCCCACAACTCAAGCTCTCCTTTTTCATTATAAGATCGAATCAACTTGCTCATGTCAGCCCAGCAGCAAAAACCACCACTGCTCCTAGTGCACTCAATTCCCAACTGCTTCAACCCTGTCACAAATATATTATACATTTTCCGCAGCCTAAATCTGTTAACCTCAATAAAGCTTTGCACAAAAGTTGTATCTGAAAGCATGGAGATAAGCAATCTTTGAGTTGGGACAGAGACCGTCGAGAACCTTGCCAATTTGGTAGAAGCAGCCACGACATTGTCATTGTAGGAGTAGATAACACCCGCCTTCAAACCTGGAACAGAAAGCTCATTGGATAAATCAAACACTATATGAACTCTGTCCCGGTCATGATCTTCTGCCTCCATGATTTCTGCCATGCTCACAAATTCTTCATTACCATAAGAAGAGCCTGCAAGCATTTCATTGGAGATTATGTGAATGTTCTTCTCTCTAGCAAAGTCCAAAAGATCCAACAGCGTTTCCCGATTCAACAATTTGCCTGCAGGATCTGAGGGGTTGGTTATTATAATTCCACGAACTTTTTGACCACGCATCTTTGCTTGATTGAAGGTTCTCTCAAGTGAAGTTATACTTAAATTGAAGTCATCAGCGCTGCGACAGGGAACAGGTACTATCTCAGCTCCAGTGCGCCATTTTACAACCTCGTCAAAACTGCGTGTTTAAAAGTGAAAATAATACATTAATTTTATTTAACTCATCAATCATTTATATTTCTTTTTTTTTTTATTATTGTTATCATAATATAATTGTCAAATAACTTCTTAGTAGTATATATCATTCTGTAATCTATTACTTTTTTTTTCTTTTTTGATGTAAATCAATATTTTGTATCCACTTTTGATGCACATGAGATATCTTCCTTTTTCTAAAAAAAGTCTGCAACCATAATGACTTTTAATTAAGATACATATGCAATTTTCTACAATACAAAAGGAAAACATTGTGACAAAAATGCCATTACAAACTCAATTTAAAGCCTATTGAGGTTTGAAAAAAACTACCCGTGACTCAGATTATGACCACAAGTATCTTTTTAGAGTTTCGGCAACTACAGTTGCGGTCACCTAAGCCATTATTTTTAGTATCATGACAAGGATCACGACAAAACTGCCACTGTAGCTCCAACTTAAAACCTGTTCTGCAACATAAAATGAGAGTCGGGAGACGGGGAAGCGATTGTTACCCGGGGCTAAGAGGCGTGGGAACAAGGAATGCATTTCCATGATCTGCTAGGCAGAAGCTCAGAATCTCAATGGCAGAGGTGGCACCTGCAGTGAGTACCATTCGCGAAGTGTTGAAGAAAATCGGCTTTTCCAAAACTTGAGACATGAAACCAGCCACAGCCTGCAGGATTAGAGGATCAACGTAGATTGTTTGTTCATCTAACCTTCTCAGCAACAATCACTTCACCATATAAAAAACAGATAAGAATTACCACTTTGAGCTCCACCAATCCATCGAGAGGTTGGTAGGGAACAATCCTAGAAACGGTGAGAGGTGTCCCCAATATAGCAGCGCTTCCGTTGCAGTGAATCCAATCTTGAATAAAATCAAGAGATAGCTACAAGCAGCAATACATAACAGAGTGAATTATAGACTATAGTTCGATCAGGAAAAGAAGAGAAGAGAAGAAGTCACTTACAGTGCTATGGTGCAAAGCAAGTTGAATAACACCATCGGGATTATGAGTTTGGTGGTAGGGATCATCAGCTACCTTGTTAAAAGCTAGATGGTAAGAGGAGTTAGCGGCGGTTATGGAATTGGCGCGAGGGGACACGTAAGCAGAGGCAGAGGAGTGCCTTGAAGTGAGAGAGAGGGAGCGGTGGAAGGTGGTGGAATCCTCCTCCTTGTGGTTGTGGGAGGGTGGGGGTTGGTGGTGACGTGTCTTGGCTTTGAAGAAGAGTTGAAGAAAGTAAAAGAGGGCACAAGGAATAACGGAACCCCAGAAAAGACCTCCTGTGCCTTGAACAACCCCTTGAAGAGGCACTATCACTCTCATCTCTCTCCCACTACTCCTCTAAAACCATTCCTCTGTTATGTTACTCATGCAATCAAATCAAAGGTTACTAGATAGAGCCCAATGCCTTACAAAACAAAGTTTCTTGTTGTTACTTGTTAATAGCGTGTGGACACTGAACTCAACACCTTCAATTGAATATACTCTAATCTTCTTCTTTGGGATATTCTCAGCGCCAAAATAGCCTCACAATTTCTCCCTCTTTTTACCCTATCATTTTACTCACTCACTCACTCTCTGTATCTTTTTCAAATACCAATGTGGAATGAAAAGAAAGAATCAACTAATCTATCTCCTTTATCATAACTACAATGGATGAAATTTTAAACTATATTCACAGTTCTTGTTGAGGCAATTTGGTTTATGCACCGTTGAATTTGTAGGTTGATTAGAAAGATAGTAGGGTAAAGTTTATCACGAGGGATGTGGGAAATGAACGGCAAATATGAAATACAAATGTGAAGTATAGAAACAAAAAGAGAGAGTATCTGGTCCACAAGATGACATAGCTCATGCACAATCTATGCAATGATTCAGGTAGGAGAGGAGAAACAAACAAAACATCATTGAGTGGAGGAATAAGCTCTGCAAATCACAACGCTCATAATCTCAGTCACTCCATTTTCAATTTTATGTGAATTATTTTACAGTGAGTTTTATATGGCAAGAGAGATTATAAAGTAAATAAACAATATATCTCATTCAAATTAAAGTTACTCCTCTAAAATGTTACTAAAATTTCAAACACTTTATATTCAGTGAAGAAATAATATGAGAAGTATTATAAAAGTTTGTTATACTATTATTATTCTTTCAATTCTTCCTTACACTAGGAAGTTAAAAGAATAAAAGAAAGAAAGTTTGATTTTAGAAGGCAGTGATTGAAGGTGGCATGATGAACATAGTATCATCCATAAGATTTTTGATTTGTGTATAGAAACAGACGTGGACGTTTGCGGTTGAGGGTTGGATGAGAATCCTGTTGCGTGTAAAGCTATTGCTAACAAACAAACCATTCACCCTAGCCAGCTAGAAATTTCAATGTACCACACAATTTTTTTTAATATGAATTGTATATATCCGTTAATTGATTTTAAATTATTAAATATATTCTTCTCTGATTAATTTATTTTAGATTATAATATTATATTTGATTTATGTCAATTTAATTAAATGATTTAAGAGTTTCATCTGAATATGTTAC
>Ga0123340_1003073_pt1 | contig 15454 bp, 11 predicted proteins | sample SirMexnodulemix_FD_89961 | JGI IMG/M metagenome (GOLD analysis project Ga0123340, IMG submission 89961) | Root nodule microbial communities of legume samples collected from Mexico - Siratro Mexico nodule mix | ecosystem: Host-associated > Plants > Roots > Nodule | place: Mexico: Nepantla... | reverse complement strand
TAATTATAAATATATATATATATATATATATATATATATATATATATATATATATATATTGATGAAATGTACGACTTAGAATGTCACATTTAAAATAAAATACCAGATGATCAAATATGTAATGGCTAAATTATTAATAAACAACAACATTTAATAATTTCTACGTATATATAATCAAAACATATATGACAAACCAGACATTCATAGTTGAACTAAATGTTTAAACAATGTCCAACATGCTTAAACTTTTTTATACGTAAAAGAGTCTAATAATTTTCACAATTACGATAAATACTTTATGTAAGACTTGATACAGAATCAAACTTAAGCGCTTGCAACAACATATATTGACGTATATTGTGAGAAGGAAATAAATGATATTTGTTATAAATATTACAATTGTTTTTATTTTTATATAGTTTATGCTTATAAAGAAAACACAAAGTATAATGAATAAATTAATCGAAAAATATTTTACATAATAAATATCAAGGATAATATGAAGAGAAGATTGATCAAGTAACAATCATATGGAACAACCTATAAATACAAAGTCATCATCATCATAAACATATAAATTTTACAATATTATTTACAATACTTGTATATATTTTATATTGTCTTTGTGTAGTGAGAGTGTGATAATTTTATATTCTCCATTCTGTGAAATAATGTATTTGTAAAAAGTTTAAATTATGTATCTTTTTTGTAAAGATAACATTTTTAAACACCTTTCATATGTCTATAACTAGAAGGTAATTGTTTTTATACATAACAATACAATGATGTATGGTGAAGTGTAACTCTAGTAATATTCATATTATTAATCCTTAACCTTATCTAATACTTGACATAAATTCATAAAAATATTTAATTTGTTTTGGCATAATTTATTTTATTTCACAAAACACTTAAACTATGAAATTGTTCTTTGGACTAATTTTATTATAAGTGTAAATATTGTTATGTATTGCATAAGTTCCTTGGAAGAGAACAATGTCTTTATCATTTGCTACATGAGGGACTCGTGTGTTACAGGTGACATTAATTGTCCCATGACAGAGGTCAGGGGGGCCAAGTCACAATCAAATCATGACACTTGAGTTACTACATTCTTAAGTAGAAAGAGTTGCACCTGGGCCATTGGCTATAAACTTTGGCCTAGTGGTAAGCGCTCGATCTAATACGGTGTACTTGCCATTAAACACAAAAAGTGTTAACAAGTTTTTGGCTCCGCGTGTTCCAATATATAACAATTTTGCTTTTATATTTTTTTTAGAATCCTTTTTTATTTTACCAGTCTTAAATTTTTATTCTTAAATTTTTAGTTTTTATTTTTTATTTTTAATGTCTATTTATTTTATTTTCTATATGTATATTTTTTGACCAATGTGTTATTCTAGTCTTCTTGTATTTTTTTTTTCTAATCCCATAGTCACTCAAAATATTGAATTGTCTATTGAAGAAGATATGACTAAAGAGAATCATAAGGGACTAAATCATGTACATGAGTCCTAGAGAGTTTTTTAGTATTGTGAGGCCTTTATGAATGAGAAGATTGATAAGATAAAGTCTACTCTCTTACAATTAATCAACTCTCAATAGTTTGTAGGCATGGATCATGAGGACCCACACTCATTTGTACACATTTTATGAGTTATGTGGTACATTTAGTATGACAGAGATTGACAAGAAGGTATTGTTATTGAAATTGTTTCCATTCTCTTTGATTAGAAAGGTTAAAGCTTGACTTCGATCACAGTGCAATAAAAGCCTGACTAGTTGGAAGGATGTGGAGACTATACTTTTATCCTAATTTTTTCCTCCATCCGAGAATACCAAGGCAAAAGCAACCATAACTACTTTTGTACAAGGGAGTGATAAACCCTTGTGTGAGGCCTGAGCGAGATATAAAGTTTTGGCTGAGTAAATGATCTAACCATAGGTTTGAAGAAGAAATACATGTGCAATTTTTTTGTAACGGGCTCCAACCGCAGACTAAGATGATTCTGAATATCTCTTTTAGTGGTTTAGTATTGTTAAAAATTGCAGAAGAGGCTATCACAATTATTGAATCTGTGGCTTTCACCGACATGCGAAGCCAAAGTGGAAGGACACAGGCTTGGAAAAGGGGAGTGGTAGAGTTGAATTCTCAAGATGCCCTTTTAAGCCAACACAAATTTTTATCCCAACAAATAGATGTTTTGAACCAATAGATGGCTAAACTCCCTCGATAGTTACAAGCCATGCAAGTTGTATTAGTTCTCACTTAACTAGTGGTTAGATGTGATTTTTGTGGAAGTAATCATTCTAATGGTTATTGCCAAATGCTAACTGGTTCCCAAAGTACAATAGAACTAACTTACAAAGTCTAATGCTTATTTTCTCTATAACTCTGTTTTGAATCTAAGAAAATATATTCTTCTTATTCTTTTGCTTTCTTTTGTTCTTTTTTCTTGTTCTTTATTATTTTTTTCTTATAACAACTCACCACCACTGAACCACTTTCAACCTTTAGGAGAGACATCTTTATTGGCTTGCACTAATTGCACCCTATTTCAAAATAATAACGTCAAGATTAGCTTTAGTATTTTAAAACATTGTATAGTATAAGAAACAACTAACTTGTTTGGTTGATAGGAAATTTGCTTTTGTTATTTTCTTTTTTTTGCATCAATTTTGTATGATCCCTCATACTTTTTACTTTTTATTTCTTTTTATTTTTCTTTAATAATATTGTCATAATGACAAATGATTTGTAAGTAAGTTTTGAGATATCAATCTAATTAAATGTCAAAAGTCATAATAATATCCAAGATGATAAATCAAAATGTGAAAAATATGATTAAGTTTGTCTAGTATTGAACTCTACCTTACTACAATAGACTTGAATTCTTTTCATAATATATTTCAACTTCTCTCATTTCCTTTGTTTGGTTTGTAGGAACTTTATTTATTTTTACATAAATTTAAAGTGGTTCCCATACTTTTTGTTCTTTGTTATTTTTATTTTTCTTTAATAGTACCTTTTTATATGACACATCATTAGTGTGTTTTATAGTGTAAGCGTAACTGAACCCTAAATCCTTAAGACAAGTCTTCTAATTAAAAAAGACAGCAGTTATATATGTCTTCGAAAAATGTCATAAATATTAAAAATAAGAAGAAAACAATTTTTGGAGACTTTAGTGTAATTCGGTGGAATAATTATTTCCTTTTCATTATTCCCCTCTTTTATGGGCAGGCATCTGTTTCCACGTAGGCAACCTAATCCAAGCAAAACCATCCAACAAAAATTTGAAAGAAAAAGAAAAAGAAAAAACCCACAGAAATGTTGACGACAAAACAAATCTGAAAGCACTTGAGCCAAACCAAGTTGGAGAACTCGTTCGCTACTGAAACTCCAACGCCGTTCAGTGCATCGTTCTCCCCAACGCAACACTCTCTTCTCTTCCGTTTACTTAATTTAATCCTCTCTCTCTCTCTCTCTCTCTCTTTCTCACACACACACACATCCCACGCTACCATGAATCCCTACATTTTCGGAGTCATACTCCCTCTCCTCGTCACGCTTATCGTCCGCAACAAGAATCCTCGAAAACGGCGCGGCGTTCCGGTCCAAACCGGGGACGAGGCCGGTCTGGTCTTCCGCAACAGCCGGTTCGAGTCTCCGGTCCAGAGTGCGTGGGAAGGTGTTGCTACGCTCGCGGAGCTCTTCGAAGAGGCGTGCAAAACGCACGCGGAGAGGGTCCTCCTCGGCACGCGCGTGGTGCTGTCGAGGGAAGTGGAGAGCGGGCACGACGGCAGGTCGTTCGAGAAGCTTCACTTGGGAGACTACGGCTGGCTCTCCTACGACACTGTCTTCGATGTCGTTTCGAACTTCGCCTCGGGGTTGGCCTTCCTCGGACATGCCAGGGAGGAACGCGCCGCCATCTTCGCTGACACGCGCCAAGAGTGGTTTATGGCGCTTCAGGTTCTTCTGCATGATTCAACTATTGCTGAAGAAATTTAATTAGAATTGATTAATTATTATACTTTTTTTTTTTTCAAATTTTGCAGTTTCTCTGATTTCATTTTTTTTTTTGGATTTTCTTTTTCGACGATTTAAGTGCACAACTGTATTATATGAATTACTTTAACATCTAATATTTGATAAAAAAGATATTAATGTGATTATGTACTGAAGTGTCGGTCAATATAAATGTTATGACAATGTTGTAATGTCACCTCAAGATTTTTGTTAATTATTAAATTTAAGGATAAATTAAAATTGTATTGTTGTGACAGTAGAAGAATGAAAATTTTGGAAAAACTTATGGGATTAAGTTCACGAAATTGAAAGTTATGAAAATAATTAAGGCCGTAAGTTTTCTGGAAAATATTTAAATTTCTTAAGTAATTAAGTAAGATGGGATTTTTGTAAAAAAAAAAAAAAGTGAGATTATATTTATGTAATTATAAAAGTATAGGTTTACGCTTGACATTTTATATCTGCACTAATTTCTTGACTTAGTTCACGCTTTTATTTTGATTCTTATACTTCATGTCGTGCTAATTTTTGGAGAAGTATATGGGTTACACTTTCTGTTTAATTTGTCTTAATCAGATTAGGTCGAGGCTGCTTAGACCACTCTCAAACCTTGCTTTGCCTGATTTTGAAGACCATTTTATTTTTTTTAACGATTTTGTAAATTATTTTTTAATTTCTATTCAATGAAACATTATAGGCAATTATTTAATTTTTACATATTTCTGTCAATACACACAAATGGGTCACACTTCAATTCTAATGCTGGAATTCTTTTTTCGCAAAGTAGAGTCATCACCATTCTTTTATTTATCAAGTAGGAAATTTGATTGGAAAAACTCACCTAAGAAATAGAAAAGCTGTCTTTAAAGTTTAGTTAGGTAGAAAGAAACTATACCTTCGTGACATACCCTTGGTCCAGTGGTAAAGTTGCACTTTGATATCAGTTGTCATGAATTTAAATGTGAAAACAAGTTCTTTGCATAGGAAGGATAAGATTGTGTACTAATAACTCCTCCTTATAATAAGGGAGAAATAATTTGACATGGTTTTTCTTTCCCTCCTTTTGCTTCTTCAGGGTTGTTTCAGGCGAAATGTGACAGTTGTGACTATATATGCATCATTGGGAGAGGAAGCTTTATCTTACTCATTAAATGAGGTTTTTGTTACTCCTCTTTTATCTCTTGTTTCTCACACATCTTTTCTTGGAATGTCCTGCTAATTGCTGTATCTCCTCATCATAATCCAGTGGATTTTACCCTTGGATACATACGAGTTTGCCACGTTTGATTGTATATGTATGATGGATCAGTTTTTAGCTCTTGTCCAGTATATGACGTGAGAAAAAAACGGAAAGAAGTGTGATTAAATTTCTAAAGCAATATGGCCTCTTTCGATGTATGCCAAATAATAACTTTGCTAGGAACTGCACAGTAGCAATGGCTGGATATCTGTCAGAACACTAGAATGTCATGAAGACAATTCTATTTCATCACAAATGTGAATGTATAAAATGCTTCTTGCAATTTCTCAATCCTCTTCAATTCAGTGCACCAAACGAATTCTGGCTACATCATAAGGTGGCATTATATAAACAACTAACACAATGCTATAGTGTGTTTGTAAGTTTTCTAAAGAAATCAACTGAGATATTGTTCACAATATTTTTGTGAGCAAACTTGAACATCATCACACAGCTCCTCAACCAATAAGTTCTAGCATTTACAGTTTATTTAACTTCAGAAATTTGAAGGTCTCATAAAGTTGTTTATATAGCCAGAGCTCGTTCTCACAGTTGTGATTTACTTTTTCTGGAACTTAATATGGTTTGCCGAAATGTTTGTGTTTCCCTTTGTTTAAGTGCTCTTTGTTTTGTTACGAACTCACTTTCAAAACCTTTTCCAGACAGAGGTTACAACAGTGATTTGTGGACGAAAAGAATTGAAAACACTAGTAAACATAAGTGGACAACTTGATTCAGTGAAACGTGTGATTTGCATGGATGATGATATCCCATCTGATGCCTCTTCTATTGCATATAACTGGACAATCACTTCGTTCACTGAGGTTGAGAGACTTGGCAGAGAAAATCCTGTTGAAGCTGATTTACCTCTTTCAGCAGATGTTGCAGTTATAATGTATACAAGTGGAAGTACAGGATTACCCAAGGTCAGAAGCATCTTTGAGATGTGTAGCACTTCCAATTTCAATTTCTTGAATCCTTTTACTGGATTGACTGTTCTACATAGTGTTTTAGAATGTCTAAAATATGTTTTCTTTGTTTCTTTTTGTTCCCTTTTATTCTCGTTTATATTGGTTAACTTATTCACTGGGTCCCATAGTTGCCCTCATTTTAAGTTTTAGCCTCAGCTCAAGAAAACTAAATTTTTAGTTCCTGTGCATGCACAAAAATTAGTTTTGATCCTTGTTACTAACATTAGAAAAGAATTTCTGACAGTAAAACTGCTGCAAAAATTATCTGCTGTCACAAAAAAACTAGGTAGGGACTAAAACTTACAGTTTTCTTGTACAGGGACTAAAACCTAAAATGGAGACAACAAGGACCAAATAAGTAGTTTAACCTTTATGTTCTTTTGCTATTTCTTTAATTTTTCTTTTGCACAGGGTGTGATGATGACACATGGCAATGTCTTAGCTACACTCTCTGCTGTGATGACCATTGTTCCTGATATTGGGACAAAGGATATATATCTTGCATACTTACCGATGGCTCATATCTTAGAATTAGCAGCTGAGGTATGTGAATATACTGTTCTTGAAAATATTCCATGAATATTTCTTTTTAAGGGCATTGATATTATTTCCATATTAATTTCTTCTGTTCTCCTTTATTTCATGTTTTGACAAACTTGCGTACGACTTAGAATTTGATGGCAGCTGTTGGAGTTCCTATAGGATATGGATCTCCTTTGACCCTTACTGACACATCAAATAAGATTAAAAAAGGAACAAAGGGCGATGCAACTGCACTGAGTCCAACTTTAATGGCAGCTGTACCGGCAATTCTTGATCGTGTTCGTGATGGAGTGTTCAAGAAGGTACTTTGATTTTATGTGATTGCACTCCTACATTGCACACGTCAAGAGTACATGTATGTTAGAAAGCTAGTTGCATTGTTTAGATGTACTTTTCTATACCGCATATAGAAGAAAACAAAAGAAGGTAAAATGAATTGAGCTTCTTGCATAAGCCAAAATCAATTGATACACTTGACATTTGTGAAAGTTCTAGCCTTTAATTAGCTTCTCCAGAAACTAAGCTGTATAAGTTAATTTTAACTTGAGAAGTTCAATGAATGCATTTTATCTTAGTTTTATCTCTTAAAGCTATTTATAGAGAAGTTTATCCAAACACGGTCTAGTTGGGCGAGATTGAGGACTTAAAACTTAAAAGCTTGTCAATGCAGGTAAATGCAACAGGAGGGTTGCCAAAGAAATTGTTTTATTTAGCCTATGCCCGGAGGCTGCAAGCAGTTAATGGTAGTTGGCTTGGAGCTTGGGGTTTGGAAAAGGCTCTTTGGGATTTTCTTGTGTTCAAAAAGGTCCGAGCTATTTTGGGCGGTCGTATCCGTTTTATACTATCCGGTGGTGCTCCCCTTTCTGGTGATACCCAGAAGTTCATCAACATTTGTCTCGGGTCAGTCTTGTCATTATATATATGCATTATCTTTGAAATAAAAAAATAATTTTTTTTGGAATAAAATAAGCCAAAAAGTGCAGAGGATAAGATATATTCTTGCAAGAAACCTGGAACATTAAAAACATAAAGTTCATGCTAAATATCAAAGACAAATTAACTCAAATTTAGCTAGTCTTTCTACAAAATAAAATAACTGTCAATTGAAAATATTTTACAAGCTAATCAAACGAGAAAGAATTATTCTCCAAAACATAACCATTTACACTAAATTGCAGCATCCGTAGATATGTCAAGTATTAGCTTATCTTTAACTTTGAAGAGATGTTATTGTTGATATTTTAAGGTGGTGTAGTGAAACTTGTGATAAGTTTCGACCATTTATTTTATGATACTGGTTGAGCATCAGAACGTTAAGCCTAGAGGACCGACCAACTTGAGAGTCAGACTTAACATTAGGATGTCGTTCTATCAACCTTCATGACGATTTTTCACAATTTATTTTAGAGAAACGATGTTTTCTTTTTCCTTTGCTAGTTTCATGAAATTGTTTTTGGAAAAAAGTTATTATCTTCTCCCAAAACAATCTGAACCAAACACAAGAAGTCAGAATATTATGAAAGAGTATATAATCTAGATAGGGAGGCTTGCGATAAAAATTTCAAACGTAACTGCTGGAAGTTGTAATTGGCCTTGATAGTTGTCGTAAACAAAGAAAAATGAAACTTTTCTGTGGGTCAGCATTTTCCTTTCAAAAATCCATGTATTGTTATGCGTAGAATGGCCTTCTAAAGGATAAATTACTTCATTCACTTTTGAGTGTTCGACGAAAGGAAATATTACTAGTTTCTAGTCTAGTGCTTTTGCCTTTTGCGTTTTCTTTAATATATTTTGTCATATTTAAAATTTATGGTCATATTCAGTGCTCCAATTGGTCAAGGATATGGTCTTACAGAGACTTGTGCTGGTGGGACATTCTCTGATGTTGATGATACTTCTGTTGGTCGTGTTGGACCACCTCTTCCGTGCTCATTTATTAAGGTAATTATAGATTTAATCAATTTACTTCATTCAACTTGAATGCCACTTTTTTATTTTTGCTTATGGGGAGGGGAGTAATGTCATAGTATGGTATTTGATCCTATGAACTCTTGCAAACTACTCAAACATCACCATAAGCCCCCTCCCAATGACTTTACCTCGAGATCTTACACAAGTACTAATTTTCATACTGTTATTTAATGGAATCATACTTCCCAATTAGCTTTGGAGAAACTCTTTGTAACTTACATCATGACGCACTATAAGCATAATTAATCTACCTTTCTGACTTAAGATATTCCATTATATACATTCGATAAGATGGACGATTGTCTAGGACATAGATGAATATATAAGATTGGAGGAATGAATAAAGATTGAAGCTCGGCCAAGAATATTAATAAGATGGAGAAGAGGTATAAGGAAGACCGAGAAAATTTGGAAATGAGACTATTAAAATGGTGGTTAGATCTAAATGGTTTTCTGAAGACTTTTTTTGACATAAACTATTCGTTGTTTTATGTATGGTTCCTCACCCTATTACGAAAAGGCTTTTGTTGTAGTTGTAGACCATTATATTAGCAAATAATATGCAAACTATATTTCTTCCTTGGAGGAGTGTTGGCAACTCACTCTCTTGTACTACTTTATTATATTTTAAAATTGATTGAAAACTATAAATTCAGGAGATAGACTAATTAAGAAGTGACATCCACAAAAATCTGTGATTTCTAATAAATTTCAATCAATAATAGTGTCTCCATAACAGTGTTTGCTTGCTTTATCTTCTTGCTTTTGGAGTAAATGGTAATTTACTATGGTGTCAACTAGAGATGCCCAGTTTAGATCATTAAATTGTGCTGTGTACACCGCGTACTCATTTCCAAGGAACTGCAAGAGCAGAGGGCAGAACATCCTCTGACTAGAGACCCGAAAAGCACAATAATAACAAAACAACAAAAACAAACTGATCAACCAATTGCAATTTACCAACTTCAACTTTTGACCTTGCTACACTAATCATGAGAAGCGACACAAAACAACCGTACAATTATACTTGGATAACAATTATTGATGGCGACCATTCAACACGGTGGTGTATATATGCATGGCTTACCTGTCTTCAGTAAATCTTGTGAAGTCACGTTATGTAAAATTTCTTAGCATGTGGACAAATTACCAGAATAGGAAGGTTGTTCTTTCTATACTCATTTTACCATTTTCTTTTCACAAAAGGTTTTGTTTATAACCATTGTTGCGTTGATTTTCTACCGTTTTTAACTACTAATCTAGTCTCAAGTAACTTATGAGCATGTACCTTTTCTTAAAGTTTTTTGAAAAATATTTCTGGTGTTACTGTATCCTATTTGAACCAATAGAGTTTAGTGGTAGGAGATTTGAGATGTATGCATGGGGTCCTAGGTTTTATTCACATAAAAAGTTGACGTATCTGAGGTTTGTACTTTATGTAAATTTCAAATTAGAAAATATTTTCATATCTATCCATAAATGCACTGTTTGGGTGTTTTTAAGTGTTACCTATATACTTTACGACTTTATGGAGGCTTTCTCACAATTCCAAAGAGGATGTATTGGATATCAACTGTTTCCTTGTTTTCTTAAATCTTATTATCATAACTGATTCGTAGCTTGTAAAGTTTGATAGAAATAGGTAGAATCTATGATCTTCCTTGTATAATGGTGCAATGTAAAGGGGCCTCGAGATTGAGTCATCGTCATGTATTTTCTACTATAGATATCTAATCATGGCAGTTTACTTTTCTTTCTGGTATCCGTGATAGAGTATTTCTCATGAACATTTGTTTTTCTTATCACAGCTAATCGACTGGCCTGAAGGTGGATATTTAATAAATGACTCACCAATGCCCCGTGGAGAAATTGTAATTGGTGGTCCAAATGTCACTCTCGGGTATTTCAAAAATGAAGAAAAAACAAATGAATCATACAAGGTTTGTTTCGACGGTCTTATCTTATTTTTCTTTGGGGGGAAGAGACAAACTGGGATTATGTATCACTTCTGATTTTCCATTTTTGCCGTAAAAGTTCTGATTAGTCAATTTGAAAGATATCTATGTCTGTCTGTATTTTTTTGCACATTTTTTTTATGTGGGGGGAGGAAGAGAATTAATTTGTACTTCTGTTGTGAAGGTTGATGAAAGAGGAATGAGGTGGTTTTACACTGGTGACATTGGGAGATTTCATCCAGATGGATGCCTTGAAATCATTGACCGAAAAAAGGACATTGTTAAACTGCAGCATGGAGAATATGTCTCCTTGGGAAAGGTATATATAATACTTCTGTTTTTTTTCTTTTATTTTAAAGGAAGAGCTGTGTTATTGAAAGGACCACTAGTACTTTTATTGCTAGGCTCTCTTTTTAGAGTTATTAGTGTTAGCAATAAACTCTCAAACCTGCTCTTTCTAACACTCATTCCGCTGTTCGTTAAAACTTTTTGGGAACTAAAGAATCAAGATAGGGATTCATTAATGTGAAAGTGAGAATCACTAAAAATTTGTAATTTTAAAAAAATAAAGCCAATAGTAGAAGGTTTGTTAGAGAATGTGTTACTGGTACTACACTGGAGTTAAAAGTGTAAGGGGAAATTCAAATTCTAAGAGTATCCTAATCTTAAAATAACTTAATAAAATAATACTCCATTCTTAGAAATTAAAATTCTCATCTTTATGTTGTAGGTATTAGGCATATTTTTCAACAACTTTGTAGCATGCACCATTCTAAAACATTTTCCTATATGACAACCTTATTAAATACAGGTTGAGGCAGCTCTTATTGTTAGCCCCTTTGTGGACAATATTATGGTTCATGCTGATCCTTTCCACAGTTACTGTGTGGCACTTGTGGTGGGTTCTCAGTCCACATTGGAGGAATGGGCTTCAGAACAAGGAATTTCATATATCAATTTTTCAGATCTGTGTGCAAAAGAAGAAACTGTGAAGGAGGTGCATGCATCACTTGTAAAGGTATGCCTAGTTGTCTAAGTTCTCTTAACAACTGAGTGGTAATGATTAGGAATTAATGTCGCTTTTTGGAAAGTACACTTGTCTAAATCAACAATACATTATAGAGTTCAAAGTTAACTAAAGCAACTTTTGAGATTAACTTTAGAGTTGCATCCAAAATTATCTCGGGCTTGTCTCTTGTTCAAACAAGCATAGAGGCAAATTTAGAAAACAAATCACGTCGCACCATATTTTGTACAACGAAAAATGTGGAATGGTTAAAAGTTGCAACTTGGATTTCACTTGCTCTCCACACAAATTTTGCCCCCTACTGTTGCATGTAATGTAACTAAGTTTAAATTTATTTTGTAACCTCTACCACTAGCAACTTTTTGATCCCACTTAATTTTACCTCCTTTTTTTCTGTCCTCTACTCAAACAACCATAACTTCCATGGATACATAAGTGATTTTAGTGAGGGCAAGGGACTAAGCAGGGCCACTTTTGCATATGAATGATATATCTTGTTCAATGTCTTGAAAAGCTTTTGTCATCGGGAAAATAGTGATCCTCCATTTATAAACGGGTTGTAATTGTGTGTTTATTCTGACCATGACATTGACATTTCATTCCGCTATCCTCTATCCTTGACTTAGATCATGACAATAAAAAGGATCAATCGAGATGGCATTTTCTAATTTCTGTGTGGTTCAAGAAAACAACAAATAATTTTATGATAAAGAATGAAGTGGATTGCAGTGTAGGGATAATGAAACATAAATGATTACGATATCCAAAGAAGCATAAAAGAAGGCAAATACTAACTAGTTTTTAAGGTCACAGGTTTTGAAAGTGGAAAGTTTCTTTCATCGGATTATGTAAAAATACGTTTTTATATGATTTTCGATAGAAACTTTCGTGTTTTTAATTCCTGGACATTAATGGTACTGGTTAGCAAAACCGTTAATAGAAAGCTTAGAGAGTTGAGAAAAGATTTACACTGGAAGTGGTTATCGTTGTAAATTGCAATAACATTGGCATTTCATGAGAAAAGTGAGAGTAACTAAAATGCCAAGGCGAAGTTATAAGATTTTGCTTGTGGTCTAATATACATTGCTATGTAGATTTATATATAGCTGGTGTTTCATCATTTTTATATATTTATATAGATTTATTGATGTTTACCTATATCAATTTTTACTCCACATGACATGTTAGTAAGGTCATAGAGAGATAAGCATGCATGTTAGCAAAGGTCCCTAGAAGGAAGGCAAAGGGATCCATATTAGGTTGTAAAGTTCATTTCTAACTTGATATTGGCACTTGATTTTATATCTTGTAACGTACGTTACACCAAAGATGTCCCACTTAGTTCCCTATTATTAGTTCTGTTTGGCGTAAGTCAAAAGAAAAGGGTCTGCACTTTTTCTAGCATGGATGCATATATTCGTTGAATCAACATGACATGTGTTCCTTCTTTTGTTATCTTAGTCTGTGAACGAGTTATGCTATTCTTAGAACATTTTCTTTAAAACTCAATTTGTATCCCTTTTTATCAAATCACGCATCTCATCTCGTTTCTCACTTCTCTTCCTTTTTTAACTCACATAATTGTATATAATATTGTGAAAATATTAAGAATAGAATTTCTGTTAATGAAACTATTGGCAGGAGGGAAAGAAGGGTCATCTGGAGAAATTTGAGATTCCTGCAAAAATTAAATTGCTTTCTGACCCATGGACCCCTGAGTCTGGCCTTGTCACTGCTGCTCTCAAACTCAAGAGAGAGGCCATAAAAAAGACGTTTGCTGAAGAACTTTCAAAGTTGTATGCTTCATAGGCTAAGGACACCACTAAGCTTTTATCATTTGCATAGGGCAGGGTTGAGGTAATAGAGGTTTTGTATTTTTTTTGTTGTTAATCATTTTATTTTTTCCATTTGATGTTTATCATGCAAAGTGAGGCTTATTACGTCCAGAAGGTCAATACGTTGAATAATTGAATTTACTGAAGTAGTGACACTATGAAATGAGTTTTTATCAGACATTATTGTTGTATCAATTTTCCAATTATAGAGTTACTTATGAGTAACGGAAATTCAATATTATGTTTATTTGTCCCTTTTCCCTTCTACAAAAGGCATCCTGATTCCGCTAAATCAGATGGAAGGAAGAAAAATGTTAAATGAAGACTTTTAATACTTTGAATTTAACTTTAATTTGGTTAGCCTCGCCTACATAAAGAAATGTTGACTAGATTGACAATTCATTTATTTGAAGAATTTAGAAATCTGTAAGGTAAAATGAATTCTTTAGATAAAGAAAATCATATGTAAGATAGAAAGCTAGCAAATCAACACTTTACACTCAAGAAGAATATGCTTTTACTGTTGGATCATACTAAGAAAGAGAAATACAACAGACAATTTTTGAAAATTTTCTAGAGAACAATTCAATCCTTGTATGAGATTTCAAATGAAAAGAAGTTATTAAGTATAAAACAAAAGTATTTACAAGTGTAGTTTCAGCACCGATTAAAAGTCTTTTGAATTCTGTGAAAAAACCAAGAGAGTTTGACATTTGAAAAATTCTTTAGTACTTAGATCAATTTGAAAACAACTCAGTTTTTTCACTCTAGATATTTTAGATTTTTGTAATGATTGATAAAAGATATTTAAGACTAAATCAAATGTTAAATTTATAGAGTTTTCAAAAAGTTATTTAAAAATTGATTTAGAAACATTTAATTAATTATTTTAAGTTGTTAATAAATTATTCTAAAGCAAAACTTAAATTTAGTAAAAAACACTATCTATTTTAATTGATTATATTCGTGACTAATCAATTAATCTGTTCTTCATTATTTTTGGAAAAACTTAAAGACCATATTAATTGATTATTGATTTTGTTAATCAATTATTCTTATGTACTAGTTAAAAACACGTTGGTTTGTTATCTGTTTTAATCTATTATCAAAATTGATAATCGATTATTTTGTTTTAGAAATATATCAAGAACAAATTAATTGATTATATAAAAACTTTATTGATTAAATTGAAATTAAAGCCTTTTTCAAAACATTTTAACCTTTTAACTAAATCCTTTTTAAAACATGTTTTATGATTAAAATTGAGTATTAAGCTGAAGCACTAGTGATTCACCTTGTGTGCAAGACTCAAACATATATAACGAAAGTTATTGTAGACAATAAATCTCCAACACCATCCTCAAATACCATCATTAAAACTCACTTCTCTAAACTCTTATAGAAAGCATGACTTAGCTTTTATACTTCAAGTCCTCAATCATCTTTGTCAACTTCATGGATCAAACATTGTGTATGTTGACGGGAAGATTAAATGGAAAGCTTTTATATTTTCAAGTTCTATCTTCTCTTCATAAGGAAACATTTAAAAAATAAGTACTAAAGACGTGATTCAATTATGTCAACACCCAATTTCGTTCGGATAAATAAAATTATTCCAAAATATAAAACAATATAAAATTAAAATAAAATGTGTGTTATTATTTAAATAAAAAATAGATTTTTGGTTCCATTCTATTTTATGAATAAAGTTAAAATAAAATTCGTAAAAAGGGAAAAAATGTAAAGAAAATCAGTTTATTAAAAATTTGTTAAAAAAATAATAATAATAAAAATAAAATTGTCATTAAAGTGTTGCCATGTCACATTCTCTCTCTTTTTGCTTGCCTTTTCTGATGCCCATTAATGATACGAAAATTAATTG
>Ga0123340_1003070_pt1 | contig 15460 bp, 15 predicted proteins | sample SirMexnodulemix_FD_89961 | JGI IMG/M metagenome (GOLD analysis project Ga0123340, IMG submission 89961) | Root nodule microbial communities of legume samples collected from Mexico - Siratro Mexico nodule mix | ecosystem: Host-associated > Plants > Roots > Nodule | place: Mexico: Nepantla... | reverse complement strand
GTTGAATACGGTCATTTAGTATATATCCTGTTAACCTGTTTAATCATTTTATTCTTTTGTATTCTTTTGTTAGTTATGAGTTACTTCAATCTTAAATTTGATGATTCTTTATTTTTATATTTTCAATTCATTTTAAATTTTGGGAGGAAATTTTGTAAATAGTGAGACCCTCAAGTGATTAAATACTATGACCATTATGGGATGCTTAAGGATTATAATAATAGTATTTTGTATTTTAGAATTATATTTTTATTTATTTATAAGTTCGTAATTGAACTTTTTAATAAGTAGATAAGAAGTCCAAGTTTTTGGATCTTTATTATTTTCTAATTATCTTTTTGTTTATAGGCTTGTAATTGGACTTTTCAATAAGTGGATCAGAGGCCCAAGTTTCTATAGGTCTTTATTATTTTTCTAATTGTAGTTTTGGTGATATTTGTTATGTGTTCGTTGTCAGTAATCAGTTCCATAAATAACACAACAATGATACATTAATAACAATCGATATCTAGTGGTCGATTGGTTGATTAACTCGATAGTACATAGGTCCCTCAAGTATTTGAGGGTCCGTAATACTCGATGAGGACTTTTTGAATTAGGACAATTAGGCAGGGAAGGTTGCATTGGTGGAGAGTTGTGATGCTTGGAATACAAATCATCCAGTCTCCTAGCATGGGGTGTAACTTGAGGAAACATTTTGATTAGAAATCCTTGTTTCGCATACGATGATGTGAAAGATTGCTTGTCTTGACGCGTTGATTGTTTCTTGATTGAACTGTTAGGAAGTCACGACGTTTCACTTGGCTGATGCTATAAATAACAAGGGTGGTGGGTCATTTCACGTCATCATCACCTATTGTTGTTGTCGATCTGTCATGTTCTCGATTCGAGCTTTTTGTGTGATTCTATGAGGTAAATAAAATGACTTCTTTCTCCCTTGACACTTATTCATATTCGGGATCTTAGGGAGATCTATTATGTTGTCCAAGCGTGCTGGCTTCGAGAAACATGAAGTCAGTCCTATTGGTGGCTCTCTGAGTAGTGATGGGTCTACTAGGTCCAGTCACGAGTCAGTTAGGGGTGAGAGGGATGTCGGGTTTGTAGAGCCATCATCGACCATAAATAATAATTGGTAGGGTGTCGACGAAGTTACCCCTCTCAATGATGACTGAGTTGATGCTGAAATCAAAAAGTTGGGTTCTAGGTTTAGGACGTTATCATATCTGAGATGGTTTGTAGATATTGTAGATATATTAGATTTGACCATAAAGTGTTTTCCCTTCGCCGTTGTTCGTCATTCGACCTTGTATAAAACGATCGAGGGAATTCGGCCACTGATTTTTTATTTTTGTACATATGTGTAATAAAGGACCACGTCCGTCTTCCACTAGATGAGTTCAATATGGATGTACTTAAAGCTTTCAATGTGGCCCCCTCTCAGCTTCATCCCAATGTTGGACATATCTTTAGGATTTCCGAATGTTATGTTCAGTCCTGAGGCTCAATGCGACGCCTCTCCTTTTTTCTTCACCATTATTGTACTCGTCCAGAAAAGAATGTTGGTTGATTGTCCTTGATAAATCAACCTAGGAACCGTGTACTCGATGATGACTGGGTTGATGTTGAAATCAAAAAGTTGGGTTCTAGGTTTAGGGTGTTATCATCACTGAGATGGTTTGAAGATATATTAGATTCATCGGTACCCGATTAAGTGTTTTCCCTTCGTCATTGTTTTTCGTTCGACCTTGTATATCACGATCGAGGAAATTCAACCACTAATTTTTTATTTTTGTACTCGTGTGTAATAAAGGACGCTTACATCCGTCTTCCACTAGATGAGTTCAATATGAATATACTTAAAGCTTTGAATGTGGCCCCTTCTTAGCTTCATCCCAACAGTTGGACATATCTTCAGGATTTCTAGATGTTGTGTTCAGCCCTAAGGCTCAATGTGACGCCTCCCTTTTTTTCTTCACCATTATTGTACTCGTCCAGAAAATAATGTTGGTTGGTTGTCCTTGATAAGTCAACTTAGGAACCGTGTACTAAATCCTTTCACATCGTCATAAAAAACTTTAAGGATGGGTTTTTAAGGTTTTGTTCGAGGGGAAAGGTTGGTTGTATGTGTATAAGGGTGACATTCCTAATTTCCCATTGTATTGGACTAGGGACCCGACATAATACCAAGTCTGGTCGAGATCTACCATGACGAATGAGGATTTGACTGTCATATCAGTCTTAGACCAGCTTACTTGTTGGATTTCCACTCGAAGACTCCTCGGTACCTTTTGGTCAGAGGACCAAAGAATGATATTCTCAGTATGTATTTTAGTTTATTATGTTATTTTTCTATTTTTGTTAACTAATTCTCAACTATTTTTGAAAATATTATTAATGCGATGAATTTACCCAACGACAACAAGATTTTGCGCAACCTTCTAGAGACGAGACAATCAAGCTTGGCCGACCAAGGCAAAGGGATAGCTCCTGAAGTTGCTCATGAGGAGATTGAGTCGATTACTATTGCAATTCCATCTCCTCAAAGAGCGCTGTTTAGACAAACGTTTGATGCACGTTGACATAAGAAATGAAAGGCGTACAAGTCTTCGTGCTGTCACTTCAACCGTTCCTCCTCCCACCTATCTCCTAAGCGATGAAAACCTTGTTGTGTGCAGTTGTTTTCAATCCAATTAAGCCATGAAAAATGGAGCAAACAATAGTTGCAACAATACAATGCGGTGTAGACAAAAATTGAATCATTCAAAGCAAAGGAAACTTCATGGAAATGGAAGCAATGACATGTTGTTGAGTGAAAGTGTTGGAACAAGGTAATTGGAAGAGGTGAGACCAACTTCCAATGAAATTCCTAAGCTATTCTTCTAAGAGAAGCTAACAAAGGTGAAGCTCAAAAACCAAATGTGCTAAAAAATTTCAACAGCATAAAACTAGTTCAAATCAAGCTTCAATTTACACTTTGCCCACACCTCTATTTATAGAAGGAAATAAAGGGAGAAGCTTGTAGGAGAAGCTCTCCAAACCTAGCTTCTATGACAAGCTTATACTCCTAGCTTCTATGACAAATTTCTAACCTTAATTTCTATGACAAGCTTCTCAAACCTAGCTTGCACTACAAGGTTCTGCCAAGATGATGACAAGTGGTACAAGGAGAGAGCTTCTCCCATATCATAACTTGAACTCTTTGATCACGCCCAACATTATTTATGGACCTCAAGGCCCAACACTTACACTACATTATCCAAAAATACAAGGGCGAAATCTATTATAGTTGGCCCAAATAAAAGGCCTAAATTATTCTTAATTATTCTAAACAATTTATACAATTTAGAGGACTTTTTATTGATGCTCTATTTTCTCCAAGGTGAATTCTCTATGTTTGCATTTGAGCCCGAGCAACTGGTTGAAAGTCTAAACAGACCCAAATGGGCCCAATTTTCTATAAAGCTCTTGATCTAACCTCTGGTACTTTGTCCTTTTTATTCTTTGACTAAGACAGCTGGGTGTATTTCATCACTAGGTGTCTTTGGTCGTCTACTACAACTAGGGATGGTTCTACTACAATGGATTTCCTCAATCGGTAAATAATGATTTCCAATATAATCATGATTGAGTTGAGTGACTCCATGAAGGAGCCGTATACCTCATCATCGACTGAGGAATTGAACAATGCTTTTTTGAAGCTATGTTCACGAACTCTTTTGGTCAACCAAAGTATAGGGTCGAGCTAATGAGAAAGGGATCTAGGGATGTGGAGAAGTTGAAGGTTGATCTTACCAAGTCATCCTCGTCCCTTCAATCTGCTTTATCTACCAACATCTCATTGACAAACAAGAATAAGACTTCTAATTCTGATAATACTGCCTCAAAGAGCAAGTTAAGAAGTTAAGGGTCAAGGTAGGCTTGATGTGTGAGAGGTGCTTACTCGCAAAGCAGAAGATGAACAATGCCAAAACTCAAACGAGCACCTTGAGCAAAGAGGTGGATGTCTTGCAAACGAAGGTGGTTAGGTTGATTGAGGACCTCGACGCTGAGTAGGATCACCTTATAAATGCCGAGAAGGAGCTTCATGAATTCCAATATTATGTTATCCAACAACATGATCTTAGTTTTTCAAAGGCTTTGCAACAAGCCATCCATTTCTACCAAATTTCTCTGGACAAAGGGAAGTTTGTGCTCGGAAGGATTTGTACAGGGCGACCTTGTTTTGGTTATGGATATCTTGGACGAAGAAGAGGAGGCAATCGTGGAGAGGGTGGCAACCCTAGGTGTAGACGTAGTTGGTGTCTTATCAGATTAGTCGATTTATTGATATTTAGGTAAATTTTTGTATTTAGGTGTTCTTTTTAAATATTTTTTGCTTGTGGTACATCGCGGTCGTCACCTTTTGTTTGCTTGAGTAATACAAGTTGTTGTTTGTTCATGATATTGATCGTCTACTTACTGGATTTATTCATAATCGTGATTGATGTCATTAAGCAGTTGACTTCAATTTTTTAAATATTTCATCTTATTTAATTGATCAGTACATGTTCACAGTGGATTTTGAATTATTAAGTGGTTTGCTTTTATTTTAAAATGTTTATTTTATCTGTTTAATCGTTTATACTATCACGACTGGTTTCGTGGATTTTGATTTTATTAGGCGATCAATTTTTAATTTGAAAACACTTGTTCAATCAGTTGATTGTAACATGGTTAATTTCATGGATTTTAATTTTTTTAAGAGGTCAACTTTTAATTTGAAAACACTTGTTCGATCAGTTGATCATAGCACGGTCAATTTCGTGGATTTTTATTTTATTAAGCGGTCGACTTTTAATTGAAAACACTTGTTCGACCAGTTAATCATAGCACGGTTGAATTCATGGATTTTAATTTGTTAAGTGGTCGACTTTTAATTTGAAAACACTTGTTTGATCAATTTATCATAACATGGTCGGTTCCATGGATGTTTAGTTCTCAAGAAGGATTCACAATTGTGAAAGCTTCCTTTCTTGAGTAGCCTTTTCGGCTAAAGCAAATAATTGGCAAGGACTTATGTTTGTGAAAACTTCCTTCACGATATTTTATTAAATGTTAAGTGTCTTGTCAATATTTCTCCGGCCAAAACATTTTTTTAGAAGATATGGTTACAAGGCTTATAAAAGGAAACTAATATGTGATTTTGTCTTTATGACAAAATCAAATTGTTAGAAAAAAAATATTAATTATTTAATTTTATCTTTATGACAAGAATCAAATTATCATCAATTTTATTTATTTTTTTATTTTATGACAGTAATATAATATTTTTTTTAACTATATCTAAATTGAGTATATTATTTATATATATTTAGTTTTTTATTTTTTTATCAATATATAGAAAAATAAAATATTTATTTTTGTTCATCTCATTATTTTTATTTTTATAATACATTGCTTAAGAAAAAAATATCAGAGTACACTGATTACAAACACGAAATTGCCTTTGTAAAGTGGGTTCCCCAACCTCAATTGGTAACATGGCTTTACTGTATGTCAACTTGTTTGAGGAAAATTAGACTCTTGACTCTTGATATGTACATCGGTAGACCATATGACTTCTAGAAGTTTCTCCGTCCACTTTTTCTTGGTTGCTCCTAGTTTTTTTTTTTTTTCATTATTTTGTGGATGTTTGATTAAACTGGTTGTATGTCGAATATCTAGTTTTTCCAAAAAGATTTATAATTTTCTAACAGTCGTTATATATTGTGATGGTACGCGAAATTCCAAACCGACACATGATCTTTCACAATAAAAACTTCGAATATTATCAAATCAAATACAACTGAGATAAAAAAAAAAATAGAGGCGAAGAGAGTCTTGTACGTGTGCCTTCAATAAATCGTCTAATACCTTACTTTGGAAAGCTGATGCTTAAGTTAAGCACAACTTCAATATAAAAAAATCTAAAAAATTGAAAAAAATATACTTCTAATCAGGACTTCATAAAAAAAACTAAAAACAGTTTCCAAAACATAATTTCACAAAAAAAAAAAAAAAAAAATTACTAAGCATGATTTCAAAAAGAAAAATAGTAGACATGCTTGATAATAACAACTTTAGTACAAATCGAAAAGAAAAAAAAATCATGCATGCATATACTTTTTTGAATTTATTCATGTAAGATAAAAAAAAATTCTTCTCTAAAATTAGTGTTGTTCTTCTTTTACAGTAAAATCATCCTTCAAAAGACGATTCATTCATTTACATAATAAAGAAAATTCATTCATTTTGACAAAACCAATATAAAATCGTACTATTTTCATAAAAATGAGAAAAAACCAGATTCATAAATATAGTTACAATAATTTAAATTAATTTTAATGACACAGTCAGTGAAATAAAAAGCAAGTGTTTCTCAAATGATTTATGTTTGAAATGGGTGGGGTTGGTGGAGCCCTGGGAAACACAATCATACAAAATTGGCTGCTTCTTTTATTTGCAGCATGTGTGTGGCTATCAGACTCTCACATCACAATTCCATTCTATAATGCACACCACTCACTCACTCAGTGCCACTCACTGTTGCGAATTTCCCATTTTACCCACAGGAAACCACAGGAGTTATTGGAAGAAAACAAAGGGCAAAAAGGTAAAAACATAAGCTCCTCTTCCCCCTCAATATAATCATTACCATACACACAGAGTTTGTTCACAGTACCCTCAGCTCACAATGGCGGCCACCGCTTCTTCAAGAACCCCATTTTCTGCTTCTTCCTCGTACTCGGTCTTCCCCAAACGCATTGTCAGATCCACCATCCCTCTCTATCACCCAACCCTCACCAAGCCCTCTCACGCTCACCCTCTTGCAATCTCATGCTCCCACCCCAAGTCTCCGGCCGCCACACCACCCGCCGTCGTCGTCTCGCCTCCGGCCGCCGAGCCCTTCCTCTCGCGCTTCCAGCCAGGCGAGCCGCGCAAGGGTGCCGACATCCTCGTGGAGGCGCTGGAGCGCCAAGGCGTCACCACCGTCTTCGCCTACCCTGGCGGCGCGTCGATGGAGATCCACCAGGCGCTCACGCGCACCTCGTCCATTCGCAACGTGCTCCCGCGCCATGAGCAGGGCGGCGTGTTCGCGGCCGAGGGCTACGCGCGGTCGACGGGGCTCCCCGGCGTGTGCATCGCCACCTCCGGCCCCGGCGCCACCAACCTCGTGAGCGGCCTTGCGGACGCCATGATGGACAGCGTGCCGGTGGTGGCCATCACCGGGCAGGTCCCGCGGCGGATGATCGGCACCGACGCCTTCCAGGAAACCCCCATCGTGGAAGTTTCCAGATCCATCACCAAACACAACTACCTCATCCTCGACGTGGATGACATTCCTCGGGTCGTGAGCGAGGCCTTCTTCGTGGCCACTTCGGGCCGGCCCGGCCCAGTCCTTATCGACGTCCCCAAGGATGTTCAGCAGCAACTGGCGGTTCCTAATTGGGACCTTCCGGTTAAGCTCCACGGGTACGCCGCCAGGCTGCCCAAGCTCCCCAGCGAGGCCCAATTGGAGCAGATTGTGAGACTCATATTGGAGGCCCGGAAGCCCGTTTTGTATGTGGGAGGTGGCTCTTTGAACTCCAGTGCCGAGTTAAAGCGGTTTGTGGAACTCACCGGGATTCCCGTTGCCAGCACTTTAATGGGCCTTGGAGCTTTTCCTCTTGGCCACGAGCATTCCCTTAAAATGTTGGGGATGCACGGAACTGTTTATGCCAACTACGCCGTTGATAAGAGTGATTTGTTGCTTGCCTTTGGGGTAAGGTTTGACGACCGTGTCACCGGAAAGCTGGAGACTTTTGCTAGTAGGGCTAAGATTGTTCACATTGATATTGATTCGGCTGAGATTGGGAAGAATAAGCAGCCACACGTATCGGTTTGTGGGGATTTGAAGTTGGCGTTACAGGGGATTAATAGGATTTTGGAGGGTATGGGGGTGAAGGGTAAGCTTGATCTTGGAGCATGGAGAGCAGAGATTAATGTGCAGAAAGAGAAGTTTCCTTTGAGTTATAAGAAGTTTGACGATGCAATTTCTCCTCAGTACGCTATTGAGGTTCTTGATGAGTTGACAAATGGGGATGCTATTGTTAGCACTGGGGTAGGGCAGCATCAAATGTGGGCTGCACAATTCTACAATTACAAGAGGCCTAGACAGTGGTTGACGTCAGGGGGTCTTGGAGCTATGGGTTTTGGATTGCCGGCGGCTATGGGTGCTGCTGTTGCGAACCCTGGTGCAGTGGTGGTTGACATTGATGGGGATGGGAGTTTCATAATGAATGTTCAGGAGTTGGCCACTATAAGGGTGGAGAATATCCCTGTTAAGATATTGCTGTTGAATAATCAGCACTTGGGTATGGTGGTTCAGTGGGAGGATCGGTTCTACAAGGCCAACAGAGCTCACACCTATCTGGGAGATCCCTCCAGGGAGGATGAGATTTTCCCAAACATGCTGAAGTTTGCAGATGCTTGTGGGATACCTGGGGTGCGTGTGACGAAGAAGGAAGAGCTGAGAGCAGCAATTCAGACTATGTTGGACACCCCTGGCCCCTATCTTCTTGAGGTCATAGTGCCTCATCAGGAACACGTGTTGCCGATGATTCCCAGTAACGGATCCTTCCAGGATGTGATTACTGAGGGTGATGGTAGAACAAGGTACTGATTGCCAACCCCAAATGTTCCCTCGTGCTTGATTTGTACATATAGTGCTTTCCTAGTTGCAGGGTTTGGCCTATGCTGAGCAATGGGCATCATAGTTTGTAGTAGTTTTTGGTAGTAAGACTATGTTTTTTTCCCTTTTATTTAACTTGCCATATGCAGAGGCGTCTATCACCTCTTCTATGTATTGTACCTGTAGCCCTGGTTTTTGATGTAGTATGAGATGAAGATGATATGCAAGAGATACTATTTCTGTCACAAATATAAGTAGAATCTATTAAACAAATCAATAGTCAAAGAACCACTTCGAAATCGAAATGAAGACATCATGCTACATCCACAACTAGACATTTTCTTATGGAAAGCGTTGTTACTGTTGCTCGATCTAGCTGATCCACAGAACTCCTCTGCTACCCGATCTTCACTGTAAAGTTCCTTAAAATTTAAACAGTACAAAACAATATGTTAAGCCTTGTCTTCAATGGCCTCACGCAAGACAATTAAATGGCAATTGCTAATGGCAACGAGGAATTACCATTTTAGTAATAATAGCTTTTAATAGTTCAATGTATTTAATAGTAAATGCATTTTTTATTTTTATTTTTCAGTAAACTACCAAAAATGTGTCATTATATTTAAGTCTTTAGTTATTCATGAAGCCCACATATATACATGTACTTTCTTTTCTTCAAAAAGAGGAATGGCCAAGTAACTTGCTATGGTGGATATTCGTGTGTGTGATTTAAAGGGAGATTGTGAGGGTCATTCAAAACTAGAAGAGAGGACCCAATCGAGCACTCTTTATGAATGTATACCATGCTTCCATGTATAGAAGAATCCCTTTTATTTAACTAACTTGCTATTTATTGTTTGGTCCTTTTGAAGTTATTCAAAGTAGTAAAAGGTTAGAAATTAATTAATCATTTTTTAACAAAAAATAATAGCTGTAATAAATTAATGAGATAAATTATTTCTCTCTTATTGACTTTTTCAACTAATTCATGTTTAAGTTATTTATTGACATTAAATTTGTCAAATGAACTATAATGTTTTTTTCAAAAATATTTTTTTTTTTAAATTATTCATATTTTTTCATGTACAATCAATTAATGTTTAGAAGTGAACGATGATTATAAAATTTATGGTTATTCATCTTCTCCAAACGTAATAAGAAAAATAAAAGCTTTATCTAATTAATTTTCAATATTCATTATTAAAAATTTGTTAATTAATAAAAAATACTTGTTAATATACCAGAAAATTATAACTTTTATAAAAAAGATAAAAAAGAAATTAAAGAAAAATTTATGAATAGGGTAACTTGTAGGAATCTTCCTATAAACAGGGTCAGGTAGAACAGCTATAATCTCTGCACACAAGGCACCTGATAAATTTTTGGCATGAAGCTAATTCTTGTTTTCTTAACTCCAACAATTATGATTAAAAATTATGGCATCATAGTGGAAGTCTTAACTCCAATAATTATGATTAAACATTATGCCATCATACATCATAAATATCACATGATATTGCCAACCAAAATATGAATCATTTTCAGTTTAACCCATCAATGATATGATTTTATGAATATTTTCAAAAGTATTTTAAAAAAATAGTAAAGAAATTAAATTAATTTTTTTATAAAATAAAATTAATTTATATATAAATTAATTTTAAAAAATACTCATCGTAATTTCTTTAAAATTTTATTTTTAATTTGTCTTCAAGTTAATTCTAACTTATGAAAACATAATTTTACTTTTCATTTTTAGAAGTAGCCTACCAATTTTTTAAAAAAATATTATCCCAACAAACGCTAAAGTAACCTACCATGTTGTGAAATCACTGTTTTCCCATTTGGATTATCTACTGTGAACTGCATTATTTGTGCACCATAAGCTTTCAATCTTGACAAGACAAAAAGATGCATTATCTTTATTCATTAGTGGCCTCTTTTCCTCTACACTATTTGGAAGGCAACATGACAAACAATTCTTGGACCCTCATACAGTAAGAATATCATTGATTATTTTTTAACTCTATAGTTGCTGGGAAGGGACTGTTTAATGCTTTTGTTAAGAGAAAAGTTCAACATCAAGCATTTTGTTCAGATAATGCTATAGTCTATGTTCACCTACCAGATTCTCAAAAACCAAGTTGCACGTAGTGGCAAATATAGCTTTCAGCAGATAAAACAAACACTGTATAATGTTTTTAAGGTTAAAGAAAGTCAGAAATAAAGATGCCCTTTGAACATGAAATGAAGATAGCAAAATAGATAGTGAATCTATAGCATTTCTTTTTGAAAATTTCTTGAACATGATAAGCACGGTTTCTGAATCACTATCCATGGTTTTTAGAAATTTATGCTTTTGTACTCTAAACATAGAACAAAAATTTTTGCAGTATCGACAAGGACAAAACGAACCTTTAGAGTTTTGACGTTTGCACCGCAGACAACTTGCTAACGTGACTGGTCATGCTTCACTCAAACAACTTAATGCATAACATGTCTTGGTCTACACGTCCCTAAGCATAGATGTTACCAAATACCAGCGCAGAATTTTGTGACACCACTCAGCTAACTAAAATTTGCAACGGCATGTATTTGTATTTTTGTAAACTAAGCATACCAAAACTTGATAATAGAGTTTTAAGAACCAACATATGCATTTGTAATCGTTACTTCCTGAGTCAAGAAGTTAAAGTAGGATAAAGTTCTTCAAAACTAATTAATATTGAAAAAAAAGGGGTTTGGCAGGAATAACTTACCAAACTAAGATGATTAATTATATTGCTTATAATAAGTCACAGACAAACCAGATGATTAGGAATGCTTAATTCGTTCCTACCAGCAATAAGTGGTTTTATATATGCATGTTTTGATTTATTCAATATACAAAAGTACTCCAGGAAAATTCATGACTTCTGAGAGTCAATGATACCAAATTCTGCTGAGACAAAACTTAACTGCAGTTTATTAATCGGTTCTTCAATCAGAATTGGAGGTTCACCTTAGTAGTTTGCATAACAAAAGTTTGCATTAAAGATTGATATAAGTTACTTAAGGTGAAGTTCCAATTCTGATAGGAGAAAAAACACCTAAGAATCTGCATGAAATTTTGTCCATTTTCTAGTTGCTCTAAAATCATGAGAAAGTAGTCCTTATCACTCAATCAACTACCTGAGATGAAGCAGCTGAGTTCTCAAAGGATTTCTTTCTCACTAAGAGGCAAGTGATTCTTGAAGGGTTGGAATGAGTGTTGTCAAGACTACAGATGACAAAGTCCGGCCGGTGAAGAGCAAGAAGATGTAGCCTATCCTTTCCCACCACTACGGCAGATGCATCAAGTAGAACATGCCAGTTGTTCCTATGAGCCTCAGAAATCCAATGCATTGTTCCATTTGCATCAACTGGGTAAGAGAACAAGCCTTTTGAGCTGATCTTACACCTCCTCCTAAAGTTTTGACTCAGCTGAGACCCGCTGATCCTCAAATCCAGCCAAGTCTTGGGTGCTGAGATCACCTTGGACTCCTTAAAAGAAGCAAATTCCCTGATATAGTCTTCTTCCTGATCAAGAATGGTCATGTAGTAGTTTCCCTTAACAAAAGGGTAGCTTTCTCCCACCAGCATCATAGCATCCTTGTAGCTTGGAGTGAAGAGAACAAGGTACTCTTCATCAGGCAAACCATAATGCTTCAAAATCTTGTTACGAGCTTGGATTTCTGGGATAGAGATGAAACTTCCAGGAAATGAGGATTTCTTGTTGAGAATGTCTAGTAATCTTGATGGCTCCAACTGGATCTTGGCCCTATCCATTTCAGGGAGATTACTGCCAAACAAATATGTAGAAGACTCTCTTGGTGACTTGCCCCTATCATCCATCATGGGTTCTGAAGGCTCCTCATAGATGATAAAGCTAGACAAGTCTATACCATTTCCATCTCCTTCCATGAGGCCTGAATATTCTGGATACTTTGCTAGGACATATTGTTCAACATATTCCATTTCTTTTGGTGTGATTGGACCTGACCATCTAATGTCAAGATCAGGGATAGTTGATATAGCTTCAGCTATGATGTGAGCAGGAATCAACGTTTGCCGTTTCTGTAAATCAGACCATGTTTCAGCTTCAATTGAACATGCAACATCCAAAAAGATAGAACAAAAAGTGGGAATATGATAATTACCTTTACAACCATGCTGTTTGATTTGCAGCTCTCAGTTATTATTTTTTGTGTTGGACCTTTCTGAGTATCCTTCACTTCATTTTCTACCATCTCTTGATATTGAACCTGAATTAGGAAGTAGAATTCAGAATTGTTACAACTATCATAGAACTGACTATATATAGCTTTGAATTGTGACCCCTTTACCTCTGATCCTCCTTCTGAAATTTCATGCTCCTGCCGGTTAGTTCCCATAATAATTCTCTTCACTTACAGAAACATAAGATAATTTTTAGTGTACAGTGCCTGAGAAAATCCTAGGTAGATGGAGAACAAAAACAACAACTGGAAAAGTGAATATGTGTAGAAGTCCTTTTGAGAGATCCTCTAAAAAATGTTTGTTCTAAGAGATTATAAGGCTAGAGAGAAATCAATCTACTGAAGTTATAGGTTGATTGAGATGGGGTTTTAATATTATCAATGACTAAAAAGAAGCCACCTGGAAAATGAATGAAGAATGAAAGGAAAAGAGGAATGTTTGAAAAGAAACTTTGGCCTAGCCAAACTCACAAAGATGAAACTTCTTGTTGAAGCTGTGAATCTTCTTATGTGACAAAGAAATTAAGAAAACAAATAAGTCAGATGATTACACCGAGAAAGACAATAGCAACGGTTTAAAAAGAAGGTGATGATGAAAGGGGTGACATGTCCCTCTTGCCTTAACCATGGTTTGTTTGTGCAATATTCTCCAGAATTATTCCCTGAACCTAGAATTATTGGTTTCAAAATTTAAACTGAACCCTAATTAAAATCTGAACCTAGGGTTTGAGTGTTAAACTCTATTAATTGAGGTAGAGAAGACTTTAGGGGAAGATTTTTGAGGTGTTGCTTTCCATTGGCAACAACATCATCATATTTGTTAATTGTTAAATAAACGTCACTCTTCAGTTTTATATTCTTAATGGAAAATGATCATTGGAGAACCTTGATGAAATGTCAACAGAGCCATGGCATCTTTTTTCAATAAATATCTCAGCATACTTTATAGATCGAATACTTCAAATTTTCAAATCACTGGGTAATTGAGTTTTATTAGCTTCTTGAAAAGGCTTTTTAATAGTTTTAACAGCTGCATTTAAAGACATTACTTAAACCTGAACAAAATTGACTGTCACTGAAATTTGCTCAGGTAAAACCTAGGTTCATTATGAAATCGCTTCAGAAGAGAACTGATTCATATTTAAGAGATAAAACTCAGCAATACAATCACCATTGGGACACTGAAAGAAAAATCTTTCTACTTGCATGAAATGGAAAAAGTTTATAATAGAAATGAAGTTCTTGGTGTGTAACTAGAAGGTGGAATTGTAGAATGTGATTTAATGCAAATAAGAAAGAGAATAAAACCAAATTTTGGCAATAATAAGCACCATGATATATAGTACATGCAACAAAGACTATTTAATTTTAATAAATGGGTGAAGGCTTTAATTGAAAATAGAAGTCTATTTCTTGATTGAATTTCCCGTATGTCACGCTACAACTTGCATACTATAGATAAGGACGAAAATATTAAGTTAATGTTAGGATCATATGGGGATTTGACCTTTATTTGTTTCCCTACTATAGAAAAACCAATGAGTCTTTCAAAAACAATTAAACAAAGACATGTACCAATATAATTATACAATACAAATCAATCTTTATTTATAGGGAGGAAGAGGGCATTATACCGTTTAGAGATTCCTTCAAAAGAATATTAGATATGGACAAGGACAAGGGGGTCACAATAAAGTGTTTAATATAATAATTAGATAACTAAACCAACATTAACATGATTAAACTAACGAGGACAAATAATAAAAATGGGATGCCGTTGGGCATGGTTGAATTTGCATACGGAAATGACTTGAATGCTTCAATGGGCAATTATCCAATATATATGTGGAAAATGGCAAGGTTAGCTTTATATAACTCTAATAGTATATTTTGTAAATAAAAGATTGATTTTTGTATATTTATTTAATATGTTTTCATAAGTTTTGGAATGATATTTTTTAATGTCTAATATCGGATTTCAAAGTATATTCAAAGGTTTTTTATTTTATTTTATTTTATATTTTTTGAAATTGAGCGACTTTAAAACAAATTGGTAATTAACTATATGAAGTCTTATAATGTTATTGCAATATATTAAAGATATGATAGTTGAGTTGTTTGATTTTATCTCTTAATTAGTTATTAAATTATCTACTAATTATGATGAGGTTAGTTATTATATACACGTTGAGATGTCCAGCATTTATGTTTAGTAATATTTGTTATTATTTATGAGTAAAAAACAACATTTAATGCTAAGTGGTGACAAATTATGACATTCAGATGTAAATATTTAAAAGTATGGATGTTTACATGGGACTTGAGGGCATCCAAGTTCAAAATATTTATAAACTGAGTGTACTTTCTTCTATTGTATTTTTGGTAGTTTGACATCAAAAATCCATTTTGTTAATAATATTGCAGATTAGTATTTGAGGAAGTCAAGCCAAATATAAAGAAGATTTGAAGATGACTTGGTGTTAGTGTTTATTGTCTAAGTATATGCATGTATCAC
>Ga0123340_1003068_pt1 | contig 15465 bp, 12 predicted proteins | sample SirMexnodulemix_FD_89961 | JGI IMG/M metagenome (GOLD analysis project Ga0123340, IMG submission 89961) | Root nodule microbial communities of legume samples collected from Mexico - Siratro Mexico nodule mix | ecosystem: Host-associated > Plants > Roots > Nodule | place: Mexico: Nepantla... | reverse complement strand
ATAATATTTTGCTAAAATTTAAACATTATCATTAAATAATATCAAAATTTACAAGTTTTAAACATTAAAAATTATGGTGATTAAGTTTAAGTTTCAATAATAAAATATTTAATAATAAGAAGCTTCTTAATAACATATAAACGGTTTAAATTTTCTATTTTTAGAAACAACTCAAAATGACGTTGTATTAACAAAATTTACTCAATTTTTATCTACTAAAAAATATTTTAAATTTTTTTATTGACTAAGTATAGATCAGTTTTTGATATTTTAAAAACTTTTTACCAGTTCACAATCTTCAAACCAATTTATTTAAAAAAGTCAGTTTTATGTACGTTACAAATGGATTAAGTAGTCAATTTTTTTATTGGTTTATGTGGATTTATTAGTTTATATATATTTTAAGCTTGAACATTTATTAGTTTTACTTGCTTAAAATTAAGCATTATACAAACTGATGTTAATAAACCAAATTAATTAACTATTATGGTTATAATTCATGCATGTGATATACTCATAAATCAGTATATTAACATGTGGATCCATTAAGGAATCTCTATAATGATTTGTTTGGCATTAACATCAGTGGTTTAAGCCATTTAGATTTTTAATTAAACATTAAAAGTCTATATTTATAAGATTTATACTAAAATAATATTTTTACTAACAAGAAACTCTTGCTGGGTGGCTTATAAGAAAGTGGAAATTGAGATGCTGTAAGATTAGATTCCTTTATTGTTTGAAAATCTAATATCTTAACCGAAACCAGTGGCTAAATTAACGGAATGTCTTTCTTTTGTACGCTAACACTTGTCTTCTCAGTGTATTCAACAGTTATACGTAACCTCGTTCGAACGTGGTATCACGACTGTCCCTTTGGCGGGACCCACCACTACAACATCACTTTCTCATTTTCTCTTTTCTGCTGCTATGTTCCCATCATGGCATGGCATTCCCTGAAGCAGAAGCTCAAAACCCCTTTTGCTGTAGAGTGTCAAAAACCTCTTTTTCATTCATTTTCAACCTTTGTGCTCACTCCAAAATGTGTAGGTGGAGTACCAACTCAAAGAATTTGTGGGTGCCCATTGTGGTTTTCAGCTTGTTCCTTGGGATGACGCAGTTGCAGTGCCAACAAATGAATGACTATGACCAAATTGACAGCCCTGCTGTTCTTCCTCTCCTTACTCAGCTTATGTACAGTCAAATCTCCAATTTGACATCAATCATCAGCCAGGAAATAAGCAGAGAGTCCACTTTCTGTGTCAAAGATCCGTGAGTTTCTTTCTTTTAATAATTTATTGTTATTATATTGTATACTTTTTTTTTTTTTCGTTCTATTTGGTTATTTGGCAACCTGGTGTGCTGGCGTGGGATGTATAGACAATAGATTGTTTGATTACCAGGACGAATGGATAGATCAGTTAGTGTTGTCATAGTGATTGTTGGCATTGTTCTGATGGTTAGATTCAGTGTTTTTTGATGTATGGAGTAAGTTGGTTTGCTAGAGGATAACTCTAGAATTTTTCATTCAGTTTATTTGATGGTGATGACATGTTAGTGAGAAATGCAGTTGATGTTGAAGCTAATCATGTTATTCTTTTAAATTGTTATAATTTTTTTTTTTCAAAACACTGGTTGAAAAGAGAAAGAGAGAGAGAGAGAGATGAGTTTAGTTTAGATGTAGACTTATTTAATCGTGAATGTCTATGGGCTGTGGCTCCCAGATTTAGTTCCATGTAAAATTTCAAAGAAAAGAAGTTGAATTGTCTTATATGGTACATTTAAATTTGATTGTGAAACGGGATTTTACTTTTTCAGGGATGCTGATTGGAATCAAGCATTTAATTTTTCATCCGATCTGGACTTCTTGGCATCTTGCATTAAGAAGACTAGAGGTTAGAAATATACCCTTTTTTTTCTATCATTTCTTACATTTTCCTTATTCAGTTTCTGAGCAGCCAACCAACATGTTCATGATTTAGCTATAAAATCTGAATGAGGAAGTTCATAGATCCAAGGAAACAGAAATTTGTAGAAATGCTTATTGGTCTGTGAGGATGAAAATTATAGATGTATGGGTTATAAGTTATAACTCACATGGATGTAACTCTGAGAGGGATAAATAGTTAGTACAAGACTGATAGTATGTTAGGCTTTTTCTGTATCAGATTCACTTTATTAAATGGTATGTTATATGGTGTCTTGTTTGTATTCTACAATTTAGACCACTGTTTTGCATTTCATCCTGTAAAAGTAAAAGTGGGGACAGTGAAAAAAACAAAGTGTTTCTTGCCACCACTGAGGTGACTGGATGAGGGAAGGAACATCATTTGAATTTTAGTTGAATACAAGAAATCTTTTTTCTCATGAGACAACTCTTCTAATGTTTTGGACTCTGATTATTTAACAGGAGATATTGCAAAACGTTTGTGTACAGCAGCGGAAGTGAAGTTTTTCTTAAATAGTTTATTGGGGAAATCTGTAAGTGCCAATTACTTAAAGCCTAACAAGAACTGCAATTTAACCTCATGGGTCTCTGGTTGTGAGCCAGGATGGGCCTGTAGTGATCTCTCAAGCCAGAAGGTTGACCTTAAAAATTCCAAGGAGATACCTGCAAGAACTTCAAACTGTCAAGCATGTTGTGAAGGCTTCTTTTGTCCTCATGGTATCACATGCATGATACGTAAGTACACTGACTGAGAATCTTTAAATTATATCTTTACTAGATGACTGCAAATAGCTTCTATACCAACTTTTAATTCAACTTTTAAGCCTCTTCATGCTGTTTGGTACTTTTTAACTGTAAAGATTCAACAAAGAACTTTGAATAGATATTCAAGGATTCACATTTGTTTTGTGCAATTCATATATCTTTGGAAATATATCTTGTACTAGTGAGTGTGTTTCTTGTGTAATTTCTTCAATGAAAAGCCAATATTATTATAGCTTACTGACATCAATTATAACAAAACTAGCTATTATCGATATATGTTTCTTAAAGACTGTCTCTGATGCCTTCTATTCTGTCTTTTTCGGCATTTGCAACATTGTTCTTGAAGCATGCCCTCTAGGTTCCTATTGCCCTCTTGCTAAACTCAATAAAACAACTGGCGTATGTGAACCGTGAGTTCTAATTCTAGCTCAATGATTTGACATTTTTTCCTTGATTTGTTGCTTGCACTCTGATATGAAATTAATGAACAAGCATATTTATGTAGATATCTTTATCAGCTGCCTCCAATGCAACCAAACCATACCTGTGGTGGAGCAAATGTTTGGGCTGACGTTAGTAGCAGTAGTGAGATATTTTGCTCAGCTGGATCGTATTGTCCAACAACCACAAAAAGAATTTCTTGCAGTAGTGGGTATTATTTTGCTCCAAAACTTGATTACTTTTTATAAGCTACCAAATTTGGGTCCTAGAAGTAAGAGTTTTGCTATATCCTCTTGAAACATTCTCCTCATATTTAATAAATGATGAATTAAATGAAAAAATATGCATTTTATATCTTGGCAGCATGGAAAGCATTCAATGCTGTCTTCATTTGATAATTGGAAATATTATTAAGAGCATTTATAACAATTCCAAAAGTAAAATGAAGTGGTTAAAGCTTTTAATAATGATCTTGCATAACTGCAGTGGAATACGTTAAGCTTTTGCTTTTGTAGCCAAAACATAACCAATTTAGTTAAGTTCTTAGTGTTCTTGTTAGACTGTTTCATTGTTGGGAAGTTAGTTAACGTTTTCCCTTGAAATTTCAGACATTACTGCAGGATGGGTTCCACATCCGAGAAAAGTAAGATATCATGAATTGTGAATTCTTGCAGCACTATTCAAGTTTCGTATTTACTAATCAATTTCTGACTGTATATATGCAGAGTACATATGACCATTTACTGATTATCTTGTAGGATGCTTCAAGTTGAGTTCATGTAATTCAAACACTACAACACAAAATATGCGTGCATACGGAATTATGCTCATTGTAAGTTATTTCTGAACTCAACTATATGGAATTGAAACAGTGAGATATAGTTGCATTGGCTGGACTTTAATTGTTATTGGAATTTCTGGTTTTCATAGTGAGAAGATGATTTATGAATCATGGTCGATTCTTAGTACCATGCACGTTGAGAAACGTAAATAGACAAACATGTGCACACACAGAGACCATGTGGAAGTTAACACTCTTTTACTGCTTATGCAGGCTGCTTTGAGTACTTTGCTACTCATTATTTACAATTGTTCTGACCAAGTTCTCACTACTAGGGAAAGAAGAGTGGCCAAATCTAGAGAAGCAGCAGCCAGAAGTGCAAGGAAAACTGCAAATGCGCGCCAAAGATGGCAGTTTGCAAAAGATGCCACTAAGAAGGGTGCAACGGGGCTGCAAGCTCAACTATCTCGCACCTTCAAGAAGGATGCAGCAATTCTGGAAAAAGTTAAATTTCTGAAACAACCAAATTCTGAAGCAGATATTGAGTTGCTGTCACATTCACAACCTACAACTTCAAGCATGGTTGCAAGTTCATCTGTGGCAACAAAGAAAAAGGGAAAAGAACCCAGTGATCTGATGCAGATAATACATGAGATTGAAAACGATCCTGATATTGATGACAATATTAATACAGAAGTAGAAACTAGAGCTAAAAGTGTCACAGAAAATGTGTCAAAGGGAAAACAACCACATACTCATAGCCAAATTTTTAAGTATGCTTATTCTCAGCTTGAAAAAGAGAAAGCTCAGCAACAAGAAAACAAGAAGCTTACCTTCTCGGGGGTAATCAAAATGGCTACAAACACTGAAAGAAGGAAAAGGCCTTTAATTGAAATTTCTTTCAAGGATCTGACTCTAACTTTGAAAGCTCAAAACAAGCATATATTGAGATATGTTACTGGGAAAATTAAACCTGGCCGCATCACTGCTGTCATGGGTCCATCAGGGGCTGGCAAGACAACATTTCTTTCAGCTCTAGCTGGAAAGGCATTAGGATGCTCGGTCACTGGTTCAATTCTTATAAATGGAAGGAATGAATCAATCCATTCCTTTAAGAAAATTACTGGCTTTGTGCCACAAGATGATGTTGTTCATGGAAACCTAACAGTGGAAGAGAATCTCTGGTTCAGTGCACAATGCAGGTACATTACATTGTTTGACATTTTAGTAGCTATATATTCTGAAAGTGATATCAGATTTCTCTCCTCTTTGCCTTGCTTGTCTTCTTATACTTATGCCTACTTTAAATGCACTTTTGTGAAAGGCTATCTGTTGACTTGTCAAAACCAGAAAAAGTTCTGGTTGTGGAAAGAGTTATCGAATTCTTGGGGCTTCAATCAGTGCGTAATTCCTTGGTTGGAACTGTGGAAAAGCGAGGGATCTCTGGAGGCCAAAGGAAGCGTGTAAATGTTGGATTGGAAATGGTTATGGAACCTTCACTATTGATCTTGGATGAACCTACGTCTGGCTTGGACAGTGCATCTTCTCAGCTGCTTCTAAGAGCACTAAGACGCGAAGCTCTTGAGGGAGTGAACATTTGCATGGTGGTTCACCAACCTAGGTAAATTTTAACCCTATATCTGCTTTCTCTTTTCAGCTGCCAGTGCCATTCACTGTACAAGAATTTTATCTCATTCTTAGCATGTTTCATGGGATTTGATACTAGATTTTAATGTGCATATTTTATGGCTACTTCTGTATCAAAACTTGGATGTTTTATATTCTAACCTCCTATGTACGCTTATTCTTTGAATGGAGACAGATTTATTATCGTAACTTGAATACATATATAATTGGCATTGGTTGACAGTAACACTAGTGTCCCTTTTATTTTTAACGGCTGCAATCTTCTGCTTCAGCTATGCTTTGTACAAGATGTTTGATGACCTGATACTTCTGGGAAAAGGTGGTCTCACTGTCTATCACGGATCTGCCAAGAAAGTTGAAGAATACTTTTTGGGTCTGGGGATCAAAATTCCAGAGCGGATTAATCCTCCAGATTACTTCATTGACATTTTGGAGGGCCTAATAACACCTGGTGGAAGCTCAGGACTAAGTTATAAGGACCTGCCAGTTAGATGGATGCTTCATAATGGATATCCAATACCTCTTGATATGAGGCAGAATGCAGTTCAATATGATATGTCACAGAGTGTAAATTCAGCTAATGAAATTGATCCCTACGGATCCAGTCATGCAGAAAAAACCTTTGCTGGAGAATTATGGCAAGATATGAGAAACAATGTGGAACTGAAGGGGGAGAAGATAAGACACAATTTTTTTAAATCCAAGGATTTATCTGACCGGAAAACTCCTGGTGTTTTCAAGCAATATAAGTATTTTCTTATACGGTAAGTCATCTAATGACCTCAATTTGTTGCTAACTTGGAAGTCATATTCTCCTGATGGCTTGCTCAACTCTTCCTCACTATCAAATAATTTTTACCTTGAGGATTACTAGTTTAAGAAATGATTGTTTTGAAAGTGTGCCATGAAGTGGATTTTTTACAAGACTGAGTGCAGCTTATAAACTTTTAATAATTTGACATCCGCATTTTTTGTTAGTTTATGGTACTTACTCCATGCTAATGGTATTTCAGGGTTGGGAAGCAGCGGCTACGAGATGCTAGGATACAAGCCATAGATTATCTTATTTTGTTACTTGCTGGAGCCTGCTTAGGATCACTTACAAAAGGCAGTGAGCAAACGTTTGGTGCAGCTGGTTACACCTATACGGTGATTGCTGTATGTAAGTCATATATAAATATCATTGCAAATAATCTGCCTAGAATATACGTGAGCAATGCTTTATTCTTATCCCTTGTTGTAAATTTCAGCTCTTTTGTGCAAAATTGCGGCCTTGAGATCGTTTTCCTTGGAAAAATTACAATACTGGAGGGAGAGTGATTCTGGCATGAGCAGCTTGGCTTATTTTCTCTCTAAAGACACTCTGGATCATTTTAATACAGTGATCAAGCCTGTGGTGTACCTTTCTATGTTCTATTTCTTCACCAATCCCAGATCAACTTTTGCAGATAATTATATTGTGCTGCTTTGTCTTGTATACTGTGTTACTGGTATAGCATATGCACTGTCCATATTTTTGGAACCTGGTGCTGCCCAGCTAGTAAGTATTAGAAACATAAAACTTGTCATTGTGTTTCCTTTTCTCCACTGAAACATTTCTGTTTTTTGCAGTGGTCAGTACTTCTTCCCGTTGTTTTAACTCTCGTTGCAACACAGCCAAAAGATAGTAAAATTTTGAAGGATATAGCTAATTTATGCTACTCTAAGTGGGCTTTACAAGCATTAGTTGTTGCAAATGCTGAAAGGTAAATAGTCCAGGATAATTATTGACATATTAAACTATTAAATGGTTGAAGAAAAAACTTTGATATGTGTGGCTTTATTGGAAATCCTTTTGTAAATGCATATATAGCTAGAAAAGGTTGTCTTTTTTGGGGTTTGTACTTGCACAAGGTATGTGTGCTAGGTAAATTATGCCTTTCCCTATAAAATGAAACTAAGCATTTAGATCTGCATAGGTCTTTATTAGAATTAAGCTACCTTGAACCTTCTGAGTTCTTCTTCCTACCCGAGTGATGATAATCAAGGTTTGACTATGATACAAGGTTTTCACTCTTCCGGAGTGTTGATAATTTGGCTATTCAGATAGTATCTAACCATTTCTCCTTCACTGCTGCAGCTTTAAGTAGGAAGCCATTTGATAGGATATTTATTTGGTCAACAGTTCAATCCTTAATGCAAATGATGAATCCTCTGAAATTCTTGGAATATAATACCTTAAAGCTTGTGAACTATTTTGCAGTCAGCAGTAGGAAATGATCAACACGTATGTAAAAGATTAAAAAAAAAATCCAAAAGAAAAACGGGTCGATAATTCATGGTGATAGATAATTCTCTACACTCACATTTGAATCCACATACTGAATATACTGTTCATTTCATTCTACAGGTATCAGGGGGTGTGGCTTATAACTCGTTGTGGTTCACTTTTGAAAAGTGGCTATAATCTTCATGATTGGAGCTTGTGCATATCCATCCTCATTCTTATGGGTGTAATTGGCCGGGCTATTGCATTTTTCTGCATGGTCACCTTCCGAAAGAAGTAAGGCCAACCAAACTTCAGGCCACCGAATTTTACCTCTTACAAATCTGAGTTGTACAAATTCGAGTTAACAAATTACATTAGGATGATCTTGGTTATTGGCCTAACCATGCACGTTAAATGTGATGAATTAGTCATGTCATAGTTGCACGTCCACCACCTCTTACGGTTTTTGTATTAATTTTCGTGGCTCTTAATTGACGAGTAGAATCGTATAATATATTTGTTGAATTTTACGGCTCGTATTGTAAACACACCCATACTTTATGAAAATGACGACGATTAACATTTGAAATGTAACTTTTCTAATACATTGTTTCGTGAGTGTATCAAGAATATCGTTTTCTCAACAATTCAAAACATAAATAGCATTATTGCTGAAAACAAAAGGCCCAAATGTGGGCGAGCTAAAGAAATAGTACAGATACAATATCTGGAACAAAAAATTTACAATAACAATATTTATAACGCGAAAAACCAAAAAGTTATAATATTTTGAAACTCTAGCTTGTAAATATTGGAAGGCAGTGCCTAGCCTATGTAAGTGGCAGTACCAGAATCCGCTCTCGTGCTTTGCAGCTTTCGGTGCATGTAAATCTTTATGTCATGTGATGTGTCTACAGCTCAACGGCCTGCTTCAGCAAATTCCTAAACCATATGATTTTCTGTCAAAAAAATCACAAACCATATGATTTGATTCTAAAAATACTGTGACTAATGACTTAAAAACTTAGTAAAATAGTAGTCTTAGAAAAGTAAACCATACTTAAATTAGTACTGTTACACTCAAAACAGCATATTACCTATCATTACTTGAGTATATGTGTGTCAGTCATTTCCAAATAATGTCACCAAGAAATTTGAGAGCCGGAACACCTCTTATCTCAACATCAACGAGTGGTGCTTGAATCATCAATAAGCTGGAAAGTTCTGTATCATTCTGAATTAAATCAAGAGCACGCATCTGATCCTGAAAAGTTTTCACAGAATGGTAAAAATTGTCATCCTCTAAATAAAAATAAACAGTATGTTCAAGACACGGTTTTTCTCTGCTTCTCTTTTAAGGTCTGGTTTCATACTCAAGAACCAGTTCCTCGTTTGTCGCAACATTGGGTCCAATGAATTTGTTCTAGACAAAGTCTCTAAGATGATTTCTAGAACTTCATTCAACAAATTTAGTATTTGTTGTTTGTTCTCTCTCTTGGCCTCTCGAGCATTTATAACTTCGTTATGTTTTCTGCCCATTGTCCCACCTAGTTATTGAAATCCTTGTATGGGATATTTACATGTTTTCCATTATTTCTTAGGTCTCAACTATAGTACTCGTGTTTCTCCAGGAGACTATCCCGAGTGATCTCTATTTTTAAGAAATGTTTTCTAACTTCCACCACGTGGTTGTCAAGAGGTTGGAGTCCCAGGTCGATGTTGACAAACATACATTAAATGGCATACAGCCTCAAAACTCAAGCAATTCAGTGAAAAGGTTGAAGTTTTAGTTCAAATGTTGTCCAAACGACGTGGCGTCTAAATGGCCAAGGGCTTGGTTAGGTAGTGAACCATTTTGAACAATGACAATCATCGTTTCATATCACAATGACATTTTGTAACCTTCAAATGAGACTGACACAACCATAATTATTAATGAAACAACAACCCACGCATCATATCAAGCTTTTTGCTACAAAATTTTTCATTCTCAATCTCATCTGTTTGACTCATTTGATATCCACAAAGTTCACTTAGATCCCCAAAGTTTTTTTCCTCTCATCACAACCTTAATTACATATTTTTTTCCTTTATACAGTTTTGTTTAAACGATTTATTACATTTCAAGAAAAGTAAACCTCAATTTTATTAAATTAGGACTACATTTAATCATTTTTTCTACGTTCAATATTTTTATTTGTTTAGTTATTAGTGAGAATGTCTTAATATCAATTCGAGTGTTCAATCATATAACTGTGATTTCTTTCGTTTAAGATTTATGTAATTAAAATTTCTTCATTGAAATTTGAAATTGAGGAAGAGAAAATGTGTCCCTTTTGACATTTAAGTAATATCACGTTTCTTTGTTGTGATTATTATTTTTTGTTAGAAAATTATTTAATTAATATTTGAGACTGTGCGAGAGCAAGTTCGGGTGTGGGTACGGGTATACCTCTTAGCCAATAGGGATGAGACACAAATTTCATACTTTATATGGATGGGAACGGGGATAGGCATGAGTTTTTACTTTGGGAATTGGTATGGTCAAACCCGCACTCATCCCGCCCCATTACCATTGCTAATCCACACACGTCTACGCCCATGCCACGGGATGTGATTTCATTAGCAAATTGTTGTGCATGAGAAAAAGCCTATGTGAGGCATTTCAAAATTTATTTGTACAAAAGCTTGTTCCTTTGAAGAAATGTGGAGGTCAAATCAAGCCTTAAGGTTCCTCAATAACTCTCATAGCCTTTCTTGTTCAAAGCCCCAAGGGAAAAGCTAGATGTTGTTAGGCAAACCTCTATTTACACTTTTGTAAAAAGGTCATATTGTTAAGAAATATCCAAGCCTTTAAAAGAATGGAAGTAGAAGTAGACATTCAAATAGCACCCTACACCCCCGTAGTAACCAATATGTAAGGATGCTCAACTCAACAAAGAGGCGTCTTGCTTCTTCTATGACACTAATCTTCTAAAATTAGGGTTACATCTCCCACATGACCCTTTAAAAAAGGAGATTTTGACAGTAATTAATGTCGTCAATGTAACTATATCCAATTAATTAGGCCTTTATCTAAGCCTTCTATATATTACGTACTCACTTTGGCATTATGCCGACCTCCAATATATTCTTTTTTTTTTTAATTTTAGAATATTGAATATAACCTCTAGGGCATCAATTAGCGGAGTTGGTGGGCAAGGTTTACTAACTTTATTTCAATTATCTTATAAAATCTCTAAAGTTTGTCAAAATTCAAGCTTCCTCCCCACAATCCAACATTACTTGAGGGTATTTTTTTGTATTGGACATAGAACCTTCATGCCCAAAGCTACAAAAAATTGATAATTTAGACAAAGAGGAACTCGGTCATTGCTTGGAGCTGGTTCAACTCAGCACTATTTTTTTATACCACAATCCTTCTAAGATTAGAATTTTGAGCCTTCAAATTGAAGGTATACATTGGCATATACCCGATTTGATCTGTGATTTTGTTTTAAAACATGGTGCAAAATAGTTTACTAATCAAAGAGTTTTTATGTAGAAAACAATAGGCATATCTCCAGAAAGGAGATGACCTTGTACACGAGAGAACTCCTTTAACGAATACACCAACAAACATCCTTTAATTCAACAGAGGAATTTTCACATTGACGCTGCACAAGCATCCTAAGTATTCCTCAAAGGTTCTCTAACATGTTGTCTTATATCGAAAAAGTCCTCTATCCTTAGGAGCTTAAGCATGTTAGTTGCAAAATGAGCAACAAACATTACATAGAAATCTTTGAATGAAGATGTGGAACCGCGAGTAAGCCGATGAACCAATCTAAGTAGTTCTAGCTAGTGTTCCCACATACACATTTTACAATGCACTCTATTTGAGCCACCACTAACCAAAATTTAGGGACAAAATGTCAAGTGACAACTTGGATCTTGGGCAGTGCTGAATAGATCAACTTTTGGCACCACATATTGATTCCTTCATGACTTCCACCAAGAAGGGTTGAAAGTCTCGCTATTCTACTAAGGGTTCAATCTCCATCCTTCAGAGAGTGGTGAAGTGTGCCTTCAGAACTTACTGTAGTTTTCAATTCTTTTGTCTAAGTTGTTCTTGTGCTTCCAAGGCATCTTCTGTACGCTGTTTCCATTCCTCATTCTCCCTCCACAACTCTTGCTGAGTTTGTTGGGCTTCATCATCCCTTGGTTGAGCTTCTTCGTTTTGTTGTCCCAAATTATTCACAATCTCCATGATTTCTTACATTGTAGGAGAATTTTCGTCGTTATCCTTCTAGAACGTCACTTTCTAGATCTTCTCTTCCTCGTGTTTTTCTCTTCAGAACCTTCTAATAGTGTAGGAACAATTTTACCTGCCTTATGATGTGTGTTATACTATTCTAGCCAAAGTCTCTAAAAGATGATTTGTAGGACCTAAGCCAGAGCATTTAGTATTCGTAGTTTGTTCTCTTGGCCTGTCATGTATCTATAGCCTCATTTTGTTTTCAGCCCACTTCCCTCTTAGGGAGTGGAATCCTTACGTTGAATCTTTACATGTTTTCCCTCGCTCCTTAAGTTTCTGCCACGATACTAAGGTTTTTTCCATGGGACTATTCCAAGTGATCCCTATTTTCAAGGAATATAGGCTAACTTCTCCCACCACATAACAAGCACCTTAAGTAACAATATGGTTTTGCATATTAATCAATCATCAAATAGCTTAGTTATTCATTAGATAGTTCAATCAATACCCTGAACTATCCTAGATCAGTATATCATTCAAATTGGATATAGCTCAACACTACACCAAGTGGTACAAAATTAAATTGTAGCTAACCACTCAGATGAAATCCATGCAAAAATTAAAGAGAAAACGGTTAAAAGTACCTTTCTTTTCATAGCACAAAACTTGCAATCAGATGGAGATGGTGGAAGAATTTGGTTGACAACCAGTCTCTTCACAGGAACATTTTCCTTCTTCAGGGAAGCACTCAATCTAGATGATTCGCTAACTGCCATCACCTTTGGGGAGTAAAGGCACAAATATAAATGATTGAGAAATGTGCATTAAAGCTATCTAACATTCAGCTAGTAAACTACAACAACCACAAAAACCTTCGCCTGGTAAATGTGGCTACAAAATTAATTGATGATATTTTGCCCTGTCAAAAGCCAAACTTTTTTTTAATAAATCATGTTAGGCATCACTATAAAGCTTTAGCATCCCAACTCCAACTAGGTTGACATTCTAAAATTTCAACAATCATTTACCATCACATGAACATACAAAAAAGAAGAAAAAAGAAAAAAAATACAAAATCCAAACTGATTTAGTGCATTCATTTTTTATTTAATAATTGAATATTCGATTCTTATAGTGAATGCTGTTCTTGCAATAAGATTAGATAGATTCACTTCCATTTCGCATAGGAAACTGAAGAGCAAAATATCCAGTATAGATGCCAAAACTCATTCTATCTTTCAATTTTTAACTTATCTTTCTTCTTCTTTACTACTAGTCAAAAGGTAAACCAAACTCCAACAACTTATCCTGATTACGTTTATGACCTTTATTAATAAAATTTTGATACCCTTCAATCTTATTCTTTTGTATTGAACCCCAAAGCTATTCTCCAACACACCAGTCTTCCTTCCACTTCAAAATTTCAATTCTTTAAATAGGAAAGTGTTAGCGGACACACACCAGATGGTGGAAGGGGAAGGCAATAATCAATGTGCATAGGAAATAATTTCACAGAAAGACGATATAATGGAAGGGGATCGTTCCTTCAAAGTTGACAAATATGGCATTCCCAAAAATATAATATTTCCTTTTAATACTAGCACCAAACACTTGTAGCCCATTCCTATCCCTCCACCCCACCTGACAGAATCTATACCTGAAAGTTGTAGTCCTTTAACATTTTTGGTAGGGTTGGTGACACTACAGTATATGTCAATTCAACATTATATCATTATACACACAAGTTATTCACATGTTAATCAATTGTGGAAAAAAATTATAAATCATACCGTTGGGATTGTAACAATGACAAATTCAGTCGAATCAGTGTCACGAAAAAGTTCACGCACTTTTAACATTCTCTCCCTTAGTTTCTCCAATTTGTCAGCCTGCACAATTAAGTATAAGAAATGTGAACATATCAAGATGAAACTAAATGCAACAGTAATCCCAGGTATAAATAAATCTTACAGCATTCTGTTGGGTATTTTCTTGCCCAAAGACAGATTTAATTGCTGATGTAGCAGAAGCTATCTTTTGTCTTAGCTGCAGAAGAATAATTGGTATCAATTATTATAAGGATCATTCTGAGCTTGGAACTTGGAAATATTGGGGGGTAGGGGGTGGGAGGAAGAGATAGTTCGGATATGCTCACTACTATAACTATTAGCTTCTAAAGCAAGTGAATCAACTCAATTCTACTGGGGAGGAGTTTCCTACGATTAAATTCAGTAGTCTTACCTTTAGTATCTTGCCAATAGATGCATCTAAGAAATCGGGCAAGGACAACAATCGTAATGTGTGACCCTGATCAGGAACATGGTAAATCTTACGAGGTAAGACTAAAAACAAAAGGTGATCTGAAATACATAACTATCGGTTTTTTTGCTTACCGTGGGTGCAGTGTCAAATACTATTCGAGTAAACATGCTATATTCCTGTGATTCAAGAAATTGCATAACCTGACAAAAGGCTTTTAATTGTTAGCAGAACCAAAAAGGAAATATTACATGAATAATTAGCAATGAAATAAATGTACACTGCACATAAAATGCATGCCTTGGAGATCGCAATCGCTTCATCCAGTCCAGGAGGAGGTGAATCCAGAAGTTCTCCAAGTTTTAGCTCTCCCAACTATTGCAACCAAAATACATAAGAACCTGTCTTAGAGAAGCAAGCTTATTCTGAAGTAGAACCAATTATCTTTATGTATTTCATAGTTATAAATAATGTTAACTCGCATAACATAAATTTACAAATTTAACAGCAAGAGGCAATTAAATGGAAATATTTTTAATTATTTTAATAGAATACTGCGTGTTAGTTTCCACGTGAATTTGTTGAGCAGAAATCAAACTTGGGTGACGTGGAACTCCATGACCATGATGCATTCTTTCAATCAAGCAGTGGAGTTTGTTAAATACTCCTTCTAACAAAAGCTATCATTGGTGTTCAGATTGATTTAGATGCAAAATGCTATTAGATCATAAACCCTCTGTGTGTGTTGTGAGATCATGGACTAAGGCGAACCCACAAAAAAGAGGAATAATTGCAAGAAACATGAACCAAAAAAGGGAGAAGAGAGTCCAAGACATAACGAGAGATTCTAGGGGTGTCCTGACAAGAAGCAAGGCTAAATAGCTTGAGGAGGAGCTTCATCAAGCCAACAAAAACTTAAGGACTCTAAAGATTAGTTTAGATAGGAGCAACCCCTCTTTGCCTACATACTTTAGTGCTACTTGGGGTTAATTCTCCTTGTTTTGTTTGATTAATATGTATATACTCTTCTAGCATAGCTATGTTTGGGTGCAAGGCTTAACAAAAGATGTGTTCGGCCACACCCTTGCACGCCTATCTCTTCCTATAAAAGAGAACTCATGTACCCTTATAAACACCTT
>Ga0123340_1003065_pt1 | contig 15469 bp, 10 predicted proteins | sample SirMexnodulemix_FD_89961 | JGI IMG/M metagenome (GOLD analysis project Ga0123340, IMG submission 89961) | Root nodule microbial communities of legume samples collected from Mexico - Siratro Mexico nodule mix | ecosystem: Host-associated > Plants > Roots > Nodule | place: Mexico: Nepantla... | reverse complement strand
TCATAACATATATATATATATATATACTATTTGTGATTTATTATATAATTAACATTATAGTTAATATTAAAAACACATAATTAAAAATAATAATTATTTATCATTAAAATTCATGATAAACATAAACATGCATATCCTCTTGATAAACTAATGATTTTTTTAGTTTAATGCTAACAAATTATTGTTATCAATAAGTAAATCTAGCATTTTCTTATAGTAACCAACTAGAAAACTATGACCAATATTTTTTTTTCACTTTCATTCTCTTAGAAAGATTTTTCCTTTCAGTACTTTTCTTTGTGGTCAATGAATGCTTATTATTTGACCAAATCATACAAAAAAACTGAAGCATTATTAATTTCATTAGTTACTCTCAAATTTTCTATGTCATTCTTAGAAATTAGGTTATTCAAATTGGAGAGACTTTTTATCTTTGGAAACATTACTTGACAAGTCCTGGTTTTGGCCAAAATTTCATCAGTCTCTTCTATCTCTCTCTTATTTCTATCTTATATAGTGGGAATACTTGAAAACAAATCAAGCACAAATAGATCCACAATATGTGTGTCATGCATATCTTTTTTTGAAACAACCACGTCACTTTCTTCATCAATTGAAGGATTGAGAAAATTAACTTTCATCATGTGAGCCACAATCCGTGCTTTATTCTTTGCATCTTTTATTTTTATTATTTGGGCTTCTAATGCTTTGGATGCTTTGAAAACTTCTTCTGCATCCTCAACTTTCCCTTCACGCCAAGAGAATGGACCTTTATCTTTAGATTGAGTTTGAACATTTGATTTTTTGTCATCTCCACCTGTGTAAGCATTCAACCGTCTTTGTCCTTCAAGTAAAACATAGGTCTTTCATGAAAATTGAACATCATTTCTCTAGTAATCGTCCTATACTAAGAATATTAATTTTTAAGTCATTAAAACTTCATTGAGTCTCCCAAAGACACATGTCAATCTTTCATCTCTTGTATATCAACAAAGAGATATGTGTGCCTACATATATAATTGCTAGCACCAATGTCTAGATATCACACTATGTCACTGTCCATAGTGATGTCTTCATTTGTCATCATAAGGATCCCTTTATCTTTTGTTTCATCTTCCTCAATTAAATTTGCATTTTCTTCCACTTTATTTCTTCTTAGCATAACAACGATCACCTCTTCCATGATCGTGGCCTCGTCCATGCCAGTTTTATTGGTTCTTTTGTCCTCTTTCTTCATTGTTGTGTGTGTGTGTATGTCGTCAAGCAAATACAGTTAACAAGGATTCTGGCTCCAAACCATCTTGGCTTTTGGATTCTGTTGCATCTCACCATGTCACTGGAGATCTTGCTAATCACACTTCAACCCATGATTATACTGGTAATGATAAACTTGTGGTTGCGAATGGTTTGGGAGGTCATGCAACTCCATAAACTGCACTGTCCGTTGCCTCTTAGCTGAAAATGAGAATAAAGAAATCAGTTTCATCAATATATTTAGTTTTGAAATCAAACTCTACATTTTGAAAAGTTGATCTACTAAATCCAACATTCAAGACTATAATATTTGAAGTATTAAGAGAAAGTTTGTTAGTTATTGTGTCAAGACAGTTAGGTAACAGTTAGACAGTTAGAATTTGAGGGAGGTTAGAGGCAGTTAGAAGTTATTGGTTCCTTTTATGTGGAGATTACAGTGTTTTGGAAAAAAAGAAGGCCATCAAAACTTTTAAAGAAAATCAATAATTGTTTTTATGTCACAAATCCTTTGTTTTCATGTACAGGTTCAGCTAGAATGAATACAATAAACTTTCTGGGTTTGGTTACAAGTATTTGGCCTTCTCCTTTTCCCACATGCCTCCTATATAAGGACTGCCTTAAGCCATCTTTTTGGTACTTGCACTTTGGAAAAAAAAAAAGTCATTTGAGAGCATTTGTGCTTAAGCTTGAGAGCATGTGAGAAATAAAAAGTTTCTCTCTTTTGGATTCTTATCTTGAATGTTAGGTTTCAAGTGGAAAATCACTATACTTGCTTATCTCATTGAATTTCAATGGCACTAGCTTCTGTCTACTTCTTAGCCATTTCTTGAGTCATGATCATGGTTAACTTCCAATAGAAGCAAACTTCATCAAAGGTAATATCACTTTCTTTCTTCTCCAATGGGTTGCACATCTAGACCATAGTTTGGCCTTCTTTGCTCCAACCAAACACCACCCAAACCATCTTGAGACATCATCCAAATTCACTAAAAACATCTCCACTCTACTTGGAATTTGTTGGCAGCTATAGCCCCACAAAGAATACCTACAACAATCAGGATTCAAGCACGATCTTTAACTCTCTTTTTCTTAAAGCTTCCAGAAAACCCCTACACCCTAAACCTTCAAATATTCAACCAATAACCCCCCTACAAGCTGAACAAAAACATGTGCAAGTCATTCTTTGCCTTTAACCTTGGATTTGTTCATTGGAGCGTGAGATAGTTGATCTAATTCTTGGATAACTTTCCAAGGTTCTTGTCAATGAACCTCAAATACATAATCCCCATGGGCTTTCTAAAAGAAAACACTGTCATTTGGTTGAAACTGCTTGTTGTCTTCTCCATCATGCTTCCTTACCCATCTCATTTTGATCTTATGCTATTGAAATTACAACCTATCTTATAAATCCTATTGTAGAACCATAGCGTCAAGAGTCGACCAAAGTTCTTTCTCTTCCTATGTTTGAAGCAGTGTCTCCTTACCCTACATCGGAGGAATAATATGATCAATTACTCTATGGGATCGTGCATGAATCTTAAAGAGTTCTGCCCATGTGGAATACTGTGTGTTCCGCATCTCAAGAGTGATGGGAACATGGTTCTTGATGTTGGATACAACAAGAGCAGGATGAAAAAAAGATTTTGAGGCAGACATGGTGATTGAGAAGAGAGGAAGAAAAGGAAGAAGAAAGGGACGAAACTGGGCTGCGGAAGACAAAGAAAGGTAAGTATCTTTCCCTCAAAATCTAATACCATAAAAGAGAATAATCTCTTGCCTCATTTCATTATAACAATCAGTTTATATATAGCAAATACAATAGTATAATTAGGCTATAATCAAGCAAACTAATCAAATTATAATTTGATAACTTAATTAGGAAAATTAATTAGACTAACGAAAATATATATTTAATGATAATGATTTGTACAATCTTATACATATATGTATCATATATATGCTAACATATACACCATCAATTTTCTCAAAAATAAACTCATCAAGAACTTTATAAAACATATACAAAGTTATCTTATCTTTTGATCGTCCCTATTTTGAGTCGCAAAATACGTATTTTTTGGTTTTTCAAAACCTTCGTATACCACTTCCTAAACATATTGAGATCTAAAAAGGAATTTCATTTAGATGTCCTAATTACCATAATTAGCTTTAATACCAATTTGATAACAGAGTGCAAATGATGTTTTAATTTTCTTCTTAAAAAAAAAAGTGAGAGCACAATACATTTTTATTATAATAGATAAATATGTAGTCTCATTTTTTATAAAATATAGAGTAAAATATATAATCTCATAACAAACCATCCAAATTCATGATAAACAAAAATGCGTATCCTTGACAAAATTAATGCTAACACTAAAATCATCACAATATGCGAATATGGCAATGGACAAAATAACACAAATCTTAAATTAGCAGCACGACGAAACAGTGACAAACTACCTAGCTGAATCCCTGTTCATCTAATATCACTAGTTTCACAAGTACTTAGAAGTAGTTCATTTGTTAAAAGGCTTCACAAAATCAGCATATGCACCTCCTGGGGCCACTAGATTGCTGCTCCATTTCAATTATCTAACTTGCTTCTGCAAGTGCTTTAGATATCTTCAATGATTTAAGCTCCTCTATCAACTGAATCAAGTTGTTGTAAGAGTCTCCACCCTTCTCTATAGTCTTCTTGGAAGCATCACTCAGTTTTCTTGCTCTCATCCTCAATTTTCCGCCCTCTTCTTTCTCCATCAGCTGTACCACAGCCTTGGCAATCTCCTCCCTTCCCACCACATCATTCTCGTCTCTGAATGCCCAAAACTTGTTTTCTTTAGCTCCCACTGCAACTCCAATCTTCAACACATCAACTACCAACCTCTCATTGTAAAATTGCTCTGCAAACATAGGCCATGTGATCATTGGCAATCCAGCACTCAAGCTTTCAAGAATGGAGTTCCAACCACAGTGAGTCACTATGCCTCCTACGGCAGGGTGATCCAATATCAGCTGCTGTGGTGCCCAGTTCCATATGATAAAACCCTTCTTCTTTTCTTTCATCTTCTTCTCAAACTCTTGCAGGAAACTGTCTTCATTCTCAGTTCCATCCTTTTTCCTGGTGACCCAGATGAAACTATGACCAGAATTTTCAAGCCCATCAGCCAGTTCAACCAGTTGAGCATGAGGGAGCCTAGTGAGGCTTCCAAAATTTACATAAATCACAGATTCACTCTGCTGAGTGTTAAGCCAGGTTAGCCACTCTGGTTCTTCTGGAAGCTCCTCCTTGTGTTCCCTCTCCACCTTTTGTCCATCCTCCTTGTTAACCCCAGCTGAAACTGGTCCAATACTCCAAGATTTGACCCCCACTATACTCCTATGAAGTTGCTCATACTCACTTTCAAGTTCATGAAAACTATTATAGAGTGCTCCATAGCTTCTTTTCTCGGATTCAAACATTTCCACGAAACTGTCTGGGACTCCATCAACCCTTTCCCACTTCGCTAGCTGCAGAGGGGTCATCTCTATTCTATGAGGAAAACCAGGAATTGTAAACTTGTCGGTGTCGGACACTAACCTCTCATGAGGCTTGTGCCTCCGGATAGAATGAATACCACAGTCGGATAAGTAGCTTGAGCTGTAAAAGAAGATTCTTGGAATACCCAGTTTTGCTGCGGATTCCACTGTCCAAGGATAAAACATATCACTCACTATGCAATCTGGATGCAGATCTTGAAGCAGAACCTCAATAGGACTTTTGAGCATTGATATTCCATGTGTGATTCGACCCAATAGTTGTAGGGAAGTGGCATCTTTCATGCTTTCAACTCCTTCAGGGAGACCTACTTGGGCTGCAGGGAATGGAACCAGTTGGGTTCTGATATGGTATCCAAGGCTGAAGTCACTGTCTATGAGCTTTTGGAAAGGCAAAGCATTGGCAGGGGTGGTTATAATGGTAACATTAACACCATGCTTGGCAAATAACCTTGCTGTATCTATCATGGGGTTTATATGGCCAGGAGATGGAAATGGAAGAAAAGTGACATTCAATTGGTGATGGGGTTGAGAATCCATTGCTTTGAGAGAGCTTTCTGTGATACACAGAGAATGGTTTTCAAGACTCTGACTGCATAAAAGAAGGAAGAGCTACACCAGAAGCAAAACAACAGAGAGAATGTAGACTTATATAAAGTTAACAAAGAAGAACATTTGGAACAATAATTTTGCAATGTATTAATATTCTTATATTTGCCTTTTTATATTTAATTAATACATCAATAGTTTTATCAAAGGACAACAAGTTGAAACAATTTTTTCGGGTAAAGGAAAACGAAAAGAGTAAATGAGAGCAAACTGGTGAGTTAAAATTTTGGACACTGGTTAAAAAATAAATAAATAAATAAACAAAACATATAAAAGTACATTAAAAATTATAAAATATGAACCACGTTTTGCATGCATGTCTATAACATATATGATTTGTTTGTTCGACGGGTGCAATCAATCTTGTTTTGTGGTGGCTGGCTGGAATCCTAAACCCTACACACATGCCAAAAGAAAGAAAAGGTGCATTACCATCTTAATTAATCACAATAACTGGTTTTGACCAAAATATGCAATTTTATTTTACCAATTACAAATATGTTCTTCTTTTTAATGTATAGATCTGGGTAAGGCATTGGTTAGAAATTTCACCGTAAAGAAATCATCACTTAATTAATAATTTGTTATATTTTTTTCCTATAAAAAAAATACTCACCTAATCGATTACATTTTTAAGAAATCTCACTTGTGATTTTCATTTTTGTATTTTTTTTTCTTGTTTATATGTTTAGAATCTAAAGTTATTAATCTAACTAATTAAAATTGTACAACCAAATTAAAGAAATAATTTTGTTTTTATATTTTAAAATTAATATTTGGGTATTATATGCATTTATATTTTTTTAATGTCGTTGGTTTATTTTTAGATGATATATTTTGAATTTTTTTTTAAATTAAGTTTACGAATTTGAGTTTTGTTAATGTAATTTAAGGAGAGGAAAAGATAATTGAAAACACTTATTGTAATTATTTTAAATAAAGCAGAAATTATTTAATACACATAAACTAAATTTTTTAACGAAATGGTGTAATTAAATTATTTTTGGATGTTTGTTTCACAAGTTTCTTTATCGTCTTATAGATGTTATTGTTGGATAAGTTTGTGATGTGGTTCCGCATGTGGTTGAACTTCTGGACCTATAATCATGTTCATTATGGTCATTGTTGTTATTTTCGTCTATTGCATTGTTAGACATTTATATAGTATAATGAGTTTATAATTATTTATAAATGAAGATGGATGGTATGTTCAATAAAGATACTATTAACTATTTGAAGAGGTCACAAATATATTTAATAGATGTGAAAATAGATTTTATTAGGAAATATATGATGTAATCCATCGTATTAAGCTTTCTTTCTCTTTTACATTATAATTTTTTTTCTTTTTTAAACCTACTACATTAATAAAACTCATAAACATAAATATTTGTTGATTCATCATAATGAGTTTAGATTGAAAAACACTTTCAATTGACTTTACAATGTACTCATTTTTATTTATAAAATGTAAATCAACTTTTTTAACAATTGACAAATTCTTTATTCCTTCTATAACAACCAGTCAAGTAATAAGAATTTTATTAACTATACTTTGATTATCCGTTATATTTCGATGAGACTTTATTTGATTTATTAATTCAAAAAATCTATTAATATATTCATTAAAACTTTCTTTTTCTCTATTTTTTTTAAACTCGATTGCTCTCATATTTTGAATCTCCTTCCAACTCTTTATGTTTTCTTCGTTGTTTTTATCTACATAATCCTTGAAAATAAAATATGACTAATGAAACTTTTATTTGTTCATTATTGCATATTATGCAACTGTATTAATAACTTAATTTTTATACCATCTCTATATGAACTATCAGATATCAAAATAACAAACAAAATTTTATTTTTATAACGGAAAAGTTGTAATTTATTTTTTCAAATTAAAAAAAAAAGTTGAACATTACTATAAATTGCAGTGGTAGTGTTTGAGTATTGTTAGTGATCTTATTGTTCCACTTTAATTTTTGTTACAAGAATCATCAACCGTATACCATTATGTTATGTTAGGGGTATTGTAAAAGTGGAGTTACTTTTTAGCACTAAAGAAATTAATTTCTACGTAACTGTATGAATGCAAAAATTGTTTAAAAAATTAAAATAAAAGGAAAATAATTTGAAAATTAAATGTATATCTATTTTACTAAATTAAAATAAAAGGAAAATAATTTAAAAATTAAATGTATATCTATTTTACTATTTTTTCTTATATCATGTAGTATATTCAAACACATTCAAATTTTAAATAATAATTTTTAAAATATGTTACTAAATACATAAAAGTATCCATAAGGAATGAAGAGTCTATTTTCATTAAACACTTATTAACCAAACCACATACAAGAAATGATCCAAGAGTCTATTTTCATTAAATACTTATTAACCAAACTACATACAAGAAAATGATATCATCTTCAATTTAAAACTTTAAGGTATTTTAAAACAAGACAAATCTTCAATTTAAAACTTTAAGATATTCTAAAACATGACAACACTTACAATGAAGAGTCCATTCTCATTAAACAATTATTAACCAAAAAAGATAAAAAAAATGATATCAATTTCAATTTAAAATTTTAAGGTATTTCAAAACAAGATATTGTATTTGTGAATCTTATTTGTTATATATTGTTCAACCTCCTCATATCTTCTCATATTTACGCAATATGAGATTTAAACTCAAACTTAAATACTTAATCATTAATCATAATTGAATAGACATTTAAACTCAAACTTAAATAATTAAACATATTCAAGACAGGATAACATTGTACTTTTAGCGGACAGAAAGAAAACATACTTAGATTGAATGTTGTTCCATTTTATCTAAACTCATAGTCAGCTTCAAATCCTAAATTACCAAGATGAATCCACTATTTGAATCTAGTTATCTTCAATGATTTGAGCTCATCTAACAATTGAATCAAGTTGCGGTAAGAGGATCCACCCTCCTCTGTACTCTTCTTGGCAGCATCACTTAGTCTTCTTGTTCTACTCCTCATTACTCTGCTCTCTTCTTTTCCCATCAAATGTACCACAGCCTTTGCAATTTCTTCCCTTCCCACACCAGCACCATCCTCTATGCCTGCCCATTTGTTTTCTTTAGCTCCCACTGGGACGCCAATTCTCAACACATCAACTACCAACTTCTCATTGTAAAATTGCTCAGCATAGTTTGGCCATGTAATCATTGGCAATCCAGCACTCACACTTTCAAGAATGGAATTCCAACCACTGTGTCAAAAAGCCACCTATGGCAGGGTGCTCCAATATCCGCAACTGTGGTGCCCAGTTCCATATCATATATCCTTTCTTGCTTTCTTTCATCTTCTCCTCAAACGCTTCAAGAAAACTGTCTCTAAGCTCACTTTCATAATGTTTCCTTATGACCCAAATGAAACTATGGCCAGATTTTTCAAGCCCATGAGCCAGTTCAACAAATTGAGAACGAGACATTGTGGTGATGCTTCCAAAACTTACATAAAGCACAGACTCATTTTGCTTGGAGTTAAGCCAATTGAGCCATTCCGTCTCTTGCACAAGGTCTTCCTCATGTCCTCTATTTGTCTTTCTTTCATCATCCTTGTTAACCCAGGCTGGTACTGGTCCTACACTCCATGTTTTCCCCACAGTGCTCTTATAAAGTTGCTCATAATCACCTTCAAGTTCATGAAAATCGTTGTACAGCGCTCCATAGCTTCTGCTCTCTGATTCATACACTTCATCGAAAAATTCAGTGGCAGAAGAAGACTCAGTTCTTGACCACTGTCCTAGCTGCAGTGGAGTCATCTCAATGTGGTGAGGCAAACCAGGAATGGTGAAGCTGTGAGTATCAGACACCAACCCCTCATGAGGCTTGTGCTTCCGAATAGAATATATGGCACAGGTAGAGAAGTAGCTTGAGCTGTAATAGTGAAGCCTTGGAATGCCTAGTTTCTCAGCAGAATCTACTGTCCAGGGAAGCAACATATCAGTCACAAGACAATCTGGTTGTAGTTCTTGAAACAGAAGCTCGATTTGATCTTTGATCATTAATATTCCAAGCCTAAGTTTGCCAATGATTTCTCTTTTCGTGGCATCTTTGGCATTTTCAATCCCGTCAGGGACACCAACTTCTGCTGCAGGGAATGGAACCACTCGAGTTCCGATGTGGTACCCACAATTGAAGTCACTCTCTATGGCCTTGTGGAATGTCAAAGCATTAGCAGGGGTAGTGATGATGGTGACACTAACACCATGCTTGGCAAATACCCTTGCTGTGCCTACCATGGGAATCATATGGCCAGGTTCTGGAAATGGAAGAAAAATGACATTGAGTTGGTGTTGCGTTTGAGCTTCCACCGACATAGCAGTTGCAGTGTTGAAGCAATGATATATTTCAATTGGGTTTAAAGAAAGGAGCTTAGGTCACATGATGATAAGGTTGGAGCAGCATTGTACTTATGTTGTCTTTGTGGCTAACAACTGTTACCTCACTTCTGAAGTGTCCACATTGCAATGTTACACGGATCCTTTGATCTTTGATTGGTGTGCCTTGATCACCGGTTAAAATTACCAACCATTCAAACTTTTCTTCCAAATAGCTAGTAAAAAAAACAAACTTATAAAAATAAAATAAAATGAACTTTCTTTATGTTATGCATAAATTAAAAATAAAATACTTAACTTTTAATGTATTTATTCGAACTTGCGAGTATTTTTTTTGGAAACTAATGAGTTAACTCATGTAATGGATTTTCAAGTAAACAAAATTGCATGAAAATGAAAGAGAAGCTTGACGAGTGAGAAAACATGAAAAGCCAACATAATGTTTTTATTCTTCGTATACAAACTTGCATGGTTTTATATACATGTAAAATACAGCGCACTTCCTTAAAAAAAATTATATAATGAATCTTACAATTTGTATAATGCAGGAAGCCGAAATACAGAGATGAAAAGCCCGAGCCAAAAATTCCATGGCCTATAAGGCTCATAACAAGAGGCAATTACTTCCTCCAACCCCCTTTTTTTGTACTTGCACCCTGCAATTGAGTAAAATAATCGAATTGTCACATATGCTTCTTCCTCACTACACCCGACCACGGTTGCCGCCATCACTGCTGTTGTCACTATGTCATCACCGTTATAAGAGAACAAGAAGAGAAGGAAAACACTGTAAAAAAAGATTTTGTTCCATAAAGTTCTCTGTGAGTTCTAGAAAACTTATTTTGAAAATATATTCTGAAAATGCATTATAAAAGATATTGCATATGTTCTAGAAAGTTTATTTTAAAAATTTTGTTAAGGAAAATTTGTTCTGGAATGTATTTCATACATTCCAAATTTTTATTATGAAAATCTTATTTTGGAAATCTTAAATGTGTTTCATAAATTTCAAAGGAAAAGAATTTGTAAAATAGAAAATCCAAAAAATCATTTTAAAAAAGGTACAATTGTAATTTTAAAATTTATGAGAGTATATGTTCAAATCGAGGGGTGCAGGAAAAATTTTTCGTAACGAGAATGAAGAGGAGCTTAAGACTAGGAAGAACGGGTGGGTTTAGACGGCTTATTTCTGCACCTCCAAGCTTTCTTACGCACCTCCAAAAATTTAAAATATTCCAAAACCGTTTCTTATGTAATTACTGTTTTATTCCTAGTTTAATTACGAAATAAGAGTTTCGAAACTAATTTTAAATTTTGGAAATGAATTACGAAACAAATGGTTCCGGAAGCTACGAAACAACAAATTTGTTGTTTGAATTCGAAATTGGACATTTAGTAAGTCAATGAAAATTTCAATTTCGAAATATTCCAAAATTATATTTTAATAAAAAATCATTCACCCCAAATCACGAAAAATCCAACAAAATCATTCAAATACACCATAAATCATTCCATACATCATGCATATTTCAAATAAAACGGTTAATACAACGGCAAAATAGAATGATCGGAGGTACCTGATGGCGCCGACACACGAATAGAATGATTGGAGGTGAGTGAAAAACGAATTTAGGATTCGGAGATAACTTCGTCTCTTATTTTAAGGGTATTTTGGAGTACTTTCAAATTTTTGGGGTGCCAAGACTTGGAGGTGCAGGAAGAAGCCGTCGTTGGTTTAGATTCAAATTTTGAAATCCACCCATAGTTGACCCAAAATGTTGTTATTTTAGCAAAAATTTAAAAGCACTTAAATTTTTATTTTAATATGATCAATTTTTATTTTTATATGATCAATTTTTGTTGAAATTTATACAAAATTATAATCCATTATAAAGTAATTATGAAAATTAGCTTCAAGTATCTTTTTTTACTAGAATTCCATATATTTATTGCACTATTTAAATTTAAAATAAAACTAAATTATGTTTGGTTCCATATAAATCAAATTTATCGGCTCTAACAATTTATACTTGGAATTATTCATATCTAACTAACCGAATGAATCAAATAGTTATACACAAAATTTAAAATGTTAAACTCATATTAAGATGAATTGTTTAGATTAACCCTTAATCTGACTCATCCCACCATTGCTCAGACCTAATACCACTATCACAAAAAATAATGTGAGCGAACTGTTAGTTCATCATCTCTTTACCCTTCCTTCATCCATCACTTTGATATGTGATGAGGAATCTAGCTAGCTGTTCTCACAGGATAAGAGAGACAAGCCTTTTCATGCATGCCATGTGAGCCATTTTAATTGAAAAACTGACAAAAACAATCATGACATACATATAAATTCTTTTTGTAAATGAATAATGGGACAGATAATTCAATTCAACAAAAAAAAAAAAACACTCAAATTCAAGTAGAGTTGGGCATATAATGAAAAGATAAAATCTTAATAAGAATATATGTGGATATCACTTAAAGGGCCCATTTTAACGTGTTAATATGCCTTATTTGTGACTGAGTGGAACTGAAGCATTATGTTATCTCATTGGTGTAAGCATGGAACCCTTTGCATGATCCAAAAGGCTAACATGGCATGTTCTTGAAGTGAGGGAATGTTAATGGAAACATAGAATTTTACCTCGTTTGGCTCCCACCGAATTGAAGATCATTAAGGAAGAGCACATTAAAGTCAAACAATGTAGTTTCACCAAGCAAAGATTTTGAAAAAAAAAAAATAGAAGGAAATCATTGTCTTGAATTTGCCGAGGAAATTCACTCCATGAATATGAGGTAGAGAAAGTTAAAGAACTCTACTCTAGTTTCGTTAAAGAATATGAATCTACTAACAAAATAATTTGGTGTAAGAAGTTTTTGGAAATCCACTTAACAAATCTGAATTTGTTTATTGAAAGAATAGTTACTCAGCTTCCCTATACCCATGAATCTTGGACAACATAAAATAATTTCTTTTATCGAAGTTGAATACTTTATTAAATGTTAAATTAGTTGCAATAAAATCAATGTATATTCATGTTTAAAATGGATAAATGTGTCTTTGAGTGTTTTAGAATATTGGGTTATTTATTTGAGTATGACTTTGTGAATAGCTAAGAAAAATATTAATTAAGGACACAAAGACAAGAACAAATTAATCAATTATATTATATAAATAATCAATTATTTTATAATTCTAAGATTTAGTTTAAGTTATAGACGTAGAAATAATGAATTATCCTAAGATAAATGATTATATAAGTTTGATACACATATATGCATTTAATCGATTATTTTTAAAATAATTGATTAAATATAGTCATGTTATGTGAATGAATTGTGCTTAAAATTAACTACTTGAATTTTTGTAATGTTACATATGGTAAATTATTTCTAAATTTTATGAAATCAATTGAAAGATCATATATATTATGAATCTATAAAATATTTGATAAATGATAAAATAAATGTTAATAGTGCATGAAATATCTTTACTTATGTAATTATATATTTACCTTAAAATAGATTGTATTCCTAAAATATATTTGAAAGTAAGAATGAATGGACTCAATACTTAAGTTCTTTAATAATTGAAATTTCTTAAATGACAAGGTATTATTTCAAAATGGTAATCCCAAATGAAAGTATAAATTTTATTAAAAGTAATTAATAATTGCAATTATTTTTAGACATACATTATAAGAAAAAAGTTATTTAGAGACAAATATTTAACTACCAAATAAAAATGGTTATTAATTGTGACTAAAATAGTCACCAAATTATATTTTGGTTGTTAAGTAACTACAAAATAGAAGTAATAATTGAATTTAATGACCAATTAAGTCAAATAATTGATATCTAACATTAGTTACCAAAGTTTTGGTGACCTATGCTATTAGATTTCTAAATTGGTATCTAATTAAGTTAGAGACTAATTTAGAATCTAATGGTATAAGTCACTAAAACCTTGGTAGCTAATGTTAGATACCAATTATTTGACTTAATTGGTCACTAAATTCAATCATTATTTTTATTTTGTAGTTATTTAGCAACAAATCTAATTTGGTGACTATTTTGATCACAATTAGTAACCATTTAATTTGATAGCTAAAAATTGGTCTCTAAACAACCTTTTTCTTGTAGTGATAAGATTGCAGATCATATACCAGACTATGTTATACTCAAGCATTTAGAATAAAAGATTTATAAGATTTAATTATTGTGGAATGATCGTGTGTATAAAGGTTTCATACGTGTGATTATTAATGATAAATAAGGTCATTTAGGAAGAAATCAAAATAATGGAAATAATGTCTCCATATTATAAAATCATTTTAATGAACCTATATCAAATACTATTTAACACATAAATCTTAGAAAATTAATATGGTATTAATGGAATTGTAATTGAGATATATGGTAGATAATAGTAAGGTTTCTTAACCTTAAAGGTGTGGCCTAAAATTGAGATGAAATATTACATAATCAAATTGGTAACCCCAATAGTAAATATGAGTCATCATTAGTCGGTGAGAACCTTGATACAAAGAGTATAGTGTACTCGGAATAGTCATCCAACTTAAATAAGGTAAATTTATTAAGTTATGGGAGTTTTAGTGGTGACAAACTCTGAGATATGATAAGTTAAAAATGAATGGAATTTGTTTATATTTTGACAAAAGAAAAGAGAGATTGTGATTAGATCTATTATAAATGAATGATATAACTTTTAGGTGACTAAAAAGTATCAGAAGTGGTCTAATTTAACCTTAGAAAACCGACTTGTAGGGTGAAGTTTGCACCCATTTATAAATTATTGAAAGGCCTTAACTCTAGTCGATGCAGGATCTCCAACAAAAAGTATTTTATTTGTGACTTAAAAGAAGTGAGAAACTCACTCTATACATGTCATTTTTCAATGTCAAATGATAGATCTCTAATCCCGCATACATGTATGGATTAATGCATTAGAGTGTAGTGGGCACGTGACGCTTTTATAGATTAAGATAATTTTGTAGTTATCTTTAATTCTACAATGTGATGATGCTTTCATAGATGAAGATAATTTTGTATTACTTTTGATTCTACACTGTGTTGGTAGATCATACTCACACATAGCCTAGGACTTCAATGTTTTATTTGGTAGACTTAGTCGACATTACCATACTACAATAATGATACACCATTCAAAATCTTCAACATTTTTTTTATGATTCCTTAACCTTGTTATCTATTAAACCTGACTCCAATTAAGGGAGTTCAAAAGTTACACATCTTACTCACCCTACTTCATAAATCATATTACCTATTTTCCACCCACCATCATGTCTAACCTTAGTTTAAGACAATATTGGAAGAATGACTTAATGAATGACGACTCAAAGGATGAAAAAGATGACCCAAAAAAAATATCTGAAGGATAATTCTAAAAAAACACTCAAAAAGTTGTTTATTGAAAAATTAGATGATGACACTATGGTGGAGGAGACTATCAAGGAGTCTGGGAGAATAATTTCATATTTTTTTTTTACAAAAACCTTATTGAAAAACTCTCTTACATCTATTTTGAGTTTTGATGTGTATATAGGTGCCTCTAGATAATTACTCCAAGTCTATATTTTTTTATATTTGAATTAGATAAATATAAGATTCAAAACTATTGTAAGTAATTGAT
>Ga0123340_1003063_pt1 | contig 15470 bp, 4 predicted proteins | sample SirMexnodulemix_FD_89961 | JGI IMG/M metagenome (GOLD analysis project Ga0123340, IMG submission 89961) | Root nodule microbial communities of legume samples collected from Mexico - Siratro Mexico nodule mix | ecosystem: Host-associated > Plants > Roots > Nodule | place: Mexico: Nepantla... | reverse complement strand
TATATATATATATTTATATATTCATATTTTAGATTTATTTGAGATAAGTTTAAGTTTATTAGACTTAATTTTGGGACGTTCACTACTTATAAATATAAGATGCACAAAGAAAATAGTATATATAAATGTCCCGCCATTATCTGAATACAGATTATCGGGGAAAAAGTTTTCCCACTTAATAGCTACCAATTGGAACATGTCCTGTGTCTTTCCCATCTATCTGTTTATACTATTCTAATAATAATAAATTATTAATAGTAAACCAAATTGATAAAATTAAGCTGAAACGTGTCAAACAATTTAACAGCTATTTCTTAATATCTTTCCTCACTTGTTGACTATTTGATTTCGTGACGGATCATTACCGGACAACACTCTATTTGTTATAATTTTAATATATTATATAATTCTCTTGCAATTAAAACAAACGATAATTAATAACTTCAAGATGAAAATAAAAAAAAGTAATGAACATGAAAATATACGGTAGCTTATATATAAATAATATAAACTTGTGTAGAAAATGGAAACTTCTGAACACGACAACAAGAACAAACACATTCAAACAATGGTTATGTATGTATAAGAAAGCTAGTGGCAAAAAATGTTGTCCAACATTAAAACACAATGTGATGGTCAACAACTAAGGTTTTTAGTGATTCTACTCTTCTGGAAGTAAATGATGTAGTTGAAAATGTGCAGTGGCACGTTAGGTGGAGGTTAAAACAGCATGAGAGGGTATGAGAATGGCGTGAATGGTATGATGAGAATGTTGAGGATCCAACGGTCTCCAACAGATATCATAATTAGCATGCGGAACACCCACCAACATTGAACATCATGCTGTGTTGTGTTGTGTATGCATGGTTTTATTTAACAGCAGAGCGTGCAAATGTAGCTCTTCTTAATCATTCTTTCTCCTAATAATCAAACCCTCTCTTACGGATTCTTAATCATGCTTTTTTTTTTTCTTCTAAACGTAATATTGTCTTTTATTTCCACAATCATTTATCAAAATAACATTTTCCCAGTCGTATTATATAAATTAAAATATTGGTGATAATTTAAAAAAAAAAAAGTCTCCCATTTAATGTTACTTTCCTACTTATGCCATCCGCGTACATGGCACTTTCAGGTTAAAGACTGACATAATCATCACTTGCTATACAAAATAAAATAAAAAAGATGTTTGGCCTTAAGCATAGTCACAGGACACATTTTATTATAATTACTGTATTTATTTCAAAATGCTTTTCATTTTGTAAATAAGAACCTGCTAATTATTTTTTAAATTCCATTCCTTTTACTTCAAAATAATAGAGTAGTGATATTCAACTCGTGATAAATTACAATTGAGCATGGTTCATTTTAATTCAATTAATAATAGAATTGGAATTTAAAAAATGTAGTTGAGTTAAATATTTCCATATAAAGGTTTATAATCTACAATACATTTACTTTTTTTAATGATATTATTTTTGATAAAAAAATATATGCATGATCTTTAAAAAACACTGTATATTTCAAGAAGATTTTATCAGAGAAATTCAAATATTAATGAACTATTAGTCAACAGTTATTATTCAGAGTTATTACATCACTTATTATTCAAAACCTTAAAAATAATGAGTTTATGTCTCTTCTTCTAAAACACTTACTACTAATAAGTTATGTACAGTTTTAAAAGTTGAACAGTTTAAAGTAGAAAAGAAATTCAATATAAGTGTATATTATTAATTAGTGTTAATTGTGAATAGTAAATTTTGAGTAGGAAACTACAATTTTATAATTTATAATATTTATAATATTATTAAGTTGTAATTTTTTTTTAAATTCTTAAATTACTTTATAACCGTGTTCTTAATATTAAGAACATATATTTATTTAAAGTAACTAAATCTCTGCACCTAGAAAAAATAATTAATCTCTCATTTAGTTGAGAGATATTTTTGTTCGAAATAGAAAAAGTATTTATAACTGCTTTAAGGGTTTATTTATGTCAAAATTAAAATTAATATTAAAAAACTAATATATGTTTATGGTTATATCTACTAACTAATATATTTTACAAAAAAAATCTTATTACTTATAGCTTCTTAAGAAATCTTAATAATTGAGCTGAAATTCAGTTCAAAATAATAAACACGAATATTTCAAAATCATCCCAACAGAAGAATTTTTACAATATATTTTAATCTGTATTTTTTTCATTTGAAACAAACTTTGGAGAGTATTTATTTTGTTCACTTTTTAATTGACGTTTCAATATTTTGTTCTGTTTCACTATAATCTTCCTTAGTTTATTTTATTTTATTTTTTCAGTTCCACCATTAACGTTTGGATAATGTATAATTTTTAAACAGCCGATAAATCAATCAACAGGATAGATATGGGTCTAATGGAAAAACAGTCAAAAATTTTATTTTATTAAAATTGTATTTTTATTTATATAAATCATGCTTAATTTTTTTTTATTTTTTTTAGCCTGTCAAATTTCATTATTTTTTTAAAAGGAAGTAAATTTGTTCTTTGTATTTCTATTCATAATTTTTAAATCTTAATTTTAAAACTAAAGTATTTAAATATTATTTTTTAAAAGAATACCCAAAAATTAACTACAAAAAATATCATTTCATCTTCAATCAAGAGATCATAACAATGTATTAACTTAAGTCAATGGTTTTATGAGAAAGTTTGAACGAACTATTATAAGAAAGTCTTGAAAAATACCCCAAAACATAATTTTTTTTTCTTGTAAAAAACATAATTACTATTGGAATGTAAATAAAAATATTTACATTAAAATATAAATAAAAATTTATAAAAGTCTAAATTTTATGTTGAATGTTGGTGAATGAAGTGTTCGAAGAGAGTGATAGAGAGATAGTGAATAGAAGAGGTTATATGTCGCACTCTGAACCCGGCAATCCAAAATTAAAAGCCGCTTTCTTGTCCCCCAAAACATCATTTCACTTTATACTCTTTTTCTCTCTCCAAACACACTCTTTCTTTTTTTAATCCTCTTTCCTTCTATCTCTCTACACGTTTCAATTCACTTTTCTTTCTCACCAATTTATTTATGCTCCACACCAATATTTTATTACACATACAAGACATGTAAATATCACTGAACTAATAAAATATCATAATTATATCAACTATCTTTTCATGGGGTTAGTTCCCATAAATCCTTAACCACTTGTTCCATCAGGATTGGTGGTGAAATCACCAATTATAAATTATAAGACAAATTGCAAACTACTTATTATTTAGTATATTAATATGTAAGAATGAGATGGGAGTTAAAACAATTTTAAGGATACTTTTAAAAACTGTACAAACTTAATGCAATTAATTAAAACAATGATCTGTCTTAATTAAATTTTAACTTTAAGTGTTCAATAAAATCATCCTAAACTACTGTTGAGTTTAATTAAGATTATATTTTTGTACATTGTTTTAATTATTTATATTAGATTCATGTACTAGGCAGTTTAAAAATAACATTTTTAGTGTTTCAGATATGACTGAGCCAATTCACTTTAGATTTTTAAAGGAGTTAGAAATTAGTTCAATTATGTAATTTTGTATTTTCTACTCCAACATTATCATTTTCTTTTTACATCTTCAAATAGTTTATTACACCACTATAATTGTATAAAAAATTTCAAAATCATTATTTTAAATTATAGTGTTATATTGTTTCAACAATCTACCATATAGATTCTAAATAATTATTAAAAGTACTAATTTTTACACACTTATTTATTAAAAAAATTCTTATCTCAATCACTAAATAAAATCACATTCACGGTAATACAATACAATATTTAATATAAAAAATAAAAATTCACCAAAAAAATTACCGTCTACAAATTTAATTTTATACAACTACTATTAAAATTCTTAAACTTTATTATTATCAATTGTAACATGATTATATCCCATGTATATTCACCAACATTTACAGAATATTATATATAAGAAGAAATAACAACCAACAACTCCTAATACATTTGTTCAATATTTAATATTATTTTTAAAAATATTAATTACTTTTTTGTCTATTCTTAAAATATTCATTATTTCTCAGCGACCCGTGAATACGCGTTTTGGAAACGTACGCCTCTTGAACAATCTAACATTTTTATTGCTTCTTAAACGTATATTACACTGAAATAACAATTTCTTGTGCAAGCAATTTGCCTGAAGTTGTGCGTAAGGAATGTTTTCTATATTTCATTGAAATTTAGAAAACTACTCAAAAAGATAAAATTAAGATTTGAATATAAATAATTAAGAATGTATTTATAAAGTGCTATATAATATATTAATAACATTTATCTACTCTTTAATATTAATTCAAATTTAGTAAGATTAAAAGATCCCCAAATTTTTGTAGTAAATTTTGTTACTCCCAAAAATTAAATCACTGAGATAATAAAAAGAAGTATACATGTATGAACATCTTTGTTTTTTTTTTTTTTTATATATACAAACAGCTATTTTGACTGGGTAAAAACCTATAAAATGTACTAAAGTAGGTTCATAAATTTTGTTATTGTATTTATGTTTCCTATTTTGGATAAAATTTGTTGGACCACAATGCATTGAAATTAAATCTGGTGGCCTACTGGTTGTTTTCAGGTTTCCTGTATTCTTATAACACTTTGAAGAGGGCAACAGTTTAAACCATAAAAGAATGTACAATTAAAATATTTGATCATTGTTTCCTCATTTGCCCTTTTGTGTCCATTGAAGAGCCTTACAAGTATGACCCACAACATGCATGAGAGTAATGAGTGGGATCCATATATAATGCTCATGCTTGTGGCTTTGTGTGGGCATATATGGTAATGGTACTAACTTAGCATATAGTGTATAATATATACCTTAGAGGTGGATCAATGAAGTAGGAGAATCTTCCCACTTTTATTAGGTTAATGAGTGGAGTTTGTTGGTTTACAAGCATTCCAAATATATTATTTTTTTATCAATCAATTAAATATCCCTAGCTTTTATTTTATTTTCCCCTTGTTTAATTCCTTCAACTTATTTATCTTATTCTTACCAACAAAAATCAAATATAATTTCAAATTTCAAAAGCTTCTCACCTACAAAAATTGAAATCTACAATTTCAGTTAATGTTATAGTTTTCAACATTAAACTTTAACTTTAATAGGATAATATCTTTTCAGTCCAACACCACTATGCTTAAAATTTAGAATTTAGTAAGAATTATAAAGTAATTTTCATAAAAAGAACAACTCAACTATTAAAAATATGAAACTATGTAGTGAAAATAATTTGTTTAACTTGAAAAATTTATAAGCAACAACCATTAAAAAATAAAAGCAATAAATGAAAAAGGTATTAATATTTTTACGGTAAGACCACTTCTTTAACATGAAAAGTAAAATTTAGCAAACACAAACTACTTAATAGAATTTCTCTAATATTAAATATAAACATAAGAAACTAAAATCAAATGTAGAAAGAAGTACTTACAATAGTCAATATATTTAAAAAATAGTATTTTTAAATTTGAACAATAAAAAAATCTAAAACAGAATAAGAGTATGAAACTGATTTTTTCAACACGGTAAAAGAAAACAAAAATACTAAACACTTGGTGTCCCCCAATTTTCAATCTGGAGTATGAATTGCAATTTAACTATAATTATTTGATGAATATAAGAATCAATTTATCTGTTCTCTTCTTCCCTTTTTTATTTTTTTCCATAAAATTAATACTCATCTTGATCACATAAAAACTCTTCTAAGAAATTTAAAATAGAAAAAAATAACAAAAAGGGCTCTTAAAATCATGTTTTGGCATGTAGCTCTTAATTTCAATAGATGAATTCATAGAAGAAGAATAAATCGACTGTGCGTTCTCAATCATCAGAAATGCAGGGCTATTGAGGACTGAAGGTGCGTTCCATCGTATATGTTCGGCGGAATATTATTAAAAAGGTGACAGTACCTTACTCAAATATAAATAAATTAAAATTAAAATTAAATAAAATGAAGTAAGAGTGCAAACAAACTTTGTTTTGGACAAAAGAGAAAAACTGGAAATTACAGAAAGCGCAGTTTTTTTACAAGAGGCTTTCCTTTTATTAAAGTCATATATTTTAATGCATGGAGTTTCACATCAGACAGCAAAAGCTTTAGTTACTTTATGCCCAATGGAGGGTCCTTAGTTTTCTCTCTCTCTATTCTCTTCATCTCAAAGTTTCAATCACCTTGCTTCTTCTTCTTCTTCCTCTTCATCCTTCTGATCTTCTGTTTTTTTCAGGTAAAATGTTTTAATATTGCAGCTTGTGTGCTTGGCTTCCACGTTTTGTTTTCTTGTGTTGGTTGAACCAAGCAATTGGACCCTGAATTTCTGGAACCTTTCTGCAACCAACCCTCTGTCTGTGTCTCTGTTTTTGCCCTTTTTGCTTTCATGCCTCTAACTTTGCCATGCGTCTTTGTCTTTGTCTTTCCCACTATTAATGCCTCAGGATAGTTTTCAAACTTTGTTAATACTTTCCTAAATTCCTTTCAGGGCATTAAGACAAGTATGATCTTTCTTTCTTTCTCTTCTTTTTTGAGGGAGTCTTTTAACTGAATGCTTTGTGATTTTTCTCCCATTTATCTCTCTTCATGGTCTGCGCTTAAAGAACTGATTTTTTTTTTTTTTTGCTGAAGTAGAAGATGTTAGATGATTTAGTGAAGAGTATGGTTCATAAATTCAGAATTCTCCCTTAGCCTGTTTTTATATTTTTGTTGTCAAGATTTATCCCTTTTCAGTTATATTTGGGAACTTTTTAACCTTTTTTTTTCCACCGATAAAGTAACAATTACCCTGTGTGCACACTATTGGAACACAGAAGGTTGTTATATTTTCTAATATTTTGCTGTTTATTTTTTTTTATAATTATTATTTTGTGTGCAGCTTCTAACACTCAATTCCGTAATGTGAAATTTGTAATCTGCATTACTAAAACTTTTAAAAAGATATATTTGGGGACAAAGTGAAGAAATTTTGAAAAGATAGGTGTACTTCTTCAGTTCAATACATTGTAGAAGGTCTGAGATGAATTGTTTGTGGGGTTGTTTACAAATCAAGCGTGTAGCTTTTTTGTTTCCTGTTTGTTTGCTTGGCGATCTTGAAGGTTGTGCCGTGTAAAGTTAGATAGTTGAGATTACTGAGTTTGCTTTATGAGCAATGTGAATGGTGTTATTGCTTGATAGGGCATACAAAATTGGGAGCTTTGGGTTAAAGTGTGATGACTCCACCATTGCTGGGCATAGGGGAGGAGGAGGGTAAAAGCAATGTCACTTTGTTGGTTTCCTCATCGGTTACCATGGAAAGTGTGTGCCACAAGACCTTAGAATTGAAAGAACGCAACTACATGGGGTTATCTGATTGTTCTTCTGTGGACAGCTCAGTTCCGTCCTTCTCGGAAGAGACTAAAAGTAATCTGAACCTGAAAGCCACTGAGCTTAGGCTTGGGCTTCCGGGATCACAGTCCCCTGAAAGAGATTCCGATCTTTGCTTAAGAAGCTCAACTCAATTTGATGAAAAGCCCTTGTTTCCTTTGCGTCCTTTGACTGATGATCACCATTCTTCAACCAAGACTGCTGTTTTGGGAAACAAGAGAGGGTTTTCAGATGCCATGAATGGCTTCTCAGAGGTAAACACCAATTGATATTTACTTTTTAAATGCTTGCTTAACCAGACACTAAAAATTCCCAAAAAAATCATGCAGGGGAAGTTCCTAGTTGATTCAGAGGCCAATCCTATGCTATCTCCCAGGCCCCCTTCTAACTTGGGATTGAATGCTGGTTCTACACTTGAGAAGGCTGGGGCTCAGCAAAACAAAATGAAAGAAGCAGCAACAGCAAAGGTGGGGCTCGATAAGTCTCCTCATTCTGCCAATGAAACTAGACCAAGTATTGATTGTTCTGCAAATAATAATAACAGTGCACCAGCAACCAAGTAAGTGGAAAACTATAATCGATCACATTATGTTTGGGAAGTTGGTTTCAACTGTGGGAATCACCTCTAACCATATCATCCTTGTGTGCCAGGGCTCAGGTTGTGGGGTGGCCCCCCATAAGATCATTCAGGAAGAATTCATTGGCAACTAATTCAAAGAACAATGAAGAAGTTGATGGAAAAGTGGGGGTTGGTGCGCTGTTCGTTAAAGTCAGTATGGATGGGGCTCCCTATTTAAGGAAAGTTGACTTGAATAATTACTCTACATATCCAGAACTATCTTCTGCTCTAGAGAAGATGTTCAGCTGTTTTACCATAAGTAAGACAAAACTAGTTTTATGTGAAAAAACTTAAACCTTTCAATGATTAACGTGGACAGTCTGCCTGGATCCAGTTACTGCTTGTTTTGGTATGATTTCAGGTCAATGTGGATCTCATGGAATTCTGGGCAGGGAAATGCTGAATGAAACCAAGCTGAAGGACCTTCTTCATGGATCAGAATATGTTCTTACATATGAGGACAAAGATGGCGATTGGATGCTTGTGGGTGATGTTCCCTGGGAGTAAGTTCTAATTCATATATTCTTACTTTTCCACTGTCTTTTGTTTAAAAGAATAAATTCCTCAATGATAGCAACTTAATATTCTTAAAATGTGCTTTCTCATGACATAGTTATGATTCATGTTAGCTTCTCTTGGAAAGGAAGCACTAAAAAGAACTTCACAGTGATTGCATACTTAGATAATATAGTATTTTACTGTGTCTTCATATTAATTTAGAATTTCTGCTTTAATGTTAATTATATTACGTTATATGTTGAATCTTAGCTGTATCGTGTTTTATAATTTTAAAATTTATCTCATCAACATATCAGTGTTTGGTTCTTCTATCCATGTCTTGTATCTCTGTGTTTGCTGGGAAGGAACTTTGATAAATTGTGGAAAAATGATTTGGCTTTCACGAACGTATTTGAGTAACTTGTAGCTTATTTTCGTAAGAAACTTCAACTAACTTATGGAATAAGCTACTAGTTACAACGTATGGCTGTGGATCTGTGGAATACATTTTCTGTTTTATTGGGGACATCGTGGATTAAATTAGATTCCTCGGAGTGATATTCCCTTACTAGGAATATTAGTCCATCCAATATAGTTGGTAAATACTTATCATTTATTGGAATGTTTTTAATTTTTTTAATTCAAAGTAAAAACATTTAAAAAAAAATAGATAGAATAAGGTGGAACTAGGAAGTTGTACTAGGAAACAACTCCCATTTCTATGTTTGTTTCACCACTTAAAAATCCATTCCTGGGAATAAATAATTTCGGCGAATGTTTTTGTATACTTTTTATTAAACATGGGAATGTTACATTTCCAAACTGCCGTATATAGAATTGAAATAAACTCACATAACTGATTAAATAATGCTAGTTTGATGGAAATGAAAAAGAAAAAGAATTAACGTGTGTATTCTTTAACATTGTTTAGTACTCAGAAAATAAAATCGGCTATTGTCCGTGGCATATGAACCTCCATATTCTTACATGCTGTATCTATAGATAAAGACCACTTTCGTATATATAGGTCAAGCTTTTTGCATGTCTAATTTAATCTTTCATGAAATGAAGTTGCATAATTTTTGTTTCTCTGCAAACGAATTTCAAACAATGTGTCAACTCTTTGCAGGATGTTTATTGAAACGTGCAAGAGGCTGAGGATCATGAAGAGTTCTGATGCCATTGGTCTAGGTATTTTTTATCGAACCCATCTATCTTACAAGTCTAACTTTAAACATGTCAGAAAATCGTGTAAGGAAAAGCAATGAAGGTACAAACTCAATGCACATAACATGGTTAAGTAGTTTAACAATCAATAGGCAAACAAAAATTTCAAATTGCCTGGTAGTTATTTCAATTGTGCATTTTTGGTGGCAATAGTAGGGGATCAAGTTATATCTATAATCTTAGTCATCAAATAGTCTTATGTCTACACCACAGTACTAAGAGTTCTAGTTCCATTAAAGTTTGAAAATAAATAGCTTCTGCTTGCATTCTAAATATATGTAAAAATGCTAAAAGCAATTATGTTGAAAATCCAGATATGGTTAGAAGTGAGCAAATTTTTCAAATTTTACAAAAATGGTCTATAAATTATGAATGTGAATTAAGATTGTGGCAGAAATCAGAAGATAATCCCTTAAACCCAAGTTGAAATTGTTTTACTGTCCCAGTTGTTTGAAATCTACTTTCAACTTCTGTCAGTGTCCACGAGTTATATGTACTAAAATGTTCAGTCTATTCATATGTTGTTTGAATTTACATTTTTTGTGCCTACTTGCAGCTCCCAGGGCTGTTGAAAAAAGCAAGAGCAGGACCTAGGAATTGCGAGGGTTATTCTCTATCAATCAAACTGTCTACGGTATTAAAAGCTTCTGGGCTATCGAGGGCGAACAAATGAAGGACATGGTGTCTTGGAAGCTAGAACCGAAGGCATTTTGGAGTGGATAGAATCTCATACTAAGCTGCATCAATCCTTGTATTGTTTATTATGTCTGCCTTATGTTGTCACGCCGTTTATGCTTAACAAACTTCTTTAAATATTGTTATGTTAAAACTTACAAAACCTCCAAAGATTTGACTGTGGGAGTACCTATATTTTATGTACGCGAGTTCATGATGTTGTTGAAGGATCTGTGATGTGTAAATTTTGCAGCATACCTTCAGCAGGGTGTCCTGTGTTTGTGTGAAGAAAAATCAAGTTGTATGTCAGTATGTCCCTTGCCCTTGCCTTCTACTGCTGTTTACCACTTATCAAAAGTCATTACCAAAAAAGCATACGGTTGTCAGGTTCTAAAAAAAAACTGACACTAAAAAGCTAGATAGATGTTCTGATAATGAATGTTTTACTTATTTTCTGAAACAAACATTCATGTGCTTGGTGAAAGCTTTGAGATCTGAGCCTCGACCATGAACTATTTAGATTTTGTCAAGACATATAGGATATGGTTGTCGGGGGTGTGTAGGAGCCAAGCATGTGAATCTATGACCATTGGTTGCAGTGCATGGATGTTCCTGTTCAATCAAACCAACACACAGCAGTGGCATGACATTTATGGGGAATTTTTTAGCCATTTGTGGCTCTAGTTTTATGTTGGCGTACAAAGTCGTGTCTTGCCTGCCTCAACTAACGGGGTATTAAACCAAGTCGAGTAATGGGCGTTTCACTATTTTGTCTCCAACTTAATGCTCCATATGAAAGCAAGAGAATGCTGATTTGACGTCATTGGATTTAGTTGATAGTTGTTACCATGATTTACTATGTGCAAAAATGACACATGCAAGCACCTAAACAAAAGAGGGTTGTTTTAGATACCCACTTTGATGCAAACATAAAGGGGTTATGGTTAGTGGATTACAAATTGGGTGCATGTAGTGTTTTATGTCTTTTCTTCTGAATTATCTTGCAAAAAGTGTGGATTAAGTTCAGGTATGCATTCTTCCTATGCATGTGATTCTTTGTCGAATTTGATGTTCGCAGAAAATGTTGCAAATCTTATATCCAAGGTTTATTGTGCAGTTTTAACTTGTCAGCAAAATCCAAGAGGATAAGTACGAAAAAATTGTGAAGTACGGATAAAAACTAAACTTTGAATAAGAATAAAGGGTACGTGCATAGAAAAAAAGAATCTTGGTGAAGTGGTTGATTTGGCATAAGGGATTTATTTTCCGGCAAAATAATCTTAATCTATCTTATCTCGTATCTCATATCCCATATCCACTACTCCTTACGCATAACAATAATAAAGAATAAGAATATGCAGAGGTTTAATTTAGAAATGTCTCACTAGGAACATGTACCATGTACGGACTTAAGAGGCTTTTAGGGGAAGACAACGAAAAGAATGTAATTTTGAATTCCGGCAATGATAACTTTTTTGTCTACTAAATTCTTATTTCACTGACCTATAATATTGTATCAGAATATTTTGATTGAATAAAAATATGCACGTGAATATTATTACATTGAAATTATACTAGTCTCTCTCATTGAAAAACGTTATTTTGTGTTCTTTTTTACCAACTTTTTCTTACGTATGTTCTTCTCCTCCCTGTTTTAGTTTGGCCTTTGGATATTGAATAATTAACAATGTAAATTTCATTCTCGAAATTAATAATGAAAGATGAAAATTCCTCTACTAAATTTTAAGATTGCCGTGATCTCAGGAATTTGAAATTGAAAACACTAGTTTACATCAGTAGTTCAGAAAAAAAAAAGTTTAACAAAAGAATAATATTTTTAAATTTATGAACACGTAAGAATGAAATAAATCACAATATAAATTTTCTTAACAACATATTAAAATTTTAATTTGTTGTTGGATTTTGTATATTCTTTTGCTAAACATTAGTAGAATATATATTATAAATAATTTATTTTTGTTTGACAATTATTTATTATTAAATGATAATAATACAAAAATGGTTTAATTACTTGTTTTTATCTTTATGAAGATACAACTTTTACCTTTTTCATTTTATATTTGAAAATTATTCATTTTGATCGCTTACATATTATTCATTTTTCTTTAACCTTACTGTACTATATTTTTTTTTCAAATCTTTATAGAGACTAAGAAAAATAAAAAAATAGTACTGATAAAGAATGATAGGAAGTTTTTTAGTATAAACTAAAATTAAAAACTTGTTAACATGTAAATACCAAATACTAATTTAAACTACTAAAGATATAAGGTGTAAAACAATAAAAACACACAAAATTAGATAAAATTATATTTTGATGACATTTCACAGACTCATTTCATAGTGTAGAATTTTCACAACCAAGCACTTTAAATGACTTTTAAGAACTAAAAATAGCATATTATTTTTCAAGTAAATTATAATAATCCCTCAGTTGAAATATTATTTAATATGAAATTCTAAAAATATCACAATATTTTTTTTCGTGCAAACTATAATAATCCATCTTCTGAAATATTGATTTAATATAAATGAAATTTAATTCAATACTATTACATTAAATTAATAGCATAAAGTAGATTATTATGTATCTATTTCAATTCACATTAGGGAATGAAATATTGTCACGGGCTTAATTTTTCTATGAATTTTTCTCTCTTAAAAAATAAGTTAAAGTAAACAAAATTTACGGAAAATCTAAAAATAAATAAGCTCCTTAATTTTTAACGAGGAAAAGGAAACAATCAATTCAAAAAATCATGAAAAAAAGAACTTAATAAATAAAATTAGCTTTGGCCCTCTCTTCCTCGCTCCACTTACTTCATACTCTCTCTTTTCCTTATTCCTTTTCTCATGAATCATCCACTTTTACCAAAAGATTGAGAAACATATAATAACTTTTTAGTTTTAAAAATTTTATTTTAGTTTTAATTTTAAAACTTATTCCTACATTATATATTTTAATCTTCATCTTAAACAAGAATGTGTCGTTGAGCAATTATTTTAACAAGGGCATTTTTAACAATTTCATAAATGAGTGATTTTAAAAATTATTATCACCAATTTAAAATAATGTTTTATCCTAATTTTATATACCAATAATTTAATTTAATTTTCTTACTTTGAAACTTTAATTTCAATTTTAATATGCAGCTAAAAAGAAAAAGAATTCATTTCCTGACCATCTTAAACCATCATCATTTTTTCATTTTTTCTAGCCATTTAGTTCTTTCATTTTCATTCGAAAAGAAATATCAATAATTAAAACTATTCTTGTATGGTAATATAAATTATTTATTATTATAATTTATATATTCACAAATACTTTTTATTAAACATTTTTCTTTTCCACCATTCAAACCAAAATACTAGTAACTTTTAAATGAACATAATTAAAATCCAGAGGCAATTGGCCCACATTCATACCCGTGGATCTAGCCATGGGATTTTGGTCAATAAAGACGACATGCAAAGTGGGTTTAGTTTGGATTTATTTGATTGGTTGCATTTGCACCTTGGCAATTCCTTCCTACACCCCAACATTTGCTTCCTGCACCCCATCAAAATATTATAATGCCAGAAACATCCTTGACAGAATATTTAGAAAGAGAGTGGTGCAGTGGGTGTTGTTAAGTGGTGTGGATGTTCTCCGCCGACCGTAATGATGGTTGTTGCAAAGAAAACTTCTCTAACAGCTTCATCGGGAGTGAGAGGTAAGTGACTTCGTGAGTAAGAGGTAAGTAACTTCTGTTGTTGCATTACGTAGAGGGAACAAAGTGGGTATAAAGTTGTTGTAATATTCATATCCTGAAAATAGGTTCCAGAAAATAAAGTCCGAAATAGGTTGTGGGGTGTGTGAAATACCTTACGGAAAATATTTTTCGTAAAAGATTTTTGTATTATGAAAAACATTTTCCGGAAAGAGAGGGTGTGAGAACCGAATTTTGTATTGTGAAAAACGTTTTCTGTAAAAGGTTTTTGTATTATGGAAAATATTTTCCGAAAGAGGAGGTGTGAGGACATGGTTTTGTATTATGGAAAACATTTTACAAAATTTTCTTACGAAAAACGTTTTCTTTAATACAAAATCCTTTTACGGATAATATTTTTCATAATACAAAATCCTCTTACAAAAAATGTTTTTCATAATACAAAAATCTATTACGAAAAACTTTTTCCGTAAGATATTTCACACCCCCACAATTTAGTCTCTTCTGAAAAATATTTTTCGAAATACCCTAACCCTTTTTGTCTTCATTAACAAGGCTATAGATATCCATTCACACATTCTGATGGAGTGCAGGAAACAAATGTGGGATACAGGAAGCAATTGTCTTGCAAGGGTGACGGATTCTTCCTCACCTCCGTGACCTCGTCGTGCATCTCCATACTAGATTTAAAAAATCTATTTCACCCTAAATCTAAAATTATATACCGGATGACCTCATTCGGTATACCTTTTTTCCAAAATTCGCACCAATGTCTTCGAAGGAGTTCACCATGCCATTAAAATAAAGACCATGAGTCTGCCTGCACCGCTGGAAACTATCCCAAGTTGCCAACACCCACACCTTATGAATGAAAACCCACCATGTAAGTGCAATCGTCAACGCCACCATGCACTTCCGTTGCACTTCCATGTAGCCAAGGCTTGCCCTCCATCACACCAACTCCAAACACCTCATAGACTCTGGTTTACAAAATTGCAAACCGGATGATGTCCATCCACTGGCCATCCAATTTGTAAATTTTTTTAAAATGTAAACTAATCAGGGTGGCGTCTGATTTGGAAATTTTTTTTAAATTTAAACCGGATAGAATGGTGTCCACATTACAAATTATAAACCTGATTTCATTCTCCAATTTCTCATCCGGTTTGTAATTTGTATACCAGATGCCACCCTATCCAGTTAACATTAATTTTTTTTAAACCAAGCGCCATTTGTAATTTGTATACCAGATGCCACCCTATCCAGTTAACATTAATTTTTTTTAAAC
>Ga0123340_1003061_pt1 | contig 15476 bp, 10 predicted proteins | sample SirMexnodulemix_FD_89961 | JGI IMG/M metagenome (GOLD analysis project Ga0123340, IMG submission 89961) | Root nodule microbial communities of legume samples collected from Mexico - Siratro Mexico nodule mix | ecosystem: Host-associated > Plants > Roots > Nodule | place: Mexico: Nepantla... | reverse complement strand
TAATAATGTTTTTTTTTTGTTTAAAAAAAAAAAAAAATCTAATATTTTTTTTTTTTTTTTTTTTTTTTTTTTTAACAGAAAATATAATGCTGATGAGATATTGTTTGAAATAGAAAAGAAAAATTAATGAAAATGAAATAGAGTTTGAATAACGTGTGTGACTGCCTTTGTTTAATAATGGAAAATTCAGTGTTGTCTAGATCATGAGTAAGAAAAGTGCACTATCTTATGCTTTTTAGAAAGCCACCTGTGCTGCATCACAACTGGGATCTCAATTTTCTGGCATAAAGTGTGTTGGCAAGTAAGGTTGCTGGGTCATGGGATGTGTGTATTTGGCCAGTCCTGCTCTGTTAATTTAGGTTGTGTTCTCTGCAGCCCACTTCTCAGAGACAAACCAACTTATCTTGACTTGATTTGCTTTAATCTCTTGCCCTCATATTCCCATGCCTGTTTGCTCTTCTCGACAACCTATTCCAGAAGCCTTTCGACAACCTTGAACGCAATCTAAAAAACCACTTACACTATGCCCACCCCAAACTAAAAACCACGTACTCAACCTTTCAAACCCAACAATGTCAAAACAGTCACTGTTGTTGAAATGCAATTATGTCGAGACAAGATTATATAAACTATTCTAACATGAACACAACCTCAAACACAATCTCGAAAACCACGTACACTATGCCTACCCTAAACCAAAAACCATGTACTCAACCTTCAAACCCAACAATGTCAAAACAATCACTGTTGTTGAAATGCAATTATGTGGAGACAAGACGATATAAACTATTCTAACATGAATATTGTTTAAGATAGAAATTGAATATGTGGATTTTTTCTTTTTGATGAATTTGGAAGTAAAGAAGAATTTATGGTATAAATTTTATATAATATAATACGGTATTAATAGAATTGAATTGCTATTTGTAGAAATATCAGAGTTTTGTTTCGCTGAAGTTCCTCAATCCTAACCTAGGTCTTACAAGAAACCCAATTGGCCATGCGTGGTTATCATAGGTGAAAGTTGACCCCCCTTTTCAGTTGCAAACCCCTTGTTATAAGTTCTTCCTAGCCTTCTAAGGGTTATCATGATGGACTCATGTGGTTAACTGCCAAGCCCATGGACCATGTAATGGTTCAGGTGTGGTTGAGTTGGATGACAATTGACTTAAGCTAAAAAGTTGGATAACTTGACAATATTCAATTTACTATTTGATTACAACTTATAGTATAAAAAAAAATTATGATTTGAGTTGTGCATATTGTTTAATTATGTTGTTCTCTATATATTTAAGTTGTTTTGTACTTATTGTTGCTTAAAGTTATATTTGATATTTGATGTTGGCTCTACACTATTAATATAATGTATTGTTTTGGTATTTTCTCAACTGTGCAGATCTTGTATAGTTTGGTTGTCTACTTTTTGCTTGTTCTCATTATTTCCTAAAAACACTTCTGTTTAAATTTGTTGTTCTTAGAAAGTGGATTTAAGTTTAACTCAACCTTAAAAGATTGGCCTGCAAACTAAAGTTTGAACTTGCATATATACTATAATTTGACCATATATCTGGTTGATGTAAGATCTTTAACACATCACGGAGTATAGAGGACTAGACATCTTAAGTGTAGGACTAGATATTTGTGGGTGGTCTAATAGTGTGTGACATGATAGACCCAACAAATCTGGTTAAGAAATGCTTTGATAATTTTATGGATTTATGTGTAACTCAACCTTCCAAAAATAACTTTACATATATATTATTATACGGTCACATCTCTAGTTGACGTGAGATTTCCAGCAGTTGCAATTGATGGAGATGTATATAATAACTTTTTTGTATTGAATAGGACTTGAACTTTTAACATTTATATTCTCTTGTTTTGTCTCAAGGAGATTGAGGAAAAGAGAAAACAAATATGCTCCTACTATCACCTATTTTATGCTTTGAAGGTTGGAATGTGATATGCAATTTATTTCTTTTACTGTTATTGATGTACTCAGGGGAGCTGGCTAGTGCTGTTGCAGAGTTAGAAGAAAGCAATCACAAACTTGCAATACTTAAGGCTGAGAGAGATGCTGCAAAGGGCGCAGTTCTCCCAGTCTTAAATGTTGGAAGTCCGCACATTCCTAGTGATAAGATTAGAGACAAGCAAAAGGACTTGCAAGATATGGAATCTACTTTGAAGGATCTATTGGTATAGTTCTTGGATTATTTGATTTAGTTTCAGATTTGTAGGACATTGTACCTTAATTGTTGAGTTTTTCAGGACCAAGGTTCTACACGATTGATGGAACTGAAAAGTCTTCATGAGGAAAGAATAAGAATATTACAGCAGTTGTGTGATATACAGGTTTGTTTCCCTTAGTGCTCTGTACTCAAGTATATTTAACTTATATTTGTATTGTAAAATGTATGTATGTGCATTTTCTTTTTCATTTTATTGCTGTAATTTTTGGTGTCGAATGATTGAGCAGAACACTTTGAAGAATTTCAAGTGTATTACTTCATCCCATGCTTACCAATTGGTTAGAGATCAGATAGAAAAGTCAAAATCAGATGTTCTGGAGTATCAGGCCTTATATGAGAAACTACAGGTTGTAACTGGTCGGTAGTTTCAGTTATGCATTTTGATTGTTGCCATTTTTGCTAGAATAAAATACTGATTATGAGCTCCCGTTCCAAACCAATTTTTTGTTATTTTATTATAGGTTGAGAAGGATAATCTTAATTGGAGGGAGCGGGAGTGGTACATTAAAAATGATTTAGCAGATATTTTTCAAAGATCTGTGGCTGTTTCAGATTTTAGAGTGGCTGATCTACACTCTGAGATACAGAAAAAGATAGAGGAAGTAAATATGATTGAAAATAAGCTGAAAGAAGAAGCAAGAGAGCCAGGTTTGGATCCACCTTCCCTTTGTTGTTTAAGACATGCTATCTTGTTACTGTTTGTTTATAATTTGCGGTGCCTTTGCTTTGACTTCAGGAAGGAAACAAATTATTGCTGAATTTAAATCTTTGGTTTCTTCGTTTCCTGAAGAAATGGGGTCTATGCAAAGCCAACTAAGAAAATATAAAGAATCAGCTTCAGATATCCATTCTTTGCGTGCAGATGTGCAGTCTCTTTCTAATATTCTTGACAGGAAGGTTAGTATATTTGCTTACACGAACTGCACATTTTGGTAGCATAAATTCACTGGTCCTGAAAATTTGTTTTTAAATAACAGGTAAAAGAATGTGATGCATTTTCTGTTAGGTCTGCCAGTCAACTTGCTGAGATAAAGAGGCTGCTTGGTGTGGTATGTTGTATTTGACTCAAAAACTTAAGCCGTGCTGCATTAGTGTGGTTATCTGAGCTTGCCTCTATATGTTGTTTCAAAAACTTTATTTGGTATTATCTATATTATTGACATTTCATTTACTGGGATAGTATATAGGGATTATTAATTTAATTATTTTGCAAGATTTATTTCAATTGTCACTTCTAACATCAGAAGAATACATTCAAGGAAATTAATGTTGCATGCCAAGTCTTATAAATGTTAAACAGGCAGATAGAGTTAATTTTCTAATCCTCCATTTCCTTTTATGTTAGAAACTTTGCTTTGCTTTTGATGCAGTTTCAAGATTTGAGAGAAAGTGAACTGGACTTGAAGTTGATGTTGGAAATGTTTAGACGTGAGTCCATTGATTCAAGGTTCGAGTCTCAATCAAGATCTTGAATTCATTTGATGTTCTGATTTGTTCTGGTTTACATATTTTTTTTTTTCTCTCAATATGTTTTTACGTTTGAAAGAACTTTCTGGACAAATGTTTATGAACAAATGAATTGTGGAAGCAAGTTACTATTTCTTTTTATTGGACATTAGAGAAATGTCAGCACCATAGTTTTTATCAGTCCTAAATAGCAGTGCGGACTTGATGACCATGAAACTACTAGGATGACCATTATTCTGAAATTTAGGAACAAAAGAATTGTGGAAACAAGTTAAAATTCTTTTTATTGGCACTAGAAGAAAAATTAGCAGCATAGTTTTTATCACTCCTGAATAGCAGAGGTGGACTTGACCATGAAACTGCTATAGTGGAACGATCATCATTCTGAAATTTTAAATACATGTTAAAACTAATGGTGGAGAGAATTTAGTTGATCAAATATTGAGAAAATATGAATGTTCTATCTATTGATTTGAGCTGACATAAGATTTATTTTATAGGGAGAGAGTGGATTACTGATTCATGTTATAGTTGCACCCAACTAATGAATTGTAATTGTCGTAGGGACCGTGGCTGTCAGTGCAAGCTTAGGGTGATGACACCCCTTTAATTCTAAGTAGTAAAAACAGTTTGTATACACTAACATCACCCCTTCAAGCTCAGGGAATCAGAAAGAATCTGATATCCGCAAATAATTTTGGCAACTATGTGGGTCCATCGGGAGGGCACCAGGCTCTGAATACCGTGTAGAAATAAATGGTAGCTATCATATTATATATAGAATGTAACTTGCAATACATAGAGATGGGCCTAGGTCCATATAATATATCTAACTCCTAACTCAGAAGTGCCCGTTGCTTGAAGCATAGTGTTCCGTTGCGTTTCCAAACGCTGTGTCCATCCCTTCCATGAACATAGAAATTTGTTGACAACTAAGTAGTTAGCCAAATTTATTTTCAAATCCTTACAACTTCCGTGTGATTTGTTATGAAAGACATCGCCCAGTTGAACTTGAAAGGGTGTGTGATGGGTCCACCTTCAACATTAAGTTTTGAACAAGCCTTAGAGCAATGAAGAAAAAACCACCAATTAATCTCCTCAACTTCATGGTTTCTGCTTGTGCGGTGTCTCTGGAAGAATATAGAGATAAAGAAAGCCATTGACAGGACAGTGACAAGTTTGTTAGGAATGGCAAGAGGTTAGAGATGACTGGAAACTATTGAGCACAGAGGCTGTAGAGATGGGGATGGCTAAAAACTCAGTGCTACGATCCAATTGAACGTGTGGGACTTGAGTCCCACATTAGAAATGTGGGATTCAAGCATGGGATATACAAGACCTTGGGCTCTCCAACTAAGATGGCTAGCTTTTTGTGGCGTGGTCCTCCCAAGGATGTTATCCATTGGTTTCACCATGTCTCTTAGCAGGGGATGGTATTTTTGACGTTGTAATGTTAGCTCAAGATTATCAAAGGATTTATATTGTGACAGCCTAATTTTTATTTGTTATTTGGGGAAATAGTCAACAAGCTTGTATTACCTCAAGTCACTTCATAACCTGGGAACTTCCGGCTAATACTTTCACTAAGCCACATAACATAATGAGAATATAGTCAACCATGTCTGCATGAAGTTGGACACGATTGTGATTCAAGCTCCAACTTTAGTGAGATTGTTAAGTGTTAATGATATTTTAGTCTCTATTTTATTTGTTATATGTTTACAACTTGTATTGTTATGTAACATCATTTGTTGTATATAATAGTCTTGCACCAATTGATGCTTGGTTTTCAAAACTATGATTTCTTTACAATGAAATTCTTCTATAAGATTTCAATATAACAATTTTTAAAAATAAAGATCAAACTTTTACTATGGTAGGCATTTTTGTTGAACTAGTAACATTTTGCCATGCTAGGTCCCCTGCACATGAAACAAAAATTGTGGATTACTAACGGGATCGTGTCTGCAGGGATGTCATGGATGCGCGGGAAGCAGAATATAGAGCCTGGGCACATGTTCAAAGTTTGAAATCATCACTTGATGAGCACAACTTGGAACTTCGAGTTAAGAAAGCCAATGAAGCAGAGGCCAGATCACAACAAAAGCTGGCTGCTGGTGAAGCTGAGATTGCGGACATGAGACAGAAATTAGAAGAATCTAAAAGGTTGGTCTATGCTTCTCACGTGTGCTTATTGTAAGATGCATTATCTATTCTATTTTGCCATACTAGGTATCAGAGAAAACATAATAGAAATGAACTGTGAAATTTTGATAAGAGTGACAGTACAAGGAGTGATATAGCTAAGCTATACGACTCAATACTGAGTCAACCACTAATGCACTAGCTAACAAACTCTAACTAAAGAAATGCATGTGAAATTGCAAAAACATAAATGTAGACATTATCTTATCTCAATTATATTTCAATTTGCATCTGATTGCACTATGAAGGTTTCATGAATGGTGAGGTGTTCTTTTGGTCTTTCTTTTTGGTTGCTTGGTTTTGTTTATAAAGAATGAAGGTGGCATTATTTTTCTAAAGTTAGAATTTGTCTTTATTTTTCCTCTCTCTTGCAGCAGTTGATTTTTTCTTCCTATTTTTATGTTTTTTTTTTATTTCTGTTGGAGATCCCATATTAATTAGAGATATGGCCAACCTTTAGTATATAAGCGAGTATAAGCCTTAACTTACAAAGTCAGTTTTGTAAGGTTGAATTTGACTCATGTTCCTTAGCATGAGGAAGTATGTCAGAGATTTCATATCGAGTAGAGATATGACCAAATTATAGTATATTAGTAAGTGCAAATCTCATCTTTTATCAAGCTGGTTTAGTAGGGTTGAATTAGACTTAAAGTTAACTTTCTAATATAGTATTAGAGCTTATTGTAGCAATGCTTGTTGGACTTATCATACCACTTGCTATCGGCCTCTTTCCACGCATGAGATGTCCAATCCTTGACATGAGGGGGTGTTGAAGATTTCATATTGACTAAAGATATGATCAAATTATAATATATAAGTGGGTGCAAACCTTATATTACCAAACTGATTTTGTAAGGTTGAGTTAAGTTTAAAGTCCTGCTTTATAAAAATATCAAATAAAAATAAGAGTATAAGTTTGCAGATTAAGCTGTCTTGATTCTTTTTTTATGAAATTACTTGAGAAAATGGGTGGATAACAGAAAATCTTATTATTTTTGTCTTGGATTTTCCTATTATTGGGTTTTTGGTTTGATAAAAAGAACTTGTTTTTCCTTAATCCTTTTCAATAAGAGCTTCTCCGTTCATTTCTCTAGTTTCCATTTGTTGAAGCGAAATTGCTTTGTCATTGTGTTCTATACATATGTTTTAATACAAGAAAAATATAGTTTTTCTTTCATGTTGGTGTTTGTATCCTTTGAATTGGAAATTCTACTCTCAGTTATGTGATGAATGTGCTTATGCTTTTTCAATAGAGTGGAAGTTTATCCATATTTATGTCAAAACAGCTGAAGGTTTTTGTCCTTCATCTGTGTGCAACTGTATTCCATTCCCTTAAATCTGCTGTATAATTAATTGATGGTTAACTCTATTTGTCCATATTGTTTCCTATTTCAGGAAAATGTGTGATCTGTCTGATGTCTTGAAATCTAAGAACAAACAAAATGAGAACTACTTATCTGAAATAGAGGTATCTTATCTTAATGGGGTGGAGTTCTTTGATGCATAATGACATATTTTACTGATTATTCTCTTTTGTAATTGTTTCTAACTCTGAAAATGTGTTTGATCTGTTGCTGTTGGCATGATTATCCTGCAGAGTATTGGACAAGCATATGATGACATGCAAACTCAAAACCAACATCTGCTGCAGCAAATTACTGAAAGAGATGATTACAATATTAAGGTAGTTTGTCTTGAAATCAGTTGCATTTTCATAGTTTACTTTTAAAGTGATAATTTTCCCTAATATCTTTGTGATCAGCATATTAACAAGTTCCTCTGTAATTTACAAAAACATACATTCTTGGATGGGCATTGGTTGGGATTAGATGAAGTTAGAGCTAATCCGCTGATAGTGTTGTATTGTGGTTGTTATGCATCTGTCATTTTTTTTTTACTTTCTTCAGTGTTTCTTTTATATTTTTTAACTTTTGGATACTCACATGTTATAAGTAGTTGTTTTCTGAAATTAATTCCCCCTCAGCTAATGTCTGTAGCCTGCTGTCATCCATAGGAACAGTCTGTTCTTTCTTAGTCTTCTCGTTGTCCCTTTGGTGTGGATATTTATATATATGTATGTATGTAGTACAGCTTAGTGGTGGACAAGACTCTTCGTTTTAAACTGTCAAGTACATCCATTTTATTTATATTATAGATACGACCCTTTGCTCTGTTTGAATGGAGTGCTGTCTAATCTTGTACTATCTTTCGAGAATTTTGCTTATTTCCTATACAATAAATGAGTTTGGTGAATATTTCAGTATTGAAACATGGAAATTGTATATATCTTCAATTAAATGACTTAAGTGCATGTGGTATATTCTCACACAATACATTTTCGTAACATTATGTTTTCATCATATCCATAAACAATATATCTTCTCACATGTATACTGTACTTTTTAGTATTTATGAATGTATAGATGTGTGCAAAGCTTACCTTAGTAACTTGGTTTTGTGAGGTCGAGTTAGATTTAAATTTCACAATTTTAAGATGGTATTAGATTACAACTTTGATTTTGTTGCCCAGAATTTCTACTCTGCATTGAGCATTTTCTAATATTCCTGGAGACCAGGTATGTGTTATATACTAATGTTTGTCTCTTGGATTTTTTTATTGATTATTGGTGCAGCTTGTTTTGGAGGGTGTACGGGCGAGGCAGAAGCAGGATTCTTTGCTCATGGAAAAGCGGGTAATTGAACGAGATATCCAGCAAACAAACACATCCCTGAATTTATATGATATGAAAGCTGCAAGAATTGAAGACCAGGTAGCTGGGTCTTGATTTAAATCTTAAATTTCACCTCAGCTATAACTTTGGAATTTTACTTATCCTTACTTTTTCAGTTGAAGTTTTGTTCGGATCAGCTTCAACGAATTGTAGACGATAAGCTTCAATGTTCTGTCACTTCAGAAAATACACAAAGAAGGCTGTCTGATATTAGAAAACAAACTCAACAGATTAGGGATACAGTGGTCGAAATGCAATCAAAAATTGGTAGTAATAGGGTGACGCGAATGGAGTTACAAGTAGAACTTGAGAAAGAAAGGTATCTAGTCTGTAATATATACAATTTTTGTCAAATGTTTTTGGCATGCTTCTGTTGTAACCTTGTGTCTTTTCATTACTAAGGTTTGCCAAAAAAAGAATAGAGGAGGATCTGGAGGTTGCTAGGAGAAAGTTTTCACGCCTTAAAGAACAGAATGAGGGCTCTTCAATAACAGAAAAGCTTCAACAGGAACTTGAAGAGTACAGGGAAATTATCAAGTGCAGTATCTGTCAAGATAGGGCAAAAGAGGTATTTTTTAAGGAGATTTATTATTTGTACAACATTCTGTTTCTATCTGTCTCTGTGCACATTTATTACATATTATAATAATTGAGAGAGATAAACACAAATATGTTCTATAAATTGTTGTAATGTATGTGCATTGTCTGAAACTCATTGGAAGCATCTTGTGGTTATGATGATCAAGCTGAGTCTGGAGTTCGGGGTGAGGGTTGTTGTAGCTTCACATCTAATGGGACCCAAGGTTTTAGAAACAGTGATTTTAAGATTGTTTAGAAGTGATTTTAATTTTATGGATTTTCTGAAAAGCATAGGTTGTATTTTGTTGTTACATTAATAAATTTGTTTTAAATGTTAGTTATGATTTCAGCCTTTTCCATGAGCTACTCAGAATAACCAGACGTCTGATGTACTTTTTTAGTTTCTGCATTTCTAATCTTTTAAAAAATTTTAACGACATGATAAAACACAAAGCGTCGTCCCAGTAGGTGAGAATTCAAGTTCCAATGTTGTTATTTACTGTGGAATCCATCTTGAGCAGTTTCTCCACTGTCCTTCTGGACCTCCCTCCTTTTGGCCTTCTTTGCAAGTCTTGTCCAAACTACCATAATTGATTTTCTATTATCCTTTTACAGTCTGTAGTAGACCAATTTCTCTTACGTATACAATCATTTCAAAATCCCATGTTTTGTTGTATGGCTACATGTCCGCGTTGGTATTCTCATTTCTACTTCTCTGATGTTTTGTTTTTCTCTGAAAGCCCCACATTCACGATCCTAAGGAATACTAGCATGTTATGTTGTTGAGTTTTAAGTTGGGTTTAGGGTTTACATTCACGATCCTGGGGAATACTTGCATGTTATATTGTTGAGTTTTAAGTTGGGTGTTGAATAACTAACACAACCTCAATCTGAGCTTGGGACCTGGTATGAGACCATTGGTGGAGTTCCAATTTTTTTTTTAATAAATTAATAAATTTTTTGTTTGGCGGAAAAGGAATATTGACTGGTGTTGTAATTGCAGTCACCCTTAGCATGCCTTTGTTGTGGCCTCTTTTGGGATGTCTTTATAGCAGTCTCAAGGAGGGCTTGTTTCACATTGACTAAGCTCAAATAGAGCTTATTAAAACTTGGGCGGTCCTCGCCTTACAAATTAGTTGTAAAGGATTGATTTTGATCCTAATCCAAATTTTGAAGAATAGGAAAGAAAAGGAGAATTTATAACTAGGGTGAGGATGACTTAGCACATAAAGCAGAAACTTCTGACTTGGAAAGCTAAGAGAATATTACCGTGGCAGACTTCTCACTCTGTATGTAGGAGGCAAGTGCTTCTCTTAAATATCAACAAGTGAGCATTAAGGGAAGCCATGGGTATAGTTCTTTCTAACAAGAGTTTATAGGGGAAACTGGCACGTAGATGCAAGCATGCATCCTGCTCCAACTAAATCCCACGTGCTTCCAAAATTTTAGCATTCTCATATTTATATGAAACTTCATGTTATGCCTGCAGAAGGTTCTTTGCAGTAAAACAATATACACAATGCTCACTAAGAACCCAACAAATAATTCCACAAACGCAGAAGCTTCATAAGTTTAGCTATGAAATTTTACTTCCCAAATAATGACAGTTTTCCTCTACAACTGAATACATCAAATAGCTGTGCGCTGCTACATTTTAGCCAACCCATTACTTGGACTTTTAGAAACTTATCTTCAAACAAGTATGTGTTTGGTGTTGACCAAAAACCTATAAAGATTTTTCTATATTAAATGCCAAAATAAATACCCTGCTGTTTCTGAAATATATTTACATGTAATGTAACTTTGTAGAGTAATGAGAATTCTCCATTCAATGGTTGTATTGTTGGAAAGTACTCATCTTTTGGGAAGTACCCTTCCCTTCTCATGGGTATTATAATCAACCAGAATCAAATGTACTCTAATTCAAAATGCGTAATTGATGTTAGGCTGTAAGGATGTTCAAGTCCTTCAATGAAATAAAGCTCACCAGTTACCAAGTCAGTTTATTTCAAAGTCCGACTTCCTTAATCCTTCATTGTCTGATGAATGTTCATTAATATATGTACTTGACATGTTATAGTTGCTGTAAAAGTTGTTTCAGAAAGAAGTGAAGAAAATAGGCTAAAGTAATATGTTTGAACTTTTTGGAAAGGTGTAAATAGGTCCTATACTTTTAAAGTTTATAATTGAGTTGCTAAACTTATTATCATTTTTAATCAGTCTCCTTTTCTAGGGTTTTGTTAAAATAGAAGAATCTTGATCCTTGGTAAATGAGGAACTTATTTAGAAGTCCTCAAATAGTTTAGGTACCCACTTCATATGATTAAACCGTTACTTGGTCCCTGAGTTATTTGACAATTTCATGCCCTATAAACTGTCTGATTTGTACAAAAGGAAGAGACCCAATTAAAAATGATTTATAAGCTCAAGTACTTTTTAATGGATCATAAATGGTTTAGTGGTTTAGTTATGACCCACTCATTATAATTAAATTCAAATTTTATCAAGGTATCTGCTTGACATCCTAGAGCATAAGCTAATACCTTTTGGTTTTCTTCATATCTATATGACGATACCCTGCTGCATTGATTGCTGTTGGATATAGGCACTGTTTGGTTAAATTTCTCTAAAACTTTATCATAAGCTAAAACTAGTTTAGCTTTGGAGTAAGCTTCAGCCATAAGCTAAAATTAGGTTATATGTAAGTTAAAAAATTCGCTTATGGGAGAAACTTATTACAGATTTAGTTCTCATTTTCTTCATTTACTACTAGTGATATATGCTCTATTGGTTGTTAGTCTGTCTACAAACAAATTAAGATTTATGTATCCTTTTTTTGTTGTCAGGTGGTAATTACAAAATGCTACCACTTGTTCTGCTACTCATGTATCCAGAAAGTTGCTGGGAGTAGGCATCGCAAGTGCCCGCAGTGTGCTACAAGCTTTGGCGCTAATGATGTGAAGTCTGTTTATTTGTAACTAGAAAATTGGTTCTGTCCCGCATCTTGAAAAGAGGCCGGTGTTCTTTTGAAAAAGATCTGGTGTATGGATACCTAGGAGGTTCAATTGTATACTTATTCCCAACTGTTGAGATAAGGAACATTGGCAGCGATCAATGAGTGCCTGTCTCCATTTGGACCAAAAATGATTATTTTTGCTGGTACTTGAACTTACTGGTACCGCCTGTGCGCATTTTTTTTTTGGAATATGGGATTGTGTTTAGTTTTAACATTTTTAATAGATAGAACTTGGAGCAATAGGAAACGTGATATTTGTTCTTTGCAGATTTATCATAATACTTCTTCCAATGCCATTTGGAGAAGTCATGAAGGTTGATATTTAGACCGTGCCATTAATAATTCAAATCATTCCAAATCTGGAATTGGCCATCATGGCGAATTTCCTTGGAAGTTGACTCCAACGGTGGCAGCGACATGTCTTACATCTGTGGTTCTTTTAGTCAAATTTTGGTTTTGGGGATCTGTACATATGTTAGATTTTATAAGTGGTCGTTCAATTTTGTTTATAACATCATGTAATTTGTGTAATCGTGGATTTGCCAAAATATAATTGTAATTGATCTTGTTGAAAGTTATGAAAGCTTGATTTATTCTATGTACATTTTTGTTGTCAAAATATTTTTGAACCGTTGTCTCGTCTTGATACATCCATTATGTTGGGTCAGACGCATCTGTTGAAACTCCTCCATGATGTGGTTGTATTTTAAATCGATATAAACTTGTTTTCATTGAAACCTGGCTATTTTGAATTGATTTGATGCAGCCGCTGGCATTTGTCCAAGACTTTATCTCAGGATATGATCTCGTAAGAAGTACATCAGTTTTCGAAACCTTACCTCAGCATGTAGTTGTAATTTATCACAAACTGCTTTAAACTAGAAATTTGTTCACCGCTTGTCCTTCTGTTTTCATGATTCGGACACAAAGTTTACTTACTAGTCAGGTGGGTTGAAGTTCAAGTTAAAGATGTACTTTGTGGAGTTCGTAGCATTGATACTATTGAACATCTTAGGACCTATTTAGTAGAAGGACAACACTTGCGTGTTCGAAAACTTAGTTTCTAAATCTGTTTGGTTGGTCGTAAACAATGTTTCAAATGTTTATAAATGTTTATTGGATAATGCAGTTTTTTGCGTTCAGTTTTGAGAGCTTACAAGCTCCATTTTTTGGTATCTTATTAAATGATTTGACAAAGTAATGTAGCTTGAAGGGTCTACTCTAAAGACAATTTTCGTACACCATAGGCGTTGTAGATGTTCTCCAATTAAATTAGAAGTATTTTATTAATTTACATTTTACTAAACGTATTACATATTATTTTGCTAAATATACTAATTTGTTCTATTAGACTTTTGCTTCCTGCACAATTTTAAAATGACCATTATATATTTTATGCTTTATTTTAATGGTGTCTCCTTCATTTTTTGTGAGCGTGTTTTTTTCACTCCACCAAAAGTTTTTATTTCATTGCTACAACGCTTAAGGATTCCCACGAGTTTTGGTGGTGGTTTAAAGTTGGTTAGCCTTTGATAGGTGCAAAAGGTATGAATGAATAACATAAATAGAGTTTTTGTTTGTTAATGGCTGTTGGACAGGCTTCCATCAAGAATTGAGCAAAAATGTCCATATGATTTATAAAAAATCATTCTGGTTATCTAATCCGCTACATGGATTTTGATTTCTGCATAGAGCATCCCAAATAAATGAGATTATTAGTGCTCAGAATTAGTTATTTGAAAACCTTCCAAGTCTAAATTTTTGTAACATGTATATCCTACTTTATTCTAGAAGACTTAATTAAGAACATTTTATAAGTGTTATAAACGGTTCAATTTGGAATGTGCAATATGCACTTTAAAAATGTACATTTATGCAACATCCCATCCCAAATATGAAATAAATATTTCATATTAATAATATATTTTTTAAAGCTTTTAAATTAGTTTTTGATACTTTAAACTTTATTTTTATGACTTTTACTCAAAGATATCATGTTTATAAGTATATATGTGTTTACAAGAATTATGTTTTTTCCGTTCTAATGCCACACATAATAAATCTATCCTACAATATTATAGTGTAAGATTAACTATTGTATAATTATTTTCATATGGTAAAGTTATCAACATATAATAATGTTATATTATGCGTCTTAAAGTCATGACCAATAAAATTAGGTCTTTCACGTCCTTTGTGCGTTACATATGCAATTGGTTGCCTAATGTCATATTAAAAGACTACCTCCTCTAGTTTTAATCATGACTATCTGCAACCTTACTAAAACAAGCATATAAATATAATTAAATAAAAACTTACATTAAAAATATATTAATAACTATAAGAAAAAAAAAACGTGTTTCAGAATACGAATTTTGGAATCATGTTTCAATTTGGTCATTTTGAAAACACCTTTCCAAATTAATCAATCCACAACATGTTTCTAAATTTGTATTTTAAAAAACATGTTTTTAAATTGAGCAACACAAGATAAAGCTTATTCTGGAGCATGTTTCTAGACTAAATATTTTGAAAACATGTTATGGATTGGACAATCCAATTAGGTACTCTGTAATAACCAACCTTGGACACGGTATAAACAAAAACCACCTTATGGATTGTATAATCCAAAACGTTATAGATTGAAAAATCTAGGAAGTTTTTCAAATTACACTATCTGAAAGGTAACAAAACTGAATCACTTGCAATAATATAGTGGTTTCAAAGAAAGAGAAAAGGTTTTTTTTGGAAAAGAAGTTCTACCCAACAACGCTGGACACATTCAGTATGGGGCGAAGGAAGCAAAAGCAAAAGCATACTATTATTAGGTTGTTCTCAAATTTATCTCATTGACTTTTAAGTTTTTAATTAGGTATGTTTTATAAAAAAAAAATTATCGATGTGACCTATTTTTATCAAATCGACAATAATGCAGTTAGTTAAAAAATTGGACACAAGGGAGTGATAGACATGTTTTTTCAACCATAATAGATCATGTAAGTTTTTTTTTTTTTTTTTTTTTTTTTATGTTTGGTAGAAGTTTTTAAAAAAGAGATTTTGGTATTTGTTTGTTATATTTTCCATTTATTTTTGTCATTGGACCAAAAAGATTTGTAAACAAAAAAAATGAAATTAAAACCAAAAAAATCCAAATTTTTTTTATTTATAATTTTCACCTAGATAATAAAAAAAAAAAAAAAAAAAAAAACTTACATGATCTATTATGGT
>Ga0123340_1003060_pt1 | contig 15487 bp, 8 predicted proteins | sample SirMexnodulemix_FD_89961 | JGI IMG/M metagenome (GOLD analysis project Ga0123340, IMG submission 89961) | Root nodule microbial communities of legume samples collected from Mexico - Siratro Mexico nodule mix | ecosystem: Host-associated > Plants > Roots > Nodule | place: Mexico: Nepantla... | reverse complement strand
ATATATATATATATATATATATATATATAAATTACTTAAAGAAATGAGACTAAAAGTAGGAAGAAAAAAAACAGTGAGATTCCATAACATGCAATGCATTTGCAACTACCATTTTTCAATTTAGATAAGTCCTAAGAAGTGTGGGTGAAGACCCACTCACATCATCATGTTGAAAAGTTAATGAATGGAGAGAGAAAGTGTGAACACTTCATGTTCCAAGAGAAACTCTTAAAAATTCATGAAGGACAAATAAGTCATTCCACTCAATTTTTTCAACTGAATAATAGTATTTTAAAAGCAGACATTTTCCTCGGAAATCCACGACAGAGAAAAAGAATTCGTTGACCACAGAATCTGTTTTTACCATTTTGCCCTAGCCTTTTCCGGTGGTTTTTTACCAGGTTGTGCGAGAGAAAAGGGTTTCTGGCTTCACTCTTTCACTTTAAGTAGTTGTAGCAATTACCAATGAGGCTTGCGCGTTGCGTTTTGAATTAAATTAAAACGCCGCGAGCCTCCAGTTTCTTTCCCCTTCGTTTTCCCGGGAAAGTCTCTGTTTGGCTTGCCTGAAAATCTGAGAGTTTCTCTCAGAAACATAAAAGGCGCTTAGAGTGGGGCCGCATCGGAGTCCCAAACACGACGCACACAAACACTTGTGCGAATTTATGAGCACGAGATCCCGTAATTCGATACAGGTAGGTCCATTTCCAAACATTTCCCATTCATTCATGTCTCTCTCTCTCTCCCTCTTCGACTCGTTAGGGTTTTCCTTCTTCTTTCTTGCAGGAGTAGTGTAGGGCTTTCCTGTATGGATCCTGCTCTCAAGCTCTGCGCCTTCTTCCTCCTTCTTCTTCTCGGATTAGGTAACAATCGTTATTTATTTATTTATTTATTTATTGCTTGTTCGTTTCTGTTTTTTCCGGATTATATTGTGTTTGATTTTTTTGATGATTTTTTTTTTTGTGTCAGTGAACGGTTGTTTTGCGGAAAATGATTTTGGACAGTGCGAGAGCGTTGTTAAGAGATGGACGCGTTCTTCGCTCGATGAGGAAACGGCGAAAGAGGATAAGCATATGCTGAGGGATTTGCTGTTTTTCTTGCATGTTCCTCGAACGGGAGGGAGAACGTATTTTCACTGGTGAGTTGATTCCTGATGTGTGTTTGACTCTTTTGATTCAATTCGTTAACCTGTTTTGTTGTTCTGTTGTTTCTGCAGTTTTTTGAAAAAGTTGTATCCCGGCTATCTGGAGTGTCCTCGCTCGTATGATAAGTTGCGGTTTGATCCAAGGTGCTGCCTGAGTTCATTATTTTAGTGATTGTTCTTCTTCAATTATGATGCGTGCATGTGTATTTCTTTTTGTGGAAATATTTTAAAACGGTAAAATGAGTGTTTTGGGTGTTGGTGGAGTAAAGTTGGTGGCATTTTTAGTGAGTAGTAGCCCTATCTGGCATAGTTGTGGGCTTGTGGGTTTTGATGCTGGTGCTTTTTGACAGTAAAGGTCACTATAGCTTTTTAGGAGTGGCTTAAATTGCATTTTTTAGCTGATGTGAGTCTGTGACTGTTGAGTAGTCTATAATATTATAATACCTAAAATGGTCTTCAAAACTTATTAAGCTCTTTGACATTTTCTCTTGCCAAGTTTAGGACCTTGTTGCCTACAGTTATAACCCACGTCTCTGTAAATCTAGACTTTTTCAGCTCCTTTTCTGTTGTTCTTTTTACACAATAGAATTAATACAATTCACAGCAGTCTTTATGATATTTTTATTCAACAAAATTATGACAGATCTTCACAGCTGTTTTTTCTTCGCATCTAAAGCATAGCAGCTTCTATAAGGTCACAACATTCTCACCAATAGTCTTACTCCATTGCTGAAAACCCATATTTTAGATTTTAAAAAAGTACACTATAAAATCCAACATAAATACTTATTTTTGTGTTCTATTGTTTTTGTGAATTTGCAGTAAACCAAAATGCAGGCTGTTAGTTACACATGATGACTATAGCATAACATCCAAACTTCCGCGGGAGAGAACTTCTGTTGTTACCATACTTAGGGATCCAGTTGACCGTGTCTTTAGTACATACGAATTTTCAATAGAGGTTGCAGCTAGATTTTTGGTGCATCCAAACTTGACATCTGCAACAAAGATGGCTCTACGCTTAAGCTCTAAGACTAAAGGAGTAAGCACACTGGATATATGGCCGTGGAAGTACCTGGTTCCATGGATGAGAGAAGACCTATTTGCTAGGGTATGTTTATTTCATTGTTTGACATTGGCCTTTTTGTGAATTTTATTTCCAAGCTTCTAAATTCGTATAAGCTTGTGAGAGTCTATTTGCTGCTGACACACTACCACTTGTGTTAAAGGGCATGGAGCCTGCTTCTTGTTTGAAAAGTAATTTTGAACATGAATGTGCTTCCTATGGTATGGTTATGGATGTAAATGTGTTTAATAAGAAATTGTAGCCATTCATTGAAGTTATGGATGTAAATGAGTTCTTTGGTTCATGATATCTTTCTATTGGCTAATGTATGTTCTCATGTACTGGGTTATATCAATCGTCCATTACTTTTACATGTTCTTCTGTACTTCCATGTTGATGTATTCATGATTGATGTAGACCTTAATTGACAGAGAGATGCCAGGTATAGTAAGGAACAAAATATAATCGAGAGCAATGATTCTTATGACATGGAAGATTTTGCAATGCCATTACAAGAATACGTCAATGATCCTGTGGCTGTGGATGTTGTACATAATGGAGCCACATTCCAGGTACTTCAGCAGCTCTTTCTTTAGCAGTCTTGACATTCTTATGCTTCATCATTTTCAGGAAATACTAGAATGTCTTACTGTTTTCTGACATCGTGATTCAACTGTATCTTTCCTGAAATCTCTTTCTGTTCTAATGTCACTAATAATCAATGCAAAATAAAAAATAAAAAATAGGCATATATAATTTTTCAGCCACAAGACTGCTTACCCATTTTCTTGTTGTATGACCCTCTCTTTGCCTTATGCATTAACAAACACCAATATCGAAGCTTTCATTTAAATAGAAGGCTAACAAGATAGGATGTGCAGTGCTTAATTTTAGTTGTATATCCTGCAAATTTAAACACCCAAATGCAATTAAAAGCTCAAATCATGTATTGCTTGATGATGCTGCCTGTATTATATGTAATTGAGTTTGGTGTATTGCTCAATTATCAGGTTGCAGGTTTGACAAACAATTCTTATATAGCAGAGGCACATGAAGTGCGCCATTGTGTACAGAAATACAAAACTCTTGGTAAATATGTGCTACAAGTTGCAAAGGTATTAAATAAGCTTTTTAAGTGAGATAGTTGCATCATGTTGTTGTTTGCTTTCCCATACTGATCCTTTTTCAACACTGTGATGGCTCATGCTTGTACATATTGCAGAAAAGACTGGATGATATGTTATATGTTGGTCTTACGGAGGAACACAGAGAATCTGCAACGAAATTTGCAAATGTGGTTGGTACTCAAGTGATATCACAGCTTAATGCACCAAATGCTAGCCTGGAAACTACTGATAATACAGGTAAGTGTGGTTAAACACTTTGTTTGTGTCCAACTTTTTCTCAAATTACAAAAGCAAAGGTTTCTAAAATGGTGCAGAATTTGGAGAATGATGGTAGCACTCATTCTTTTTTTGTTTGAGGTTCATATTCTTGCTTGCACCAAAACATGTAATATTTTCTGATGTGTGTTATATCACATTTTGAAATGATCCTTGGTTAGTATTTTGGTGCTGACATTTATTGTCTTGGATGTATATTGTGATGTATTTTAATTGACATATGACATTGATGGTGTACTTGTACTACAGAAAGGAGTTCATTTTCAACTTCTGATCCTGATAGCAGTGAACATCAGGTAAGAAGCGTCTCTTTGATGAAGGAGCCTTGTTATTGAAATTTGAAGGAGGAGCCTTGTTATTGAAATCTGAATATGGAAAGCATTCTTACAACTTTTCTCACTGTAAAACAGAATAGCACCTTGAACAGGGAAGAAAGCGAGGGTACTTCAAGTGAAGGGGGAGAAGCAACGGAATCTAATGTAAGTTTGTTTTCTTAGCAAGCGTGGCGGTTTTACTGGCTTGCCAAATATTATCTGTTTCTCATATTTAAACTGCTGTTGATCTGTTATTTATTTTAGATGACTGTCGGAGAACTAATGGATGCTTATGAACTCTGTATTGCCAATTTACGGAAGGCCCAGTCACGCAGACGTATATCTTCTTTGAAGAGGATTTCTCCAGTGAACTTTACAAAGGAGGTAAGCTTAGTAGTTCTAGTGCTCACATAATGTCATTCTACCGTGTATGGGTGTCTATTCCTTTCCAACTCACTCTTTAGATATAGACACGTACCGCTGTCCAGAATATGTATTTCTTACATGGATTGGTGGTGCCTGTATTTTGAGCTATTTAAACTTGGACTTCGGTTTTGAATTTGTGTGTATAGTCTGGGATACCTCTGTTGTGCACTCTTTCATTATGTAAACTTTTGTATCTCAAATCATTTCACGGGCTTTCAAATCAGCAGGGATGCTTTGACATTGACATCTACGTGCATTATATTGGGTCCATACACTGGTTATTTTTAGAAGTTGATGACAAGCTAATAAAATTTATTATGTAAAATGCATATATCGGTATATTCTTTATTGGTATTTGTGGTTCAGAATATCATGTATGCAAGTGAAACTGCACGCATATATTTTAGAAATTTATAATATATGAAATGAATATATTGGACTTTTTATTCATTGACAAATTGTTTCAACATCTATTACCTTTTTCTTTTGGATTTTAGTTATCCTTAGTGTCTGATTAATGGTGACATCTGATTTTAGTGTTGGATTGGAAAGTTCTACAGCCTCCTGTTAGCTTTTACTATTGTGTTGTCCTTTTCTAATGTTTTGTAATTTTACAGGCACGACGTCAGGTTTCTGAAGAGGTTCTCCAAGAGATACGATCTCTTAATGACCTCGACTTGCAGCTCTACGAATACGCAAGAGCCATTTTCAATAAACAACATAAAACATCGTTGCTGATTAATGAGGTATGATGCTGGTTTTATACATTTTCTCTCTTAAGATGATCATATCCACGGGAGTTAAATGGTTGAAGAAAAGTCTTAATTTTTCACAACTAGAAATTAGAAAAAAAGCATTCTCCCAATAGTAACTTCGAGACTTGATATTTAGAGTTACAATTTTATGCGTGTAATTTCTTTGAATTTAATCTCGAGACAACTTTACAACAAATTGTTGAAAAAGGTTCCTCTGTATTAGATTTGAATTTTAACGAAAGCCATCTACGAATTTTAAAACCTGATATCTTTCTTTATGAAGCATATATGTGCAAGTATTTGTGTGTATATCCATGAAATGAAGTTTATTTATATGTATAAAATGCATAAAATGAGTAAGATATTACTCTGTGATGTTGGCTTCACGACCACATTGAATAATCTTAGATCTATCTGCACGTGGAAAGGGCAACTGCCAGAAGACTTTGGTGACTTGTACCGAAATCGTTTCTTGAATTTGATTTATTTTACTACGTTGAATTGCAGGATAGTTGGGACAACGTGAGCACTGCATATGGCCTATGGAGGGTCGTTACACTAGCAATTACTTTTGTCTTCCTCCTTTTCATATTCTTACTAATTGTAAACGCAAGAAGAAGAACGTGGAAAGTTAAGAAGTGAAAGTAATTAAATCATAATTTGTGGGATCAGAGTCTAAAAGATCTTCGAGAATATATTTTTTAGGCAAAATTTGATCGATATTCCCATACCCGTTAATACAGCTTAAACTGGATTTTGCTCCATGTTTTGTCCGTGATGAGAAACTTGGTTCCTAAGTTTGGTCCTTCCCTTTTTATTTTTCAATTTTTGTTACAATTCTTCCTTTTGATTTGGCGACAGTACATTTACAACGCTACTAAAATGAGGAGTAATGGACTAACGATGGGTTTGAATTTAGTTGATATATTAAATTAACCTTAAGCTTTTATTGAGTATTCTGTTAGTATATTTGGTATTTTATTTTGATTTCAGTTGATTTCATAAGATACAAAAAGTTGTTTTCTTTTTTCAACGCACTAAATTAATTATGGTCGTAAGTAGCTATTGGCTCAAGAATTTCTTAAAACCATTTTATAAATATATTTTCAAAATCTTACAGCACTTCCCAACATCTTTTCGGAATTTGTAAGCATTTATGATGTCGAATTTATTGAACATGGTAATGTCAACCGCTCTACGTGGTCCCTCGTCCACTACCAATGCAAGCAATAATGAACTATGAAGAATAAAAAAGAGAAGAAATGTGAATGACATAATTTTCATTGGGTCGTGATTTTGCTCATCGGTACGATTTACCTTTATCCAAGGGCGATGGCAAGTGGAGGTCAGTTGAATCTACATAAATAAATACATTTGCCTAAGTTTAATAAATAAAATAATCGTTAACTTCTACGGAATCATCTATTTGTTTTATCTTTTAAAACAAGTTTTTGTCATGAAAAATTTCCTTTTTCTTTTAATAACATGAAAATGTATTTGAACATTTGTTTTCATTTTTGGATCTGTATCATCCAATTAAAAGTAGGTGTATTTTATTATTGTTTGCACACATTTTTAAAGACAGTAAATGTAATAATTTGAGTATAATGTAATTCGCTATCTGTCTCTGAATAACAGTTCAATCAACTAAATATACAAAAGAACTAATTTAAATATGCTCCTCAGATGTATATGATATATCTTATATGTTAATGTAGAATAAATATTAATTACAATACACAAACTAAAATACTAATTTAACCAATATAAATTTGAAGGTAAAGGTAATTATTTTGAAGAGAAAATGTAGTAAAGTAGGATAAAATAGAAATGATAGATAAGGGCTTCCGCATGGTAGCGCAACCGCCGTAAAAAAAAAAGAAAAGGAAAAAAAGAAAAAGCAAAACACAGAGAGATTCCCTGGAATCTACTCAATCTGTTGTGTTCAGTTTCAGTTGAGTTGCGCCAATTTGACTTGTTCTCTCTCTGTCACCGTGAGTCTCTTCTCTTCATTTCCATTCTCAATTGCCTTTTTCTTTTTTCTTTCACCGTTTCCCGCACTCTCTATTAACCTCTTCATTTTCTGCTCCATTTCACTACGTGCATTCATTTCCATATTTTTTTTTTTCACAATAATCTTAACGTCGTACAATGTTTGAGCACCTCATTGTTTACAAGACAACCTACGTGAAATACTTCTTGCACATGTCTTCGGTTTAACGACCGTAGCTGGATTTTTTTGTTTTTTTTTGTTTTTTTTCCTTTGTACACGAAATAATTATTATTATTATTATTATTATCATGCTCGTCAAAAAATAATAACAACATTAATCCTATCATGAATTTATGACAATGAGTCTTCCTTATACTTAATTTTGCATCATATTTTTAATTTCTCAACCATAATACTAATGGGTGGTTGGTTTTTTAATGTTCCTTTTGGAGGTGTTGCAAGCATGAAGGACTGGTTGTTTTTTGACAATAATTTTAATGGTTTGTCGGACGATGTTCTTGATGATGTCATGGACTTGGAGCTTTTCGATTTGCCCCTTGAAGATGTGGAAACTGATGATGGTGTGGAACAAGATTGGGATGCTCAGTTCAGATTCCTTGAAGAGCCATCACTGGGAATTTTTCCTCTACAATCGTCTCAGCACTGTGCTCATACTCAAAAGGAGAATGTGAAAGTCCAAACCAGATTCTCTGCTTCTGTGAGTTTCTTGCCCTCACTTACGCTCCATGAATTTATGCCTTTGTCATGTTTCCCTTTGGCAGAGGGAAACTCCAGTTTTACTTCAATTAGGCTAAATTGTAGTATCTGATAAACATATTGTTACATAGACTCTGTTAATAGTCTTATTGATAATACTTTTGAACTATATTGAACAATATCTGATAAATATTAATATTTGCATAGTTTAATTATGTGAAACTGAAACATGAGTATCTCAACTTAGAAGCATACAATTTTTTTATTTGGGTCCTCTTTCACGCCACCACCCCCTCCACCGAAAGTTCGGCTAATAAAATGGCGATTTCATTTGCTAGGGTCTTTCATTTGCAGCCTTCACTGTAGACCTTTTTAATTGAAATGTTATTATAGTTATTTAGATGACTAGAAAACTTATTAGTATGAATTTTTAGTAGGACTGTGGATTACTGCAATGTTGTTCAGGAACTTTGTCAGATTGAAAAAAAGGAACATTGGAAATTCAAATAAAAAAAGTAAACAAGTGACTTTTAGTGAGTGAGAAGGGTGATTATGTTAATGTTTTAGCATCCTTTGACTCAACTCTGTGTTCTCTTGCCTGTTAGGGATGGATGCTTGTCAAACTTCTCTTTGGGTAGTTGGAAAGATTTGTTGAATAACTAAAGTCTAGTTTTCTTAGAATTTGGTTTGGACCTAACTCAATTCCACAAAATTGATGTGTAAAGTAAGGTTTACTATATACTCTAGTTTAACCATTTCCAAGTAGGGGTAAACCACCACCTTTGAAGTTGCAATTTAGGTAACTCCCAAAGAGGTTGCAACTTAGGTGGGACTAAGATGACTTTCCAATACAACCCCTCGTGTTCGAGACTTTCAGCCAGCATGGCAAATGTAAGTAGACCAATAATGGATTTTGATTTAAGTTAACCTCACAAACCCGTTCGTAAAGTGAGGTTTACTCTCTCGTATACTTTATTCTAGCTTTATCACTAGTCAATGCCAGATTAAACCAGTAACTTTGGGGTTGCAATTTAGAAAAACCTCCAAAAAGGCAATAAGTTAGGGGAGCTAAGAGTGACTACAATTAAGATAACTTTCTAACAATTGTAGAAGAAAAAATTGTGGTAAAATCATATGTTAAAGACTTGGTTTCCATACATTTACATGATAAGCAGGCTAAGAAACACAAATACTTCAAAAGTGGCATACCTTTATTTGATACTCACGTGTATGGTTTTTCTAGTTAAACATCCAAGGAGTATTGATCGCAGTCTTCTTACAAACAAATTAAAAGAATTCCAATGTTGACTGCCTAACGTAATACTAGACCATCTAACACCAAAGAGATGATAGTATCGATAGGGGAAAGTTAACTCCAAGTTGTCTCCCAACGAATCCAATAGTGAATTCAGTAAATCAATGTTCACAGCTTATTTGTAGCAAAGAAAGTTAGTAATAACTATAAAGAAAATAGGGGGTTTTGATGATTATTGTGCAGGAAATTAAAATAGATGATGAAAAAATAATAAGTTCTTTCACAACAAATTCTTTCTTAATTTTCTTAAGATTATTATCATTCAATTCTCTTTACAGAGTTAAACTCAATCAAACAAGCACCAATCAAATTCAATAAAATTTTATTAGCAAAACAAGCGTCTACTGATATATTTAATATCTCACCTCGTCTCTAAGCATATACTCAATGAGATGTATATCTTTTATATCTTAACTAAGCGTACAAGAAATTGATTAAGACTAAGCGAATTAACCAAGAACTCTTATTAAGAAAAAAACAATGAATTCTCAACAAGCCTTAAAAAACAAGTACTTTTCTAAAAACATATTTCAAAAAGACCAACAATATAACACAATTGTTATATAGAGAATGTAAAGAACAAAACTTTATTAAACAAAAACCTTAGAATTCATTATGAAATCACAAGAGAATCAACACAAAGGAATTTAACCTTCCATGATCAAGGTACTAAGAATTACAAAAGAAAATAAAACTAGAGTTTATGTTATGCAGCAGTGTCTCCCTTTTCATGCCTTCTCTAACCTGTATTTATAATCTCCTTTTCTTTATGAAATTAACTCAGAATTAATTCTTAGATATTATCCTTGCACTTATCAGATGTTTTCTTATGTGTCAAAGAATAATTTTGTAAATATCTTCTTTCTAGTAAAGTTGTACATATTCCTTCTCCCAATTTCTTTCAGATATTTTGTTTTCAAATTCTGTTCCAGATACCAGCTCATAATATACAAAAGATATTGCAAAATATTTGAAGAAAATTTGCTCTAAATCAAGTAAGAATTTCAAAGGATCATCTTTATAGAAAATATGAATAATATCTTTGTAAATAATTGATGATATTAGGATTAATTAGATTGATTCTACATTTATGTTATTAGCCTAAAATAAGGTAATTGTATGTATATTTTGTAATTATATTCTCTCACCTATAAATTGAAATTAAATAGCTCATAGGTGTAAAAATTTTTAGAAATGGTGTTTGTTCTTCAATATCTGTTTTTCCCTCTTTTGTTTTTCACATCATTATTCATGTCGAAAACTCTGTTCATGCTGCCAACATTGTTGGTGTCAAAAGTACGGTTCATGCTGAACTTTTTGTCTATCCTCTATTTAGGTGACTGTTCTTGTTTGATTAGCTATTTTTTGTTTGGCTTGTTATATTCTTTGTATGGCTTGTTATAATTTTTGTCTGGCTTGTTATATTCTTTGTTGGAACTTTGTTTGTACCTGTTGGGTAGAGTTAACTTCTTGTGTGGATGAAGAGAAGAAAGGAATTTCTTCAAAAACAGTGACACTGCAGACATGTAATGCCTTTTTTGTGTCAGGTGAATAACATCGATACTCCTTTTGAAGACAAGAATATATGGAAAAGACACATTTGATAGCTCGGGCTGAAAGTTTATCTTGAGACACATCATGTGCAAAACACACAACTAAAAGACTCAAGGAGAAATATGAAACAAAGGTTTATTTGGAAACAGAATGGAATATGGAAATTTATTGTCCAAAGAAGAAGAGGACATTCTATTAATAAGATAATAGGCAGTAAGAAAGGCATCACCCTAGTGATGGACAGGTACATTGGTATCACAGTTCCAACTAAGTGTCTATGAGAACATGTGGACTAGTGTAAAATGTCGTGAGTTTAAAAGAGTGAAAAAAACCAGAAGAAAAATATTCTTTAGCATTATCACTCCTTAAGATTTTGATCACTTGGCCAAATTGGTTCTTGATTTCATTAAGGAAAGACACAGGTACTCACAAGTTTAGGCTGGTCCTTCATCAAGTAAACCCAAGTATAACTAGAATATTCACCAATAAAAGTGACAAAATAATGAAACCCGAAGGATGAAACTCAACTTGGACCCCAAATATCAGAATGAATTGTAGAAACAACAGAGTTGTATCTTGATTCTATTCCTTTTGGAAAAGAAGACTGAATATGTTTTCCTAGTTGACATGACTCACATTCTAAGACTTGAAGTTTGCTAAGTTCAGGAATCATCCTTTTAATTTTGATAAATGTGAATGACCAAAACAATTATGTAGAAGCTTGGGAGATGGGGATGCTAAACAAGACATTGATGGTCTAGTGCCTAGATAGTAGAGTCCTCTAGATTTATATCCTTAACCAATCAGTCGGCCTGTATTACGTCCTTGTATAACAAAAGAATTTGCATCAAAGGTTTTTAGAGCAATTTAAAGATTTAGTTAATTGACTTATGGAAATTAGGTCAAAAGGACAATTAGGTACAAAAAAAACATGTTTTAGGTTTAAAGACTGCGAAAGGGAGATTTGACCAACTCCTTGAGAAATAACTCTTGATCCATTGGCTAAATTAATAACATGAGGAATTTTAGGATGAGAAATGGAAGAAAATAAGGAAGTATTACCGGAAATGTGATCAGAAGCACTTGAGTCAATTATCCATAGGCTTGACATTCCAAAGTTTGATAGATGCAAGCTGTTTACAAAATAGTGAAAGACTGTGATTGGCTGCTGGACTTTAAATTGGGATATTATTGAGATTCTTCATTAGAAATATCTGGTTCAACCTTGTTAGATTGGAAGATGTTTGTTGTCTTGCTAGGAAAATCATGTAAGGAGAAGCATTTACTTTGAGTGTGACCAATTCTCTTACAAAAGGAACACTGAGGATGTTTGTATCCATTTTGAGTAAAGGAAAGCATATTAAAGAAAGAACTCGCCATCAATCAGAATTTCAGCAACAATCTACACTCCACAGCCAATGCCAACTGTAAAAGTTGGCAAATAGTGGTGGAGGAAGAGTATGAGATAGAAAAGGAGAGAGGAGCCTCTCAACCAAAGCTGAAACCAAAGAAACAAAGGTTGAAACAAGGACAAGGAGCTCCGGTGAGCCTTGTGGAGAAGATGCAGAGATGTTCCGATGATGGGGAGGTGGCTCGTGATGGAGATGATGTGCGTGGTAGCACATGACCAATGGATGTGACCAGGTGGGTTGGACATCGCACAATGAGATGTACCACAGATTCGGTGGACGTTGTAGTAAAAGGTGGTCGATGGTGGACGACAACAAAATGCAGTGTTTTCACTGTATCTCAGTGAGACTAGCGAGACTAGGTGTTCATCGTAACAAAACAATGATAAGGGAGAGACGGAGGCAGTGAAGGATGATGATGGACAACCACAAAACTAGCAAAGTGGGATCGACCTGCTTTGCTACCAACTTAAGACTGAAAATATGATAAAAAGAGCTTAAGAGATTGATTATCTCTCAGCTGATCTTTGTTATCTATAGAAGAAAAAATACATCAAGAACACCATAAGGTACAAGAAATTAATGCTAATAATAATAAGTAAACAAGTCATATAGCAGTTTTCCAACACAAGTACTTACTCCCTATATTTAATATCTATTCTATCACTTTTCTTCTTTTTTGTGTAGTTTGGTTTCAAACTTGAATCATAAAAGAGTTGACTGTTTTGGAGTTAAAGGTATGCTTAAAGTATTTTTTGGTTTCTTGATGTGCAAAATCATAAACTTATCTTGTAAGCATAATTTGGAGAGTATGATAGTGAAAAACTGAAATCTGTTTCAAAATTATCTTGGTACTCATGCCTCTTAACTTTATGGGTATTGCCCTCAAAAAGTGACAGTAGTTCTATGCAATGATTGTAAGTTGGAGTGTTTTGATTATTTTGAATGATGAGTATATGCATTCATATAAAATAAAGTAAAATATGTGTTCTTGGATCCTTTCGAAGTAGATGGATTGATGTGTCATAGTGTGCTTGAACTTGACATATGAACACTATAATGCATAATCCTTATCTTGGTCAGAGCCTTTCCAGTCTATATGGATTTAAATTTGGGAAACTTCATTCATGGAAAGGTTGCTGAGAACAAACCGTGTTTTTTTCTCGTGTTTGTGGTGGAAGATTCATGTTTTTTATGTGATTTCTGGAAGCTACCCAGACTTGCTTTCTTATCGAACCGAATAGTGTAGCAGAACTCATGTTTTAGATTAGATTCCAAACACACACCAAGCTAAGACAGATTTCAGCACAGATTATGTAAAAAAGTGCCTCATGGAAAGGATTAAGTTGTATTATACAGTTTGTTAAGAAAAAATAATAGCCGAGCCTGCACAAATCAGAAACTGTAACTGTGATAGTTGGTTTTACTGACAGGTTCTTTTCTGTTTCTTGATAGTATTGACTTTGTGCCATGACTTCTGATAATTCAGTAACACACATCTTTGAGCTTTAGCATTGCTTTCCGGTGAATATCTTTGGCACACACATGTAAATGCTGGAAGATATTACCTGATGCTCTTGTCTCATTACTCAAAACATCAAGGAATGTTGAAATTTATCCTGTTCTTGTATACATACACATATTAACTGTGTGGATCTGATTGTTTCTATCTTTCTGTGGATTTGATGTGTTTTCCTATCCAGAAAGTCTCTTTCAATGGAAAAGATTTGCACCAATTCCGAACCAACAGCCCAGTTTCTGTTTTTGAAAGCAGTAGTAGTTCTCCCTCGGTTGAGAACTCTAACTTTGAGTTACCTGTTATCCCAACAAAGCGTCCCCGAAGCAAACGCAGGGCTCTCTCAAACATCAACCTGCTATATTCCATTCCTTTCATCTATACTTCACCAGCTTTTCAAAAATTTCAAAGGACAGCTATCTCAAAATCAGAGTTAGAAACACACCCATTTGAGAAATTTTCAAGCTTGGTAAAAAAGCAGAGGAAAAAGAATACCGCTTTTCTAGAGATGAAGAGATCCTCATCAGAGGAATCAGTTGCAGTGAGAAAATGCTTGCATTGTGAGGTGACAAAGACACCACAATGGAGGGAGGGACCAATGGGTCCAAAGACCCTATGCAACGCTTGTGGAGTTCGGTTCCGGTCTGGCAGGCTCTGTGCTGAATACCGGCCTGCAGCTAGCCCCACTTTTTTAGCAGCATTGCACTCTAACTCTCACAAGAAGGTCTTAGAAATTAGGAACAGAGCCACTCAGGTGACAGTTAGATAAACCTTCTTGAAAATTCTCTACGATTGTGTTGTACTAGGTTTTATTGAGTGGCAGTCCTAAACAGGATTCTCCTTTGTTATTGTTTTCCATTTTTTATGGTCTAATCTTAATCTTAGATTGCTTTTAGCAGATTAGCATGATTTGTTTTATGTAAATTGATTGCAAGTGGCTTCACTGCATTGTAGGCTACAAGGAAACAGTGTTGAAAATTCTGAGAGAATTAAATAAAAGGCCAAACTTAGATGTTGTTGCTTATGTGTTTTGGTTATGTTATTCAATTAGAATTGTAGTTTCAGTTTAGCCATTTGTAAATTATTTTGGTTTAGCGGATGAAAAACAGATGAGTAGATATAAATAATTTGTTGTTTCGTTATAGGCATGTAGAGGAGAATTAATTTTGAGACGGGGTTATCCTTCTCAACTAAATATTTTTAATTTTATTTGATTTTGTTTAGTTTCTTTCGTTAGTTTTATTTGACTTAATCATGTTTTTAATCCTTAAAAATTTCGAACAATTCTGGCTTTTTATTCCAAAAATTTGAAAAGGCATTTTTTATTCTCTCAAAAATGGGAAAATGTGAGTTTAGTTTGTAAATACTAAATAAAGGACTAAAATGAATGTGTCGTAATTTAAGGAACTAAAAAAATATTTATGCTAAATATCAGAATTAAGAATATAATTAAACTCTTTTATATTCGTCATTCGTTCTTTTATCTGTCAGGTCTATGCACGGAAAAACAAAACGGTTGCGTGTATTCAGGTAATTTGCGACTTAGTTGAAAATGTTTTATAAATAGAAACGGTTGAATTAATATTTTTAATCTAATGGGCTTTAGTTTTCAACTTTTTCTTCTTCCATCCCAGTAATTTCTAATTGTATCTTCATATTTTTAAAATGATAACTTTACTCTTCACTCTTCGGTTTTTTATCAGCCGATTCTTTTATTCTTCGTAAAAGAGACTCTTAGATTAATTGGTCCGAAATTTTTCTGAAATAAAATTTTTGGGAACATAATTTGTAAAACAGTTTTTAAAATATAATTTTTATAATACATTTTTCAGAATACTAAAATGCATTTTAAAATAAATCTTTCATAAAAAAATTTAT